>Ga0209249_1002387_pt1 | contig 15371 bp, 11 predicted proteins | sample SaaInlV_200m_DNA_4_FD_184653 | JGI IMG/M metagenome (GOLD analysis project Ga0209249, IMG submission 184653) | Marine microbial communities from expanding oxygen minimum zones in the Saanich Inlet - SI037_S3LV_200m_DNA (SPAdes) (version 2) | ecosystem: Environmental > Aquatic > Marine >...
ATACTTGTAAATATAAACGTGATTTCCTGTAAAGAGTTTATTCAAGCTTAGCCCATTTATTTTGAGCAGTCAGCCTTCCGCTTGTGCCACAGCCATTACATTCAATAACAAGAGGCCTTTCATTTGTTGTTACTTCGATCGGTGCTTTGCATTTAGGGCATTTGATGACCATCTTCTTTTTTTCTGATTTTTCTTTTTTATCTTCTCCTATAAAAGCATGTATTGCACTTCTAACAGAATCAATATCATTATCGCCCCCAAGGGTTTTTAATTTTTCATATTCATCTTTCGTTATTACAACCCTTACTTCAACTGCGTGCGAGTTTTCCAGTGATTTGTTAAGTTCTTCGAGTGCAGATGCAAGATTTGCAAACTTCATGTCTTCAGCCTGCATTTTTTCCTGGATCATTTTTTTTAGTTCTTCAGCAGAAAGCCATTCACCTTCAAATAAAATTTTACCTTCCTGTAAGTCTATCTCGCTCATAAAGTCCTCCTAAACTATTTATATAAAACTTAATGTTGATGGGGTCGTAAAAAGTCTCCATCAGCCGCTATGCCTTGCATATGAAGATTTTTACTTAGCCATCGGTTATACTTTTTACGAGTTTATCAATGTTAATGGCTTTGTAAATTCTTCTGTAGCGGGTCTTCTGTGTTAAAAGTGTTTACCCATATGTTTATATATATTTACGGGTTCATCATTTTTATATTATTTTCTTAATAAAAAATTACACTTTTGTCCACCTTTAAAAGAAATCGGTTTGATCTTGAGGTTTTAAATTAACTATCTACAGGATTATTTAACAAATCGTTTAGCACTCTTTTCTGAAGTTACCTGTGTTAGATAAATACGGGAATCTATATCAAAAAATCAATATATCGTCCGATAGTTTAGCCATAAGTTGATTAAAAGAATCATAACATAATTATTCTGTGCATTGTCCCCGAGCCTATCAGGTTTTTTAGATGGTTTGATAAACCACTTCATCTGAAAGAAGTATTACAGGGAAATATTGAAAGGTGATTAAGGAATAAATAGTAATCACGTCAGATTTAATTGCAGATTGATTAAATGATTTGGACTCTTTATATTTCAATTTAATATAATAACTTGAGCTTATGCTCAATATTAGTTAGTGTCCATCCAGAAATGAAAGGTTTTACCTGAGCATACCGGAGAATAATATATTTATGACAGCATATTTTATAAGACGCCTCCTTTTAGTTATTCCTACTTTTCTGGGTATAACAATAATGGTGTTTACTATCACACGGTTTGTTCCCGGCGGTCCTATAGAAAGGATGATAGCCGAGGCTCGAATGAAAAATATAAATTCAGGTACTGTACAGGGGAAAACTTCAGCGGATCAAACTCAGCCTTTATCTGAAGAGCAGATAGAAGAGTTAAAAAAATATTACGGCTTTGATAAGCCGGTCCTAACAAGCTATTTTCTATGGCTTAAAAAAGTTATTACAGGTGATCTTGGTATATCAACACGATATTATGACCCTGTGTGGGATATGATAAAGGAACGAATCCCAATCTCACTATATTTCGGGCTTATATCTCTTTTTTGCATATACGGGGTTTGTATCCCACTGGGCATTGCAAAAGCTATTAAACATAAAAGCTCATTCGATAACCTGTCTTCGGTAATTGTTTTCATAGGTTATGCGATACCGGGTTGGGTTGTAGGTATTTTTCTCTTAATTGTTCTTGCATCACATTGGGAGTTTTTCCCGCTGGGAGGTCTTGTAAGTGATGACTTCGAAGATTTTACTTTGTGGGGGAAAGTTGCAGATCTTTTATGGCATACCATGCTCCCGTTATTTTCCTATTTGGTAAGTGCATTTACAGTAATGACCTTTTTAATGAAAAATACGCTTATGGATAACCTGGCTTCAGACTATGTTCGCACAGCTATAGCAAAGGGCCTTTCATTTAAAAAAGCTGTTTTTCATCATGCAATAAGAAATAGCATGGTGCCTATAGCAACCAGCTTTGGTAATAATATTTCAGTTATACTTACCGGTTCTTTTCTAATAGAAAAAATTTTTAATATAAACGGAATGGGTCTTTTGGGTTATGAGTCTGTTGTTCAAAGAGATTATCCCGTAGTAATGGGAGTTTTAGTTGTTTCTTCGCTTCTTTTTTTAATAGGGAATGTTTTATCAGATATATGTGTTGCCGCTGTTGATCCCAGGGTTGAGTTTAACTGATTAAAAAACTAATTATGAAAATAAATCCTTTAACTATAAAAAAAATAAGGCGTTTTAGATCAATAAAACGCGGGTATTATTCCCTGGCGTTATTTATTTTTTTGATTATAATATCACTCTTTGCAGAAGTCTTAGTAAATAAAAGAGCGCTCGTAGTATACTATAGCGGGGATATATATTTACCTACATACGGAGCAATGATTCCAGGGAAAACCTTTGGTCAGAACTATGATTACGAAACAAATTATCGCGAGCTTTCCCGAGAATTTAAAAAGCAGAAAAGCAGTAACTGGGTTTTAATGCCTGTAATACCCTATGATTCATATGAAAATGATCTCAGGGATGATGAATACCCGCCATTCCCCCCGTCAATTGAAAACAAGCATTATCTTGGTACTGACAATGTCGGCAGGGATATTGCTGCAAGGCTGTTATATGGATTCAGGATAGCGATTTTTTTCTCATTAATTCTTCTTGTTGTAACATACTCTATAGGGGTTAGCATAGGCAGCGCCATGGGTTTCTGGGGGGGGAAATTTGATTTGTTTTTTCAGAGAATTATTGAAATCTGGTCAAATATCCCATTCTTATATGTTATCATAATTGTATCTTCCATAATTGTTCCCAATTTTATTATTCTGATTTTTATTATGGCTTTTTTCGGATGGATGGGTATTACATGGATAATGAGGACAATTACATATAAAGAAAAAACAAGAGAATATGTATTGGCAGCCGAAACTCTCGGGGCTTCGAACTTCAGAATAATATTTAAACATATTATACCTAATACAATCTCAATAATTGTCACTTTTGCTCCTTTTGCTATATCAGGCGGGATAGTTGCGTTAACCTCTCTAGATTATCTTGGCTTCGGTTTACCACCGCCTATTCCAAGCTGGGGAGAGCTTCTTCAGCAGGGATGGGCGAATATGGATGCATGGTGGATTGCAGGATCAGTAACTATTGCCATGGTTGTTACATTAATGACTGTTACATTTATCGGGGAAGGTGTGAGGGAGGCCTTTGATCCTAAAATGCATACCATTTATGAATAGATGGATGGCGTCGTAAAAATCTCCATCTACTGCGTTATAACATTTGGCCAGACGTTCGACATACTACTTGTATGCCTTCACGCCTGGCCAAATGCTATGCCTTGTATATGAAGATTTTTACTTAGCCATCGAATATGTTTTTACGAGTTTATCATGAATAGGTGGGTCATAAAAAAACTCCATCTGCGGAGTTATGGTTTTTGGACAGAGGTTCGACATACTACATGTATGCCTTCACGCCTGGCCAAATGTTATGCCTTGTATATGAAGATTTTTACTTAGCCATCTATTATATTTTTTTTAGTTCATCAGGGAGAATAAAGTCCGGTTTATAAAATTTTTCAAAGGGGTTGATAATGGGAAAAAAAAGCGGAGTATATGCCGCCATTGTGATTTTTTCGTTTTTTATTTTCGGGTTAATGGAAATAAAATGCGCAGCAATGGGACTTCCGAAAAATTTAAAATGGCTGACTAATAATTCCGACCCGGTCTTTTCTTCAACGGAAGCAAAAAAGGGCGGAACATTTCATTCATCTATTATGAGTTTTCCCCTTACCTTTCGTACAGTGGGCCCTGATTCAAATAGCAGTTTCAGGAGTGCTATTCTTGACAACCAGTTAAGTTTGATCAATATCCACCCAAATACTGAAAGTATCATACCTGAAATTGCAACGCACTGGGCATATGGTGATGATAAAAAAACCATGTATTTCAAACTTGATAAACAGGCAAAATGGTCTGACGGTAAACCGGTAAGTTCCCATGATTTTGCCTATACCCTGGAATTCATGCGTTCAAAGTTTATAGTAGCACCATGGTACAATGATTATTATACAAAAGAGATCGAGAAGGTTATAGTTTATGATGATCATACTCTTGCTGTTGTTGCTACAAAGGCTCAGCCGGATCTGCATTTAAGGGTTGGTATTAACCCCACACCTGAACATTATTACGGGAAACTAGATAAAAAATTTGTAAGAAAATATAATTGGAAAATTGCCCCGAATACAGGCCCATACCAGGTTTATGATTTTAAAAAAGGGAAATATATAAAATTCAAGAGAAAACGGAATTGGTGGGCAAAGGATCATAGATATTCTAAAAACCGTTTTAACGTAAATACTGTGATATATAAAGTAATAAGGGATAGTAATGTTTTATGGGAATATTTCAAGAAGGGTAAAATTGATGCTTTTGTAATTACAATCCCGAAATACTGGCATGTTAAAACAAAGACTCCTGTCGTTGAAAACGGTTATGTTCATAAAATATGGTTTTTCAACGACACACAACAATCAGCACAAGGCATGTGGCTGAATCAGGATAGAGCTATATTTAAAGATAAGGAAGTAAGGTATGCATTTGCCCATTCAATGAATATTCAAAAAGTAATAAAAAAAGTTCTCAGAAATGATTACTACAGACTTGAGCACGGCTTTATGGGGTACGGCAGTTACTCTAATAATAGTATCCATGCAAGGCGTTTTGACCTTGAGAAAGTAAAAAATTATCTTAAAAATGAAAATTGGAAAAGGGGAGGGGATGGAATCTGGGAGAAAAACGGCAAACGTTTTTCAGTAGAGGTCTCATATCACTTTGATGAGCATACTAAAAGGCTCGTTGTTCTTAAAGAAGAGGCAAAAAAAGCAGGGATTGAGCTGAGACTTCAAAGGCTTGACCCTGCGGCTGCGTATAAAAAAGTTCTTGAAAAAAGACATGATGTCGCCTGGAGCGGCTGGAGTACCTCTTTAAGGCCTCAATACTGGGAACATTTTCATTCCACAAATGCCCATAAACCACAGACAAATAACATAACCAATACTGATGATCCTGAGATGGATAAATTGATAGAAGCTTATCGAAGTTCTCTTGAAGAAGATGAGCGTATAGCGGTTTCTTTAAAAATTCAGGAGAAAATACATGACATAGGTATGTATGTACCGACATTCATGGTGCCTTATGTACGGCACGCTTACTGGCGTTGGTGGAAGTTGCCTGCAGCATCCGGTACAAAAATATCAGGAAACCTGTTTGATCCTTTCGGCAGTACCACAGGCGGTCTTTTCTGGTATGATAAGCATGTCCATGAAACAACAAAGGCTGCTGTAAAAAGAAAAGAAAAATTAAAACCTGTTACAATTATAGATAAAACATACAAAATGGAAAATATATAATTTGAAGCTATCTCAAAATAAATATAAGTACCCCGGCGGAGTGCAAATCAGATAAATTACCCGCATACTAAATGTATGTTCTACTTTATAGGTCACTTGTACTTTACCGAGAACCCAATTTTTTTGAAATAGTTTCTAATCCCTCAATGAGTTTTAAAAGATCCATCAGGTTTTAGTAAAAACATCCTGAGTGCTCCTGTAAAAAAGTATCATATGAATATCGGATTTATTTATGCATAAAGACTGGCCAGACAGCGAAGTAATATTGAAAGTTGAAAACCTCGTAGTTTCCTTTGAATTTGAATCAGGAAGGTTACCGGCTGTTGGAGATATATCTTTTGAGTTAAGAAAAGGGAAAATACTTGGGATTGTCGGGGAATCAGGATGTGGAAAGAGCGTTACTGCACTTTCCATTATGCGGCTTCTACCTCAACCTTCTGGTGTTATCGACAACGGTCGGGTACTTTTTGACGGTAAGGACATAGTTGGTATGCCGGTTGAAGAAATGCAGAATATTCGCGGTAAAAAGATATCAATGATTTTTCAGGAACCCATGGCAGCCTTAAACCCTGTTCATAAAATCGGGAGGCAGATTAGTGAAGTTTACCGACTTCATTTTCCGGAAATAAATAAAAAGGAAGTAAAAGAAAGATCAATAAACTTACTTGACAGGGTAGGTATACCTGATCCGGACATAAGATATAATGAATATCCTCACCAGATTTCAGGTGGGATGCGGCAGCGGGTAATGATTGCTATGGCTCTTGCATGCAAACCGGATATTCTTATTGCAGATGAACCCACTACAGCTCTTGATGTTACTATTCAGGCTCAAATTCTTGAGCTGATAAAAGATCTTCAAGAGGAAAATGGAATGTCCGTGATTTTTATCACTCATGATCTTGGAGTGATTGCAGAGATATGTGATGACGTGGTAGTTATGTATGCAGGGAGAATAGCTGAAACAGCAACAGCATCGGATCTTTTTAAAAGGCCTTCTCATCCTTATACAAAAGGGCTTCTTTCGTCAATTCCGCGTATTGGGACTAAGCGAAAAACCAGGCTTTCTATTATCAAGGGGATGGTTCCAGGCCTTGATGAAATGCATGAAGGATGCCGTTTCCAGAACAGATGTCCTGCTGTTCAGCCGTTATGTAAAGTACAGCCCCCTCAAATTGCCGAAGTCAGTGAAAACCATTTTGCAGCATGCCATTTCAGTGAAACCACATCTACATTATTTGATATAAACACTAAAAATGATGTTAAGATTTATGGTAGCGGGTTAAATGATGGAAATGAAAGTCTTGTTGTGAGTAATCTGAAAATGCATTTCCCCATTTATGGTGGTATCTTCAGGCGTCAGACAGGCAAAGTATATGCGGTTGATGATGTTTCCTTGAAGATTAATGCTGGTGAAACAGTAGGTCTTGTGGGTGAATCCGGTTGTGGAAAAACAACATTTGGAAGATGTGTTTTAAAGCTTTACAATCCCACCTCCGGCCAGGTCTCATTTAACGGGAATAATATTTTAAAGATGCGGCAAAAGGATTTAAGACCATTACGCCGCAACATGCAGATGATTTTTCAGGATCCTTTTGAATCCCTTAATTCAAGACATACAATAGGTGATATACTTGAAGAGCCCTTTATCATTCATAAAATCGGAACTCCTGCGGAAAGAAAAAAAGAGGTGAAAAAGCTTCTTGCTCGTGTAGGACTTCAGGAAAATGCTGTAAATAGATACCCCCATGAGTTTTCAGGTGGACAACGCCAGAGAATTGGAATCGCAAGAGCTATTGCACTAAAACCAGGGTTGATAATATGTGATGAACCGGTATCTGCTCTTGACGTATCGATTCAGTCTCAGATACTGAACTTACTTATGGAACTGCAGGAGGAAATGAACCTGACATATCTTTTTATCGCTCACGACCTTGCGGTAGTAAAGCATGTTTCAGACAGGATCGCAGTTATGTATCTTGGTAAAATTGTTGAGTATGCTGATGCAGAGACAATTATTTCCAGCCCGCTGCATCCGTATACGCAGGCTTTGATTTCATCAATCCCAATTCCAGATCCCATGAGAAGCTCAAAAAAACAGGTCCTTTACGGTGATGTCCCTTCACCTTCAAACCCGCCAGAAGGGTGTAGTTTCAATACCCGATGTCCTCTTGCTTATGCAGAATGCAAAATACATGAGCCCGCATTAAAATTTATAACAACTTCAGACAAAGCTGAACATATGGCTTCATGTCATCTTGTTAAATAGTGCCCATCCGGTCCCGCCAAAGCGGGATTGCCCAATATTTTCGTTATACTCAAAAAATGATGAACTCGTAAAAAAGTATATTCGATGGCTAAGTAAAAATATTTATATACAAGGCTTAGCATTTGGCCTGGCGTGAAGGCATACATGTAGTATGTCAAATGTCTGGCCAAATGCTATAACGCAGTAGATGGAGATTTTTTACGACGCCATCAAAAAGATAATAACTTTATTCGTTATTATCTTTCGAAACACCCGTTGATGTTTTCGTTTCATTATCAGTTTTTTTCTTTGCATCATCAATTAATTTCTGCACCGCTGCTATCTTCTTTTGTACAATTTCGGCTTCGGTCTTGTCAGTACTCATTGACGCTGCTCCATTAAGATACCTGATGGCATCTTCAAAGCCGGAAAGAGTTCCGGTATCTTCCATAAGATCTGCTTTGTAAATGAGAACCATGAAGTCTATTGATTGTATTCGCCTCTCCGCTTCATTCAATAACTTTTCTGAGGTCGCAAACTTTGTAGCTTTTTGCAGGTAAATTTTTACACCTTTAAAATCAGGCATCCCGGGGACTTCGAGAAGGGTAGCTGCTTTATTTATATAATATTTGGAGATAATCGGGTATATTTCTTCCTTAGTGTAAACAGCCTTTGCCGGTTTCGGAGCTTCTATTCCAGGTAGTATTATTAACAAAGACTTTCCAACAGGTTCGAAAGTGCCTTTGAAAATTTTAATAGCGCCATTTCTGTATTCCAAATAATATTTTTTAGAGTTTGATATACTGATTCCGGTTATTAATATCATTATAATAACAAGCAGAGCCGCACCGAATATTATTGGCATTTTCCCCGTAGTATCTGCGTTTTCGTGAGCTGTTTTTCCCGGTGGAGGAAATGTTTCCGGATTTAGCTCTTCAATGGCATCTGCAGAAGCTGGCCCGGTAATATCATTTTTAAACTCTTCATCGGTTTCAGGTTTTTTTATTGTGGTATCTATAGCCACTTCTTCATTAGCTGCTTCATCAGTTGCTTCTTCATCATGAATCACAGTTTCTGTGGCTTTTTCTTCATACAACTTATCCGCAGTTTCAGGCTCTTCGCTGTTGGTATCTTTGGTATGTTCTTCGCTTTGAATAACAACTGCAGGAGATTCTTCTTCAGTAACTTTATCGACTGGTTCTGCTTTTTTGCCGGCTATGAGTTCGGAATTTGTTGCTTCCACTATGGTCGCCTGTGGTTTTTCTTCGGGGGAAATAGCTTCAATTTCAGGTTCTTTTACAATTTCAGGTGTTGTCTTTTCTTCTTTTATTTCAGCTACCGGTTTTGCTCCTGATGTTTTTTTAACAGCAGGTCCTTTAGTGGCCCCGGCTTTACTTTTTTTCTTTGCGGCAGCTTTTTTCTTTGGAGTCGATTTTTTAGCTGTATTTTTTTTTGCCCCGGCTTTCTTCTTTGCAGCAGTTTTTTTTGTTGTAGTTTTTTTAGGTGCAGCCTTCTTCTTTGAAGTTGATTTCAGCAAACTTTTTTTTCCCATGTTAACCTCTTTGAAAAATATAAATAATAACGAAGCTCCTCTTTTAACCGAAAAGTAATTGAGTGCCTTGAATTCGGTAAGAGGGAAACAGTTTTGACGCAGATGTCAATACAACTTGTTCTCTACTCTTATTATAATTTTTAGAAGCTATCTCAAAATAAATCTAAGTGCCCCCGGCGGTGTTACAAAGCGGCTCAAAATGCTCACATACTACCGCCGCTCTGCTTTCTCGCCCCTTTGTGCCTTGCCAGGAACCCTATCATTTTTTTGAGATAGCTTCTATAATGATACCTTTATGAAGGTTTTATTACTTCAAGCGAACAGTTATTCATAACGAAATGAGATAATCAGGCCGGAATCTTAGACGTGAATTTGATCAAAAAATTTACATTTATAAAATTCTCAATATAAAACATTGTGTTTATCAGAGCCTGTAACATTTCTGATTGTATTAGAACAAAAAAACACTAAAAATATATAGGAATACAAGGTTATTGTAAATATTTTTATTGATTGTTTTCAATTATTCAATTTAATTAGCTATTGCTTTTTTTATTGTACTGACAATCTCTTCAGGATCATCAGTAACATGCAGTATCGAAAGGTCTTCGGGAGATATCATTTCTTTTTCAAGAAGACTCGCTTTAATCCATTCGACCAATCCTCCCCAGTAATCTGTTCCAAACAGAAAGACAGGAAGAGGCATTATCCTGTGCGTCTGGATAAGGGTAACCGCTTCAAATAGTTCATCCAATGTCCCAAAGCCTCCCGGCATGATGATATAGGCCTGAGCATATTTGACAAACATTACCTTGCGAATGAAAAAATATTTAAATTCAAGCTGAATGTTTGAATATTTATTAGGCTGCTGCTCGAAAGGGAGTATTATATTCAGCCCAACTGATTTCCCGCCTGATTCTGCTGCACCTTTGTTGGCTGCTTCCATTATACCGCCCCCGCCCCCGGTAATAACACCATACCCGTTATTAACCAGAAGTGCTGCAATCTCTTCGGTTTTTTTATAAATTGGATTTTCGGGCTTTGTTCTTGCAGAACCAAATATACTTACTGCCGGTCCAAGGTCATGAAGCGCTTCAACTCCGTCAACGAATTCACCCATAATTTTAAAAAGCCGCCAGGATTCGCCCAACTTTAAGTCGTCTATAAGAAATTGTTTTTCCATAAGATTCTCTCTCAAATAATATATGTTTTAATGTTTTTGTATGGTAAATTGCTATAAACTGTTTTTTTCGACATCCAGCCGAAAGTTTCAAATGCGTCAGGAGTTACCTTCAAAACCTATTGTTACTTTGTCCCCATTGACAATAACCGGAACCTTTCGCTCGCCGTCTGAAAATTTGAGCATTATTTCAAGCTGCTTTGGGTCTGATATTACATTTATGTATTCAATAGTTTTGTTTTCTTTTGACAAGGCTTCCCGAGCCGAAGTTGTAAAAGGTCATGTGTCTTTTCCAAAAATCATTATTTTATCCGGCATGTTATGCTCCTCTATAGTTAGTTTATATCGGGTTATATTGTTGTTTTTTATGTCGTCGTAAAAGTCTACGTTTTCCGCGTTATATTTTTGACCATATGCTCTACATACTATATGTATGCCTTTACGTCGGTCTTCACACCACGAAATTTCGGCAATAATTTGCGACATTAATATTTAAAAAATTATCATCAGCATTTTTTTTTGTCAACGCCTCTTAAACAGTCAGGATCTGGTGAATTGAGGGAAATAATCTGAATTGACACGATTTATTTGAGATGATAATATTTTATTTTTATAACAAATACAATTAAAAACAGGTTCCGGGGGTTGCTGTTAAAGAGCTTACAAGAAAAGTCAAAGTTGTGAATGAACTTGGTATTCATGCCAGATCCGCAGCATGTATAGCAAATTTAGCTAAAAACGCGTTAGAAAATGTCTGGGTTATTAAAGAAGGTGAAAGAGCTGATGCCGCAAGCATCATTGATGTTCTTTCTCTTGCCTGTGTACAAGGGACGGAGATATTACTCCAGGTTGATGATATATCGGATATTAACATTTTAAATGAAATTTCAGAACTAATTGAGGCTGGATTTGGTGAATAGTCAACTTTGAGCTGCAAATACGGCGATTTATAAAATTATATCCCTGAAATAATTTGATTTTTTTAGCTTATTGTAGAATACAATCCGGATGAAAGTTAGATTTTTCAATATAAAAAATTTGATGAACTCGTAAAAAGTATAACCGATGGCTAAGTAGAAATCTTCATATACAAGGCATAGCGGTTGATTAGGAGTGAAGGCATACATGTAGTATGTCGAACTTCTGATCAACCTCTATAACGCAGTAGATGGAGCCTTTCTACGACGCCATCAAAATTTGGGGATAGGATAATACATATGTCTGATATTGAAACCAAAGAAATTAAACTAACCGGAGTCAGTGGATCACCCGGAATTTGTATAGGTAAGGCATATCTTGTTGATAAGGAAGGTGTTAAAGTAATTGAAAAGTACTTTATCAGCAAGAAGGAACTGTCCTCTGAAATAAAGCGTTTCAAATCTGCTGCAAAAAAGGCAAAAGATGAACTCCGAAAAATAATTGAGGATAGTTCAGATAAGCTTGGAGATCATATAAATATTCTGAAGACACATCTGGTGCTTCATGAAGACAAGATGCTCTATGGAAAAGCTATAGATACTATTAAAAAAGATCATGTTAACGCCGAATGGGCTTTGAAAAAGGTCGTTTCTGAAGCCAAGGTTATGTTTCAAAGCATATCAGACCCTTATATCAAGGGCCGAGCCACTGATATTGAACATGTATATGATCGCATCATGAAAAGCCTGATAGGCCGGAAAGAAGAGGATATCGGCAATATTGATAAACGTGTTATCCTTGTGGCCCACAACCTTTCTCCTGCTGATACCAGCCAGATTCAGCTGGAACGTATTATGGGGTTTGTTACTGATCGAGGCGGGAAAACATCACATACGGCAATAATAGCAAGAACTCTTGATATTCCTTCAGTACTCGGGCTTGATAATGCAACCGGAATAATAAAGACTGATGATATAATAATCGTTGACGGGATAGAAGGTGTTATAATCATACATCCTGAAGACGAAACAATTCTTCATTACGAGGACTTAAAAGCAAGGTATGAAGAGCATCAGGCAGTAATTACCCGTGAAAGCCATGCTCCGGCTGAAACTAAAGACGGTATTCGTTTAAATATAATGGGTAATATTGAACTGCCGGAAGAGATCGTATCGGTTCGTGATTATGGAGGGGACGGCATAGGCCTGTACCGGACAGAATTTCTTTATTTAAGCCGGTCAAATTTTCCAAGGGAGGATGAGCTTTTTGAACAATACAAAGAGGTTGTAGAATTAATGTCTCCTAGTCCTGTTACTATCAGAACCCTTGATATTAACGGTGATAAAGAGGTTGCCTATGCATCAGAAAATGACGAGGCAAATCCTGCTTTAGGGCTTCGTGCAATAAGGTTCTGCCTGAAACGTCAGGAGGTATTCAAAACACAACTCAGGGCAATTTTAAGAGCATCTGCCTTTGGGAATGTTAGAATTATGTTCCCCATGATATCCGGGGTTGAAGAGGTTCTGGAAGCTAAAAAAATATTAAGTGATGTTTCTCAAGCTCTGGACAAAGAAGGAATACTATATAAAAAAGATATTGAGATCGGGATTATGATCGAGGTTCCTTCTGCAGTTGTTATGGCAGATGCCCTTGCAGATGTATCTGATTTTTTCAGTATCGGTACAAATGATCTTGTGCAGTATCTGCTGGCAATTGACAGGGGAAACAAGCAGGTTGCGTATCTTTATCATCCTCTTCACCCGGCTGTTATAAGAATGATCAAATTTCTGGTTGATGTGGCAAAAAGCAAAGGGATAAAGGTTTTTATGTGCGGTGAAATGGCAGGCGATCCATATAATATGCCCCTTCTATTAGGTTTGGGGCTTGATGAACTGAGTATGAACCCGCAATCTATACCGGCTGTGAAGAAAATCGTAAAATCCATAAAGGTTAAAGAATCAATTAAGTTTGTTGACGAAGTGATTGCAGAATCATCGACGGCCAAAATTCATGAAATGATGCAGAATAAGTACGGTGAACTTTTTTCAAAGATAAAAAGCGGAATATAAAAATCAGGAGTAATAAAGGTTGTGGAAAAGCAGCATATTAGAGTTATAGCCCGTAATAAAAAAGCACGATATAACTACCATATAGATGATGAATATGAAGCCGGAATTGTTCTTCGAGGAACTGAAGTCAAGTCCATAAGAAACGGTAGCGCAAACCTGAAAGATTCATATGCCAGGGTAAAAAATGGTGAAATGTTTGTATATCAGATGCATATAGGCACCTATAAATATGCAAATATTGATAATCATGAACCGCTCCAGCCGAGAAAACTTCTCTTACATAAAAAGGAAATCAATAAAATACACGGCAAAATGCAGGGAAAAGGGTATGCCCTCGTTCCTTTGAGTCTGTATTTCAAAGAAGGAAAAGTCAAAATAAGTCTTGGACTTGCAAGAGGAAAACGGCTCTATGATAAGCGTCAAACCATAAAAAACAGGGAAGCTAAAAGAGACCTGGACAGAGAACGGAAAAAATATAATATAAAATAAACAGAGTCAGTAATTACGAACCTTGACAAACAATCGTTTTAACGTTATTTTTATAGGAGATGTTCTTTTAAAAGTTACAATATATGGGGGCGAAACGGCTTCGACGGGGATTAAGATGCTTTGGTTGCATGACGAGTCCCACCATCTCGTAAAAAGGTGGACATAACATAATCGCAGACGATTATAACTACGCCATGGCCGCTTAAAGGCCATCGTCCTTCCGGGTTTTTCCTGCAAACCTGGTTTGGACGCGACTAGCAGGATAGCTGATTCTGGATTCCTGTTTCATTATCAGCAAACTTTCACAGGATAGTCTTAAAAGCATCCCGCCTGGAGGAGGCTTTAAAGGCGAATGCCAAAGTTCAGGATATGCATGTAGACGCCATTGTTGAAGGTTTCCGGACGCGGGTTCGACTCCCGCCGCCTCCACCATTTTTTTGTAATAATTTCAGTAACTTAGAAGGTTTTTTGTGGCCTACGAGTGTAGGTCAGTGGTAGGTCAGTTTTCATTTGCGGTCTTTTTGAGTTTAATGATTCTGGCCTTCTTGCCTGTCAGCTCAGATGCTTTTTTATAGACCTTCATTGCATCGGCTGATTTAGATTGCATGTATCTTTCAAACGCTTTGTTTGTTTTATGCAGTGAGCCTCCTTTAATTTCCTCCTTACTCATGACTTTTGATAGTGCAGTTGTTGTTGAATGTCTCGTCCCACCATAAAGATCAACACCTTCAATTCTAAGATTAGCACAGGCTTTTTTCCACCATTTCCATAAATACCTATCTCCAAATTTTTCACCAGGAGTTACACCGCTCACTCCTTTTTCATGCCTGAAAAAGGGTAGGTGAGGCATTCCACGAGGTATACTCTCAATGAGTTCAATATCCTCATCGAGCAGGTAAATCAGTTTAGGTTCTTTTTCCTTGGGGTGTGGGATAATCAATGCACCAATCTTAGTATCGATGTCGCTTTCCTTGAGGCCGAGCATTTCCCCTGGACGCATTGAGATATAAGTTGAGAGCCATTTGATACCGAGCCAAACCTTAATATTGATATGGTGGCTGATCCGGTACACTTCATCAATGATATCTTCTTGAGTTTCCTTATCAACAATTTTTCTCCATCCAAGCTGGAAACTGACTTCAGGAAAATCAGGAAACTGCTGCACGGTAATGATCCTTCTTTTCTTAAGCCATTTCCAAAAGTCGTGAAGGGCTGAACACATGTTTGATCTGGTTTTATCAGAAACAAACTCACCAAACTTAGTTTTCTGTGTCAGTAAGAAGTCTTCAATTTCTGCATACCCAAGTGTCTTGATGTTACTGTTACCCCATACGATAATCGCACGGTTAAGGTAGTTTGCGAGGTTATTATAGGATTTTCTTTTGACTTCTCGTTCCTTGACTTTAAGATATTTCAAAGCGAGATTTTCAAATCCAAAAGGATTATCCTTTTTGTAATCTCGG
>Ga0209249_1002389_pt1 | contig 15366 bp, 17 predicted proteins | sample SaaInlV_200m_DNA_4_FD_184653 | JGI IMG/M metagenome (GOLD analysis project Ga0209249, IMG submission 184653) | Marine microbial communities from expanding oxygen minimum zones in the Saanich Inlet - SI037_S3LV_200m_DNA (SPAdes) (version 2) | ecosystem: Environmental > Aquatic > Marine >...
ATGCTTCCGCAAAAACCTGACCCTATTTTATTTGAGCAGTTTTTTGGACGTTTGGCTAGTTTCTCCTACGTCCATGATACTAAATCCAAACTTTCACCGCCCTAAATGGCGAAGGTGTTGACATATACAACTCAATATAAATTCGCAAAACCTGCCCTTTTACAAAGATTTTTTTGCCTTTGTTGGCTGGAAAACCCTGCACGAGGACGCGACGATGCTTGGTGTTGGCAGCACTGATGCTAGTTTGTGGTTGATAGGCAACGCAAACGACGCAAAGAACGATTACGATGGCACAGGGATGAACCATTTGGCGTTGCACGTGAAAAGTCAAGACGAAGTCGATCAGATGGTGGAATATTTACGCGAAGAAAATATTGTCCCCCTCTTTGAAACGCCACGCTATCGGCCCGAGTTCAGCCAAGATGCCGACCATACCTACTATCAGGTAATGTTTGAAACGCCGGACAAGATTCTTATCGAGGTCGTTTATGGGGGATTGCTTAAAAAAGAATAGTACAAAAAAGCGGCTGGAAGAAATATGCCCTCGTAAAACTTGCCCCGGGCGTTGATGCTATTCTGGAGCATGTCTTGGTTGACGATTCAGATTTTAGCGAACTCGATGCCTTGACAGAAGAGATTGAGCGTGGCACTTTGAGTTTTATCAAAGATACTGAGAGTTTCTTCGCTAAGGCATAGTAGAATATATGAGTACTTTTTGACGCTTTTAGTTATTTAGACGGAGGTATTCTCCGCCTAACACTTAGTTAGCAGGGTAAATAAAATGACTGAACTATTTACAAGAACGTTTCGAGTCCGTTGGTCTGAAGATAACGCGCTTGGTCAGCTTGACTTAGCAGGATATTTTCGGTATGTGATAGAAACGGCTTGGGAATGGGGTGCTTCGAACGGATTGGGGATAGTTGAAAGTGAACAACTTGGGCTTGCATGGGTAATTCGTGAAACAGAGATAAGGGTATTTACACCTCTATATCCTAATATGAATTTTGATTTCACGATCTGGTTAGTCAAGTGGCGCCGGGTACGTGGAACAAGGTGCTTCGAAATTCGTTTTAAAGAAAGTGGTGAAATTGTTGCACAAGGTACACAGCAAATAGTTTCTCTTGATAGCAGGACATTGAGACCTACCCCACCACCTGTGCATATAATGGATAATTTTTTGATAGAAAACCCTCGAATATTTGAACAGGGACAACTTCCAAAATTAGGAATACAGAATGATGCTGCATTTATAGTACAAAGAGATGTGGAATGGCGAGATTTGGATTCGCTAGAACACGTGAATAATGCAACATATGCAGCATTCGCTGAGGATGCTGCCGTACAGGCATTGGCTGATGTAGGATGGTCTCCCTTACAACTTAAAACACAAAACCTTGCAGTAATTATTAATCGAGTTCATATCAAATATCACTTTCCTGCAATATGGAGAGATACATTAGATGTGGTTACAAGTTTAGTAGAATTAGATGCTGCTGGGGGTAAATGGTATATTGATATTAAGCGTACGTCAGATGGTGAACAAATACTTCAATGCGTACTTGAATGGTCAATAGCTGATCGGCATACTGGCAAAGAACAAAATCTCCCCAAGAGTTTGTTCCAGGCTCTCAAAAAGAAGATTGATGTTACTTAGGATAATAATGCCTGCTAACCCAGCTTTCACGCTGGCCCGCCTACGGCTCTGGGAATCGGCGCATTTTAGATAGCGTTGGTTAGGTATACAATAGTTTCAGAGCAAATCCTACGGGCAAGTGAAGCAAACGTTAGAGCAAAAAAGCCAGACATCAAAATCTGGCTTTTTCTTTTAAAAACCTACCTAATCTACAGGGTTATTCTAGCCCTCGCCCATATTTATAATAAGCCGCACAAGCTCCCTCGTTTGAGACCATCGTCGCGCCAAGCGGTGATTCGGGCGTACATTCTTTGCCAAAAGCAGCACAATCATGGGGTTTCTTCAAACCCTGCAAAATCTCGCCCGCGATACAAAGCGGGGATTCATCTGTCGTGATAGCTCTCACGTCGAAACGCTTTTCGGCGTTGAACGCATCAAACTCAGAACGTAATTCCCAGCCGCTCATCGGGATTTCGCCAATCCCGCGCCATTTGCGGTCACACTCTATGAAGACCGTATCTATCATCTTCTGAGCAGGTTTATTTCCATCAAAAGTAACCGCACGCGGGTAAGCATTCACAACATCCGTTTTGCCAGCTTCCAATTGCTTCACGTTTTCCAGAATTCCCTGCACAATATCCAGTGGTTCAAAGCCCGTGATCGCCATCGGGACACCGTATTGTGTCGCTATTGGGGCATACTCCCAATAGCCCATCACCGCGCAAACATGACCGGCAAGCAAAAATCCCTGCACACGATTATGGGGCGATCCCAAAATGACGTGCAAAGCAGGCGGAACGCGCACATGCGAGACCAAAATACTGTAATTTGTCACGCCCAGCATTTTCGCCTGCACTACGCTCATCACATTGGCGGGAGCGGTCGTTTCAAAGCCGATGGCGAAGAAAACGACTTTTTTATCGGGATTTTCTTGCGCAATCTTAACCGCATCCAAAGGAGAGTAGATTACGCGCACATCGCCGCCAGCCGCTCTAATCGAGAAAAGGTCGTCCGAGGAGCCGGGGACGCGCAGCATGTCTCCATACGAGCAGAAGATCACATCCGGTGTGGCGGCAATCGCCAGGGCACGGTCGATCTGTTCGAGCGGCGTTACGCAAACCGGACATCCAGGTCCGTGTACGAGTTCTATTTCAGGGGGCAAAAGCTGGTCAATGCCGTGCCGCACGATGGCGTGTGTCTGCCCGCCGCAGATCTCCATCAGCACCCAGTTACGGGTTACGGTGCGGGCAATTTCGTCGATCACACCACGCACAAGATCGGCGTTGCGATACTCAGCAACATATTTCATTCGCTGCCCAACTCTGCTTCCAGATCAACGATCTCTCTGAGCATGGCAAGCGACTCTTGTGCTTCTTCTTCGCTGAGCAGGCTGATCGCAAAACCAACGTGGATGACGGTGTAATCGCCCAGTTTAGCTTCAGGCACATATTCAAGACAGGCTTCTCGCACAATGCCGCCAAAATCAACCTTCGCCATGCGCAAATCGCCGCTATCGTCAATTTCAATGATCCTTCCAGGAACACCTAAGCACATAGTTTTCTCCTTTTTCAGTCTCAGAGCGGAAGGCAAACGAAATGTCCCTGTAGGCGAAGAGCGGTTCTCTCAACCCCATCCTTCGACTGCGCTCCGTTCAGGAACTGTCATTTTTTCAACTTCCACGCCGCAATCGCAGCCTGACCCAGCGCCAGCCCGCCATCATTCGTTGGCACCTGACGATGAGTAAGCGTATCAAATTCCTCAGCCCGCAACATTTCTAGCGTGCGCTCCAGCATAAACATATTCTGCCATACGCCACCGCTTAAAGCGACTGTATTTACTCCGCTTTTCTCACGCAGAGAGACACAAGTTTTCAGAACCATTTCAGCAACCCCATTGTGGAACTTTGCCGAAATAATCGAGATGGGGATATTGTTCTGCACATCTTTCAAGAGGGATAAAATACCGCTCCGCACGCCAATTTGGGCTTGGTCATTGCAAAAAGAATAACTGCCGCTTTCATCATCTGCTACTAAAGCCTCGAACTCGATAGCCCCCTGCGCCTCGTAATTAACTCTTTGCCTGCCCCCTGCTAAAGCCGCCGCTGCGTCAAAAAACCGCCCCATACTCGATGTCATCGGCGTATTCAATTTTCGTTCCAACTGGATTCGCAATGCCATCCGCTCTTCGGAGCATAAATCTTGCAGAGGGGGCAGATATTCATTCCAATCAATATTTAGCTCGTAGAGTAACCCTAATGCAGTGCGAGATGGGTGTTTTGTCGCTGCGTCACCACCAGCAAGCGGAAAATAAGGCAAATGGGCAACGCGCTCATAGCCAGCGTAATTAGCGATCAGAAACTCCCCACCCCAGATATTGCCATCATCGCCATAACCTGTGCCGTCAAAAGCTACGCCGATGACTTTCTCTTCGCCGCTCAAGCCATTTTCCGCCATGACGGATGCGACATGGGCATGATGATGTTGAATGTTGAAGGTTGGCAGGTTTTCACGTTCGGCACGTTCGAGGGCGTAGCGGGTGGCGAGATAATTAGGGTGCATATCGTAGGCAATTGCTTCTGGTTTAACGCGGAAGAGTTTCTCGAAATGTGCTATGCCCTGCTCAAAAGATTGCAAAGTTTCAAAATTGGATAAATCACCAATATGATGGCTCATAAAGGCATAATTCTCGTTGGTAATACAAAAAGTATTTTTCAACTCTGCGCCCGCTGCAAGGAGTGGAGGCACATCCCAGGGCAATTTCACGGGGAAAGGCGCGTAGCCGCGACTGCGGCGCAGTGGATAAGTAATTGACAATCGGTTTTCAATTTTCTCTGACGGCTGACCACTGACTTCTAAATACTGACTACTGATTACTCGCACCACCGAATCGTCGCAACGCACATGAATATCACGGTCGTGCATCAGGAAGGCATCGGCTAATGAAGAAAGTCGTTCGCGAGCATCTTCATTGGTATAGGCAATAGGTTCTTCAGAGAGATTACCGCTGGTCATTACTAAGGGTGGCAAAATCACCTTTAATATGTCTCTGCGAGAAGCATGCACCTGCGACAAAGCAGTCTCCCCCTGCGCTGAAGGGGATTGCTGCGTCTCGCTTGCAATGACATCTTCTTGTTCTGCAAAAAGCAAATAATGTAATGGCGTATAAGGCAGCATCACACCTAGCATATCTTGCGCAGGGGCAACTTCTTTTGCGATAGATGAATTAGGTTTTCGTTTGAGCAGAACAATTGGGCGAGCGATAGAATCGAGTTCTTTGCGTTCAGCATCGTTAAGAAAACAATGCTTTTCGACCGTATCTAAATCAGGCAACATCAACGCAAAAGGTTTATCGACGCGCAATTTGCGATGGCGTAGTTCTCGCACAGATTCAGCGTTCGTCGCATCACAGGCGAGGTGAAAGCCGCCGAGACCTTTTATGGCGAGGATTTTTCCGTTGATGAGTAGATTTTGAGTTTGAGTAATCGCTTCATCTGATGAGTGATGAGTGATAAGTGAATCGTCCAGTTCCTGAGCGGAGGGTTGAGTAACCCTGAACGAAGTGAGGGGCGTATCGAAACCCGCAGTCGAAGGACGGGGTACTCCAGAAACCGCTCTTCGACTGCGCTCTGCTCCGCTCAGAGACTGAGAGCTTCTTTCTTCTTTCTTCTTTCCCTTTTCTTCTAGCCAAATCTTCGGTCCACAATCGGGACAAGCAACGGGCTGTGCATGAAAACGCCTATCCAGAGGGTCTTGATATTCTTTGGCGCAGACTTCGCACAAAGGGAAAGTCGCCATGGTGGTTTTGGGGCGGTCGTAGGGGATGTCTTTGATGATCGTGAAGCGAGGTCCACAATTGGTGCAGTTTATGAAGGGGTAACGATAACGATGATCGGCGGGATCGAAGAGTTCGCGCAGGCAATCGTCACAAATCGTGTAATCGGGAGAAATGGGTTGGAATGCACCATCCACTGCTTGGGAGTGGAGGATCTCGAACGAAGTGAACCCAGCCCAAATCACGGGCGTCACGGTGAAATCATCTATTTTTGAGAGGGGCGGGGCTTCATCCTGTAGCGCATGGGCGAAGGCATCCAGTGTGTCGGCATCGCCATCCACTTCTATGTCCACCCCGGCAGAAGTGTTTTTGACCCAACCTTTAAGCGCAAAACGGGTCGCTAATCCATAGACGAAGGGGCGAAAACCTACGCCCTGAACAACGCCGTTGATGTGGATTTTGAGACCCGTTTTTTTTGTCATTTTTTATGTTTTGCAGTCTCTGAGAGGAGTGCGTTGCACGAAGTCGAAGAGCGGTTCTTGCAAATGCCGTCCTTCGACTACAGGCTCACTTCGATCGCCTTCCGCTCAAGAACTAATTACTTTTTATTCTTTTCTACTTCTTCAATAATCCAATTGATCCATTCATCCACCCCTTCTTGCGTTATGCAGGAGAGAGGAAAAGTGACGAGATCAGCGTTGAGGACTTCGACGCCTTTGCGGAAATAGTCCATTTTGAAGGGGATATAGGGCAAAAGGTCGATTTTATTGATGACAAGAGCCTCTACGCCTCTATACATACCCGGATATTTATAAGGTTTATCGTCACCTTCGGGGATAGAGGCAACGAGAACACTTTTGTGTGTGCCAAGCATAAAGTTGGCAGGGCAAACGAGATTGCCGACATTTTCGACGAGGAGAAGGTCTATTTTGGAAAAGTCAATCTCTTCCATGCCTTTTTTGAGCATAATTGCATCGAGATGGCAGTTTCCGCCAGTGTTGACTTGTACGGCAATATCTGCGCCGGCTTCGGCGGCACGGTCTGCGTCTATGCTGGTGGCGATGTCGCCATCAATGACGGCGATGCGATAACGCTCGGCGAGTTTGGGCAGCGTCTGCTCAATGACCGAGGTCTTGCCCGCGCCGGGGGATGCCATCAGGTTGATGCCGAAAACACCATGTTCATCAAGTTTGGCGCGATTTTCTTCGGCGAGGCTCTCGTTTGCGCCGAGGATCTTTTCTACTACAGGGACTTTTTTGCTCATTTTCTTCCTTCTTGAACTGCCAAGACGCAGAGAACGCCAAGGTTTAAGTATAGCTGACAAGTGATGCGTGATTCACTTATCACTCGTCACGTTTCAATCTCAATTGAATCTATATTAAACTCATCGCCCTTCATCACTTTTACACGAACACCATCGCATTTTGGGCAAATGAGTTCTCTGTCGGTAGGGGTGTAGGTCTGTGAGCAATCGAGGCAAAATAGCTCTACGGGGATGCGCTCAAAGTGTAGATTTGCACCTTTTGCAATTGTGCCATCACTCAAAATATCCCAATGGAATTGAACAGAATCATCAATGATCGAAGACCAATCGCCGATAACGAGATAAATATCGGTCACTTTGGTGGCGTTATGCGTTTTCGCGTGGCGCAGGGTAATGTCGAGAATGCTTTCGGTAACGGGTAATTCATGCATCAGAGATGATTCTCGATCGCTTTTTCCAATTTACCTGGATGGAAATCATAAGGTCCCAACCCCGCTGCGTAGACCACCACCCCATCTGTGTCTATCAGATAGAGACGGGTTGGCCAAGCGGCGTAGGATTTATTAACAGCATCATCCATCTCGTCAACATACGTGCCTACGCCATAGGATAACGATGTCTCGCACGTGCCCGCAACTTGCCTCCGTTGCTCGATCGTTTGCGGGTCGTGAACATCCATTGCTACTTTGGGCGCAAGGGTCTTCATCAGCTTCTTGGTGAAAAGATTGCCACCAAACCACCACCCATCCACGGGGTGCGCTTCACGGATATAGATCGGTAAAAACTGTACTTGCTCGTGATATTTCGCGTAAATATCGGTGAGACTCACGGTCCCACGCACGTAGGGCGGTCAGGTAAAGCTGCCAAATATCAGGGCAACGGGCTTTTTGTGGCGGAAATCTGACAGGCGCACAGGATTCTGTCCATTGGCATCCAGCAAGCTAAAATCAGGTGCGATATCGCCCACTTTCGGAGCCTGGACATCATATTTCTTTTGCCACCTTGTGGCAGTTTTCCGATTTGTAATTTTAGTCATCATCATATTTTTATAGCTCACTGGTCATAATGAAGAGCGGCTTCATATCGAAACTCTCAAAGTTAGGGCGATAACGGTCGGTGTTGTAAAACTGCGCTACATTGACCAATTTCTTCCTGCTCACAATAATTTCGATGGGGACGTTATCGTAGCGTCCATTTTTCAGCACGACGAGGCGACCATGCAAACCTTTCAGGATTAGGTCGAGGGCGAGGTTACCAAAAGCCATCGGGACAACAGAGTCTATGGCATCGGGGTCGCCGCCACGCACCATATAGCCCAGCTTTTGGTTGACCACGCTAACGGTTTTACCTTTATTGAATTGGGGAGAAAGCTTCTTCAATTCTTCAGAGACTAAATCGCCAATGCCGCCTAATTTGGCATGTCCGTAGGCATCGGTCGTACGATCTTTGAAGACCATCTCGCCACCTTTGAACATCGCTCCTTCTGAGATAAGGGCAATAGAATAACGGCTAGGATTTTTCAAACGATCTTCCGATAAAAGCTCTGCCAGTGTGCTAATATCGAACTCATATTCAGGGATCACACAACGGTTGGCCGCTCCAGCCATTGTGGGCAAGAGGGCCGTAAAACCAGCGTAACGCCCAAAAACTTCGAGAACAAGAAAACGCTCGTGCGACCCCGCAACGGTGCGCAAATTATTGGTCAACTCGATGGTGCGGGTGACGCAGGTGCTAAACCCGATGCAATAATCTGTGCCCGGGACATCATTATCCATCGTCTTAGGGATGGCAACAACCTTCACGCCCTCCTGATAGAGCCGCACACCATAGCTGAGCGTATCATCGCCGCCGATGGGAATGAGATAGTCTACACCGAGGAACTCAAGATTCTTGAGCACTTCGGCAGTCAAGTCGTTGATCTCATCGGTGTATTTGTCTTTGAGATGCTCTGGAACGTCTGCTTTCTTGACCTTGCTCGGCTTGGTACGAGACGAGTGCAGGAATGTACCGCCTGTGCGCCCTGCTCGATCAACAATTTCTCGTGTTAGTGTTCTGTAGTTATTACTATTATCCGCTTTTTTATCACGAATGATCTCTATCATCCCCGCCCAGCCGCGACGAATACCAATTACCTGATAGCCCTCACGCAAGGCTCGAATTGTTACTGCACGAATAGCAGGATTCAACCCGGGCACATCTCCCCCACCTGTCAAGATCGCAATCACACCTTTTTTAGCAGACATAGGCATTCTCCTCGTATAAAACAGGAATAATTAGTTCTAATTATACTTGAGAGTAAAACACCAAGGTCAGTAAATGAGTGAACTAAATCCCCTTGATCACCTTCTCACGTGATGTCCACCAGCCTTCTGCCCAAAAGAAGATCAACGCAAACCAGATGATTCCAAATCCAATCGCTTGCGAAGGTGAGAAGGCTTCTTTGTAGAGTAATACACCGATCAGGAATTGCCCGGTCGGCGCAATATATTGCATCAACCCGATCATGGTAAGTGGAATGCGTTGGGCAGCTTTGGCGAATGTCAATAAGGGGATCGCCGTCACCGCACCTGCACCAATAAGTAAAAGGTCTGTTTTTAGATCAAGTTGCAAAAACACGCCTTCTCCTTGTGCGGACATATAAGCTAAATATGCCAATGCAGGCAAAAGCATAATGCCGGTTTCAAGGGTCAAGCCATAGAGCGACCCAAGTGTAGATTTCTTTTTGAGCAACCCATAAACACCAAAAGTGGTGGCAAGGATGAGTGCGATCCAGGGTAAACGACCATAAGCGTAGGTCAGATATAGAACGCCTATTGTTGCCAGCACAATTGGCACCCATTGCATGGAGCGCAGTTTTTCATTAAGAAAAACCATCCCAAGAAAGACGCTGAAAAGCGGATTGATAAAATACCCCAAGCTACTTTCAATGATATAGCCATTATTGACAGACCAAACATAAGTCAGCCAGTTGACGCTGAGGAGAAGAGAGGCTATCCCATGTGCTTTTAGCGTTTTTGCATCAAGGTTTGATCGAAATCTTTTCCACTGACCAGTAACGATAATAACCAGCGTAAGCATGATAAATGCCCAAATAATACGATGCCCAATAAGCTGTGCAGCAGAAATATGATGTAATTGTTTCCAATAAATGGGGAAAAGTCCCCAAAGAATGTAGGTTACAAGTGCGTACAGGATGCCAGCGTTCATGAATGAAGATCTCCTTTGGTGAAGGAAAAGTATACACCCGTTCGTCTTCTTATTTTCTTTGAAAACAGCCTTGTTTCCATCTTATGTCATGCTACAATGAAGCAAGATTCGGCTCAAACAGTGAAATAACAGGAGAAATCATTATGCAAAAAACTTATCTCGTTCTAACCATCATTGGTCCTGATAAACGCGGGCTCGTTGCTAGTGTCACCGAAGCGGTGCTAGAGCATCATGCGAGCATCGAAGAAAGCCGCATGACACGACTGGGTGGAGAATTTGCCATTATTATGCTCATTGCACTTCCCACTGATAAAAAAGATATTTTCTGCAAGGGACTTAAAGTTTTTGAAAAACAGGAATTAACAGTATTCACTCGCGAAACAAATCTTGCTCGATTGAAAAAATTCCAAGGATACATTCCCTACGAAGTTTCTGTTTGGGGCGCCGACCACGCTGGCATCGTCCATGCGATTGCAGAATATCTTACAGAGGAAAACGTTCAAGTAGATGATGTCGAAACGCGTGTTACCAAGGCACCTATCTCTGGCGCGCCACTCTTTTCAATGAATGCAATTGTCCAAGTCCCGCCTGAACTCACGCTCCCCAAGTTGCGCGAAAAACTGGAAGATGTAGGTGATGAATTGGGTGTTGATATCGACATAAAATTGCAGATGGATTAAATTCTTCGCACAATATAAAAAAACGCCGAGAAAATCTCGGCGTTTTCATTTTAATAGATGCAACGTATCGTGCTTGACCTTTGGCTTGCTCTCGTTTACTCAGCATTTTTTTTGGAAATGAGTTATCTCCGTTAAACGCCCCTCTGTCCTTCGGACATCTCCCCCAAATTCTAAAAACAGAATTTAGGGGAGAACTATCTATCTAGATCTTCGCTTTTCTCAATCTCAAACTGTTGCTCACAACCGAGACGCTACTAAACGCCATCGCCAAGGCTGCAAGCATGGGATTGATGAATCCCATCGCAGCAGCGGGGATCAGGATGACATTGTAGAAGAATGCCCAAAAGAGATTTTGTTTGATGGTTGATAGCGTCGCTCGGGAGAGTTTGACCGCTCTTACCACGCCACGCAAATCGCCGCTCATCAGGGTGACGGGGGCGGCTGCCATGGCTACATCTGTGCCGGTACCGATGGCGATACCCACGTCCGCTTGGGCGAGGGCGGGGGCGTCGTTGACACCGTCGCCGACCATTGCAATAATGTTGGCGTTACCATTTTCCCCAGCTTGCAGCTTTTTGACTTCTTCGGATTTTCCTTCGGGTAAGACTTCTGCCAAAACTTTATTCACTCCGACTTGCTTGGCAATCGCTTCGGCGGTTTTTTGGTTATCACCAGTGATCATGATGACTTCCAAGCCCATTTCTTTGAGTTCAGCAATCGCTTCGAGTGAGCCATCTTTGACGGTATCCGCTACAGCGATCACGCCAGCAACTGCGCCATCTACGGCAACGAGCATGGCGGTTTTGGCTTCGGATTGAAGGCGTGTCATTTCTGCATCTAAGCCATTGAGCGGGTATTCGCGCTCGTTCATCATCCGAAAATTGCCAACGGCGACTTTTTTGCCTTCGACTTCGGCAGAAACGCCATGGCCTGCTTGGGCCTGGAATCCTGTCAAATCAGCGAGGGCAAGTTCACGGGAGGTCGCTTCCGCCCAAATCGCTTCGCCGAGGGGGTGCTCACTGCCTTTTTCAACAGAGGCTGCCAGAGCCAGCAAGGTGTTTGCATCCCAATTATCTATTACAACTATATCGGTTACAGCAGGCTGCCCTTTAGTAATCGTACCTGTTTTGTCGAGCACAACGGTGGTGGTTTTGCCTGCGGTTTCAAGCCCCACACTCGAGCGAAAAAGGATGCCCATCTCTGCACCTTTGCCTGTGCCAACCATTACTGCGGTTGGTGTGGCAAGACCCATCGCGCAGGGGCAGGCGATAACGAGAACGGCGACGAGATTAACCAGCGCGCGAGCAAAAAGGCTGATTTCAGAATCGGCGGGGAGGGGGACAAGATAATACCAAGCCGCAAAAGTGAGCGCAGCAAGGACAAGCACGATTGGGACAAAAACTGCGGATATTTGGTCTGCGAGGCGTTGAATGGGTGCTTTTGACCCCTGAGCATCTTCGACGAGTTTGATAATTTGTGCAAGGGCGGTTTCTTTGCCCACTTTGGTTGCTTCAAATTTGAGTAAACCCAATTTGTTGATTGTTGCCCCGATCAGTGGATCACCCGCCTGTTTTTCGACCGGCAGAGATTCCCCTGTAAGCATCGATTCATCTATCGCGGAACGTCCTTCGACAACAACGCCATCGACGGGGATTTTCTCGCCCGGCTTGACGATGAGTATATCGCCAACGACAACATCTTCGAGCGGAATATCTGCTTCTACGCCATCACGAATGACGCGCGCAGTTTTGGGGCGCAAGCCCATCAGCTTTTTGATGGCATCGCTGGTGCGTCCCTTTGCACGGGCTTCGAGAAATTTCCCGACTCTAATGAGCGTGATGATAACAGCGGCAGTCTCGTAATAAACGTGCCCAGGCAAGATGCCGAGCATGACCACGATAGAGTAAAAATAAGCAACTGATGATCCCATCGCAACGAGCACATCCATATTTGCGGAGCCGTTGCGCAGGGCTTTATAGCCGCCCACATAATATTGCCAGCCCACATAAAATTGGACAGGGGTAGCGAGCGCAAACATCAGCCAATTTGCCCAAGGTTCATGCGACCACATCGGCAACAGGCTAAAATCTCGTGCCATAGAGAAGAGGAAAAGGGGCAACGTAAAAATCAAACCAACGGTCAGTAAATGTTGCTGACGGGAAATCTCTTCGGCTCTGGCTTTGGCTTCAGCATCTTCGGCATCCCCACCGAGCTCAAGAGAATCAAATCCTGCCGCGCTGACAGCGCGGCGCAATTCGGCCTGTGCCACCATCGTAGGAATATAGCTGACGCGGGCTTTTTCAGTCGCAAAGGTGACTTGGGCTTCAAGTACGCCGTCGAGTTCGTTGAGTGCTTTTTCAAGACGGCGGGCATCATTATCGTCCGAGAGACGTTTGATGACCAATTCCGCTTCGCCGGTGGCGACACCGTATCCGGCACGTTCTACACGGGCAATGACCGCATCGAGAGTAAGTAGAGATGGGTTAAGCTCAAAGGTAGCTCGCTCAGAGGAAAGGTTAACGACGGCGGTATCGATGCCGTCCAGTTTTTTTAGATTACGTTCAACCGAAGCAACGCAGTTGGCACAGGTCATCCCGGTGATGGGAAGAGTAAGTTGTTTTGTTTCAGACATAAGAGACTCCGATTAACGCAGTGGATCTTGCTCACTGAGAGATTGTTGAGAATTTAATTGACCTTCAGACCACCAAGTTTGGAAATAGCGAATTACAGCCACAACTTCATCATTTGTCAGGCTTTCACCGAAAGGCGGCATTTGCTCACCACCATTTACAATTAGGCCCTGAAGTTGTCCATCCGCATGATGCCAGGCATGTTCTGTAGCATCCAAGGCTGGGGCTACTTCAACTTCGCCGTGACCTTCGCCGTTAGCACCATGACATGTAGCGCAATTTGCAGCATAAACTTCTTCCCCTAAAGCCAACACATCACGACTGGCCAAAGCTTCAGACGGACGATTATTTTGTGAGGAAAGCCATGCCGCCAGCCCAATAATCAAAACCCCTATAAAGACCAAGCTCAATGTTTTCTGTAAGCGTTCAGCTTGCTTTTTCTTACGACGATCTTTACGAGCACGATTGCTCATACGAATACTCCTACCAATAAAAAATACTTTTATACACTACGAAATACGCACCACTTCATGATAGTGATGCGTACTCCGTAATACACAAACTATGCGGCAACTGGATAGTTAATCTCAGCCATCAAACTTTTGATCGCAGCTTCGTCTGCGGGAGCGTCGAAAGTGATCTCGACCATCTTCGTCTCAGCATTAGCGGTAACGGTTTCTACGCCGTCTAAGTCAGCAACTTCGGTCTGGATGGTGTGAACGCAATGTCCGCAAGAAATATTAGGAACAGAATAGGTAGTGGTAGTCATGGTAAAGCCTCCTGAATAGGGTTTTGAAATTGGGTTGAAAATTCTTTTACAACCGCCCGCACATTCCCAAGGCAACAATCACCTTCTGGGTTGCGAATGTCGCAGGCACATTGGCCAGCTTTTATGCCAGCAGTGATCTCCGCTACAACGGTAGATTTTCCGCTTTCGGCAATTTCGCTGCGTATGCTCCCCACCGTGTGGTGGAAACAATAGCAGATAGAAATCTCTTTATCATCGGCGTGTTTCTTATAAACACGCTCACGCAAATCCGCTTCGCTAAAAACTTGCTGCCCATCTTCGCTATAGTATACAGTCGGGCAATCTGGGTCAGCACAAAAACGATAGGCTTCAGAAGTCAAGATATTTAGTGAGATGGATAACATCGCCTTGATAGTTTGCATCTCGACTCGTTTTCCCAGTGCGCCGTTTGTTGGACACAGACCGTTAACGCTCGCGACCTTAGGCTTGCTTTCGTTATGGATACTATTTTCTCGAAGTGAACATCCACAAGAATCCATCGCGATCTCCTCTAGACTTTCGTCGCCATCTCGAAGACTTCTTTAATCTCTTTGAGAACACGTTCACGTTCGCTCTGGTCTTCTCCCTGCACGGCTGTAATCACACAGGAGTTCAAGTGATCTTCAAGAATAACGCTACTCACTTTATTCAGCGCAGCTTCAACAGCCTGTATCTGACGGATCACATCAATACAATAAGCATCTTCTTCAACCATGCGGGTGATTCCGCGAAGGTGTCCTTCAACTGTCTTCAATCTTCGTAAAGCATTGTCATGTGCCATTTCTACCTCCATCCCCCCCCAGGGGGGCTGGGATATAATATACCCAAACGGATGAGATTTGTCAATAGACCTCTTGCAAAAGCATGATTTCCATCAGGCATCCTGCGCCATCCTCGGCGCAGGATGCCTCGAAAGCGCCGCCGAGGACGGCGGCTAGAGCACTTATGCAAGAGGTCTAATAGACTTATCAACTCACGTTACGCAAGAATAGATAGTTTTCTATTCAAGCCACACCCAGCCTTCCCAAAATTCAAAAAGAAGAATTTGGGGAAGGGGTAAATAAGATTTTCTATGAAAACACAGTTCTTTTGCTAGTTCCCCTATTTTTGTTTTTCAAAATGGAGAGAATGCAGATAGAACAGGAGATAAAAGAATACAAAATCACAAGCGCATAACATCAGCTAGTAACAACAAAATTGATAAGGATGACTATCCCGCTATTGACAAAAAGCATCTATAATTACCTTACTACTTTTTTGTCACTCAGGAGATAAACAATCTTGGATTCAAGTCGTAAGTGCAACAGGTTGATATCCGAAGAATACCTCATAAGGTGTCTTGAAATCAAGGCATTTTCGCGGACGTAAATTCAGTTTGTCCATAATCATTGTCT
>Ga0209249_1002396_pt1 | contig 15323 bp, 18 predicted proteins | sample SaaInlV_200m_DNA_4_FD_184653 | JGI IMG/M metagenome (GOLD analysis project Ga0209249, IMG submission 184653) | Marine microbial communities from expanding oxygen minimum zones in the Saanich Inlet - SI037_S3LV_200m_DNA (SPAdes) (version 2) | ecosystem: Environmental > Aquatic > Marine >...
AGAGCAATTGCTGGTAAAAAAAGTAAAAATGCGCTTTGACATCTTTTGATGCAAAAATTGCTTGAATATAGTGACTTATAATAAAATAATCTATTCAGATTAGACATAATTATAGAACCAATCATCAATCCTTTTTGTCTATTCTTTTTTTCTAGATCATTTAATATATTACTAGATACATCCCGGTGAGGACCCCACGGCAAATGCCCTTAAAAGTATTTGCGGTGGGGATATTAAATTTAAGACCTCTTTTTCAATTTCCTATCTGTATAATAGACACATGTCTAATTCTCGTCTTCTTATTGTTACTCATCATGCTCCAGATCTAGATGCTATCGCATCTACCTGGATACTAAAAAAATTTCATGCCCAAAAATTTGCTGATGCTCATATCGGTTTTGTCAATCCTGGAGACAAAATTACTCTAGAAGAAGCCGAAATATATGGTTGCCAACTTCATGAAATAACTTATGTAGATACTGGAGGAGGGGAGTTTGATCACCATCAACCAGGAAGAGCTATGGAAAGAGTCTGTGCGACTAGCTTAGTTTTTGATCATGTTTGTGAAGTCCATCCAGAAAAAAAAGATGACGAAGCTCTGAAAAGCATCGTGGAAATGGCGAATTCTGTAGATCACTTTGAAGAAGTCTACTGGCCAGAATCAGAATCTGAGCGCTACTTATTCATGTTGCATGAAATAGTCCGTGGTCATGAATTTACTGATCCTCATAATGATGATTCCCAAATGCATTTTGGTTTTCAATGTCTAGATAATATCTATGCTACTTTGACTCAATATCATAAAGCGAAAGAAGTTGTTGAAACCAAAGGTGAAGAACTAGAACTAAAAAAAGGTAAAGCCTTACTAGTAGAAACTAGAAATGATGACACTATAAAAGTTGCTCAAAAAATGGGCTATGTTCTTGTTGCTAGAAAAGATCCAAAGCTAGGGCACATCAGAATTAAAGTTAGACCTGATGCTGATATAACTTTACATGCTCTTAATGACAAAATCCTAGAAGTAGATAAAAAAGGAACTTGGTTTTTTCATGGAAGTGGAAAAATGCTCTTAAATGGTTCTCATAAAAATAATAATCAAAGACCAAGCCCACTTAATATTCAACAAATTAGAATTATTCTAGAGGAACTTTATGGATAAATGCATTTTTTGTGAAATAGTCAAAAAAAACATTCCTAGTCATACTATCTGGGAAGATGAAAAGCATTTGGCATTTTTATCTATTTTTCCTAATACAAAAGGCTTTACTGTTGTAATTCCCAAAGAACATCATGACAGCTATGCCTTTGAACAATCAGATGAAGTTTTACAAGATTTGATAATTGCTACCAAAAAAGTCGCTAATATTCTTGATTCTTTTTTTGATGACACAACTCGTTGTGGAATGTTTTTTGAAGGCTTTGGTGTAGATCATTTGCATAGTAAGCTTTCTCCTATGCATGGCCCTGGTGATCTAGAGAACTGGCAACCTCTGGAGAGTAAAGCTATCAGAACTTATTTTGAAAAATATCCTGGATACTTGAGTTCTAATGATTCAGAAAGAGCTGATGATGAAGAACTGGGTGAGTTGGCAAAAGAGATTAGAAATTCTAATTAGCTTTTAAAGAAGATGGTAATAGAAATTGATACTATTCCTGATAAAGTTCTAAAAGTTCACCCACAATTTTAAGCAAATCTTCAAGCCCAGGAAAAACTTTTGTTTCAGCAGTATTTATCCAACTTGTAGATTTATTAAGAAATTCTTCTAACCAACTAAGCTCTTGAATTGGATAGACACTAGCTTCTAAAATAATCTTAGCAACCTTAACTAATGATAGAATAAGAATTTCAGTACCAGCTTCTCCCAAAGGTTAATTTTTTTTATCTACTAATTCCATTACTTCTAATATCGAAATATATAAACTCTCTCTGGGTATCCCGTCAAACATAGTAATAACTAACTCATCTAGTTCACTATTTGTTTCAGGTGTTGCAAGTATATTGATAGGAGTTTGCTTCTCTGGTTCTAATTCTTTTTTCATCCCATAATTATATCATATAAAGAGATAGCTATTAAAAACTGTTTCATATCTGACATATCTGGTAGGGTAGTGTATAATTCACAGCTTGAATACAAACATAAAAATTTAGAAGGGAGGTGATTAAAATGCCTATCGTCATAAAAGCAAAAAAAAGTGATTCTAGTAATGATGTAATCCGTAGATTTAAAAAAGCGGTTGCAGCTACTGGTATAGTTCAGATAGTAAAAGATCGCCGTTATTTCAGAAAACCTTCTAAAATAAAATCTGCTACAACTGCTACAAACAATCGTTTGAAAAGAAGAGCACGTTCTCTCAAGAATAGAAAGAATGTCTCTCCAGCAGCTTTGGTTAGAATCAATCAAAAACTTGGTAAAATCTAAGTTTTTGTAAATCATTTTAAAAATAAAAGCCCCCGTTATAAACGGGGGTTTTTGATTTTGTTTTATTTTTTAGAGAAAACTAAGCTGAGTTTTTTCTTGGTCTAATCTTTGCTCTAATAGAGAAATCCCATTGATCACCTTCACTAGTATCAAAACTTCTAGAATTAGTTAAAGAATGATAATTGATAAGATGATTACTAAGAGTTTCTTCGATCTCCTTTTGCTGTTCTCTAAGTTCACCAATCTGAATCTTTAGAGAAGTAACCTGAGGATCAGATTGCAACTGACTTTTTCTCTCTTTCATCTTGGTAGTAAAAACTTCTGCTTCTGCTTGAGCTTCACCAAGAGCAGTGTCGTTTTCAAAAAAACTACGAAGACTTTCTCTTTTTTCTTTCATTTGCTTACGTAACTCTTCCATATCCAAAGCATGGCGTTCTATAAGATTCTGTAGAGTAGTCAAAGTTTCTGCAACTTTATTAGACTTTGCTACTTCATCATCACCACCTACGTGTGTTGCTTGAGCTAAAGCATCCATAGCCATATCTTCCCCTGATTTTTCTTCTGGAATATTCTTTGTCTTATCATCGGTCATGTTTTATTTCCCTTTCTCTTTTACTCGTTGAGACCTTGTTATACCAGGAGAAGAAGATGAGAATCAATAGGGGATATATTGTTTCTATTAGTAGTTGAAAATAAAAGTGATAAAATAAAAAACATTATGAATACTTCTCCAACTACTTTTTATATCGTCCGACATGGTGAAACACAACAAAATGCAGATAGAATCATTCAAGGACACTTGGATACTGTTCTTAATGAAAATGGCATTACTCAAGCAAAAAAACTTGAAGAGATGCTGACAGAAACTATGTTTGATAATGCTTTTTCATCTGACCTTAAAAGAGCTCATCAAACAGCAAAATTAATTGTCTCCAAAAAAAATCTAGAAATAGAAACAGATAATCTCCTTAGAGAAATTAAACTAGGAAAATATGAAGGTAAAAAAATAGATCTTTTTAATAAAGAACTAGGAGACGTAATGAAGTATAGAAACCAACTTTCTACTGAAGAACGTTTTATACATAGAGCTGCAGAGGACATAGAAACAGATGAAGAACTAATGAATAGATTTTTACAGTTTTTTGAAAAAAATAATCAGCTTACTAATGGAAAAAATAATTTATTAGTAACTCATGGAGCTGCAATGAGAATCTTGCTTGTTTATCTGGGTTGGGCAAAATACCTAGAGCTACCGCATGGATCTATAAAAAACACTGCCTATGTTGTGTTAGAAAAAAATGATGATGGTTTTGTGGTTAAAGAAACTTTTGGGATAGAGAAGCAGGTATAGAGTAAACTATTATGAAAACTCAAAAACGACTCCATGAAGTAGCCCAACCCATTTTTGTAAGCGAAGTTTATATTGTTCATGACAACAAACTATTAATGTTCAAACGCAGTGAAACAAAGAAAAAATTTCCAGGATTTTGGTCTCTTCCAGGAGGACATATTGATGAGGGAGAAGATCCACTTGCTGCTGCTATTCGCGAAGTTCAAGAAGAAACTGGAGTAATAATCACACCAGAGGACATTAAACTAAAGGTTATAGCAGTACACCATCACATTGATCGTAAAGAAATGTATATAGCCTTTGCTTTCTCGGTAGAATTAAAAGAGTCTCCAATGCTAAATACTGGTGTTGATGAAGGAAAAGCTCATTGGATAGAAATAGATAAGGCTAAAACTCTAGAGAATGTTTTTGAGCCAGTGAAATACTATTTCAACCATGTTCTTAACAAAAATCCTGGAATTATTTATAATACAAGCCAATGGAAAAACACTAAGCTAGTAAAAGTTTTGAGTGCAACTATTGATAAAAATAGTTAATATATAAATCTTAGATTATTTTTATCTTATGGAAATATTTCTTTATGAAAGAGAACAAACCCTCACCAGATAATTTAGATTATTTATTTACTGAGACAGATCCCAAAAAACATTTAGAAGAATTCTCTGATTATGATGCAAGTTATATTGCTGAAAAAATCAATAGTACTAGCTCAGAAAGCTCTAGAAAATGGGTTAGGAAATCATCTTTTTTGCAACTAGGTTATGCATTAGAAGGATATCAAAAAGATTATGCTGAATCTCTGACACCAGAACAAAATCAGGCAATTACTGAGTATATGGACTTTGCCTTTTCAGAAGAATTTCAACAGCAAGACATGACAAAAAAAGAAGATATTGAAAAGGCAATCGAGGTTTTAGAAATTATTGGTTTTGATGTATCAGTACAAAGAGAGCAGCTTGAAGAAACTTGGGAATAAAAAAATCTCCAAATTGGCGTTTTTCTTTTGTCTGCGAGCCCAACCAGGATCACGACTCACTCGCTATGCTCATTCACATGCACTAGGAGGGTGCTACAGCACTCTCCGTCGCGAACTTCAGACTTTGTAAAAGTCTGAAATTCAACTCTGTTCTGAACTAACAGACATAAAAAAAACGCCAGATTGGCGTTTTTCTTTTGTCTGCGAGCCCGACCAGGATCGAACTGGCGATCTCTTCCGTGACAGGGAAGCATGTTAACCACTACACCACGGGCCCACTTGAATCATCTTTTTATAAAGAACAAAGCGTAATTATAACAAACAAATCTGTTTTTGTACCAGTGTGTTCCTTTTTTGTCACAATATTTGATATACTATTCACAGTAAAAAAATAATTATTAATAATTTCCATTAATCGGAAAGGATATCTATGACCCCTTATTTTATTATCGCCGCCGTCCTACTCATGTACGTCATTGGAGTTTATAACTCTCTCCAAACACTACAAACTCAAATCACTGCTAGTATCCAAGAGATCGGTAACCAGCTCAAAAGACAAGCTAGCCTGATTCCTAATCTAGAAGCATCTGTAAAAAGCTACATGAAGCATGAAAAAGGTATTTTCAAAATGCTTAGTGATGCTAGAAAAGCTACAGAAAAAGCAGATAAAACAGGAGCTCCTGCAGATATAGATAAAGCTCTTAGCTCTATCCAATCATTGATTCCTCAGATTCAAGTTGTGGTAGAAGACAACCCAGAAATAAAAGCCGATGCTACTGTTGGAAAATTCATGGATGAACTTACTGATACTGCAGATAAAATGAGCTATGCTAGAAGAACTGTTATTGATCTCTCACAGACATTCAATCAGAAACTTGTAGTTTTCCCTTCTAACCTAGTTGCCAAAGTCTTTGGTTTCAAACCTGCAAAAGGATTAGAAACAGCTACTTCTGGAGCACATCTTTCTGTTAGTGAATCAGAAACAAAAGATCATAAAGTTTCTCTAGACTAAATAATTAAAATGACTCATTACCAACTTGTTGCTAGTAATAAAGCAAGATCACTATTTGTTGTTGTTGGATTTATAGCTTTCATTCTGCTGGCTGCATATCTTATGGTCGAAGGACTAGGCTACAGCCTGGATATAATAGGCTTTGCCTTGATCTTTGCAGGGTTTTCTAGTTTTGGTAGTTACTATTTCTCTGACAAAATTATTTTAACTCTAGCTGGAGCAAGGGAAGCCAAAAGATCAGAGTTTTTTGATTTCTATACAGTTGCAGAAAATCTATCTAGTAGTCAAAGAATGCCTCTTCCAAAACTCTATGTGATAGATGACACAGCCATGAATGCTTTTGCTACCGGTAGAGATCCTGATCATGCCGTTGTTTGTGCTACAACTGGATTACTTTCTAGACTAAATAGAAGAGAAATAGAGGGAGTAGTAGCTCATGAGCTTTCTCACGTAAAAAACTATGATATTAGACTCATGTCTCTTGTAGCTATCCTAGTTGGGTTTATATCTTTACTAGCAGATTGGGTTCTGAGGATGACTTACTGGGGTGGAGGTAAAAAGAAAAATAGTAGAGATGGAGATAATCAACTCCAAGCTATCTTATTTATTGCTGGAATAGTTTTGGCTTTGCTATCACCACTTATTGCTCAGCTTATAAAACTAGCAATCTCTAGAAAAAGAGAATACCTAGCTGATGCTTCTGCTGTTGCTATGACAAAAAACCCCGAAGGATTAATTAGTGCCCTCCAAAAATTAACTGCAGATAAAGAACCTCTAGAAGCTGCTAATAAAGCTACAGCTCACCTCTATATTACTAACCCTCTCAAAAATACTCATGGGGGAATAGGGATGTTTTCCAAAATGTTTATGACTCATCCACCTATTACTGAAAGAATTTCGTCTCTTAAACAATTGTAATTTTCTGATAGAATTTGATCTTATCTGTTATGGATAAATCATTTTCACCATTCACTATAGAAGAAAGCAAAATCATTTTTGGGCTTGCTGGTTATAGTATAGAAAATGCTGTTGAAGTTCAGAGGGGAGATAGCTGGCTTTCAAAAATGAAACTTATCCTATCTCTCAAAACAGCTTCTTTAAAATATCCAAATGATGCCTGGTGTTTAAATCAAGTTGCCTCGATTATTTTTTCGCAAATGCCAAAAAAAAATAAATAAATATTGACTCTAAATAAGTTGTGTTTAAACTCCTAAATACTTTCTAAAAAAACAATTTTACCTCTGAAAACAGTGATTCATTCTGCTATACTTCCAGACATAATGAAAACAGTAGTTACTCCCAAAATAGTCGCTCATATTGCCAAGCTGGCCAACATTCCTGTCTCTGAAAAAGAGCAGCAAGAGTTAGCAACAGCCTTTGAAGAAACATTGGAAGTAGTAGATGAATTAGCTCAACTGGATACAAAAGATGTTCCTACTACTCACCAGGTTACAGGACTGGAAAATGTTTGGAGAGAAGATCTAGTTAACCAAAGTGTAATGTTCACTCAGCAAGAAGCCCTCGCTAACAGTAAAAAAACTCACAATGGATATTTTGTAGTACCTGGAATTCTTGAAGGAAAAGATGTCTAAACTAACTAACGAAGATAAAAAATTTTTATTAGACCAACTCAAAAAAGAAAGAATGGCTACTGCTCTGGAAGCTATCCTTTTACAAATGATTGTTTTTAGCTTTTTTATTTTACTTAACATGACTGGTCTATCCAATAAATTCTCTGTATCTGCTGGACTGATCTATATCTTAGTTTTTATTTTTTCCATAGGTTACAGCATCATGTCACTTATAAAAAATAAAAAAAGAATCCAAGAAGCTCAAAAAATAGAGAAATCTTTCAATTAATTAAATTTGAACTGAAAAATGCTAAATAAACTAACTTTAACTAAAACAATCCAGGGTTTGAAAAATAAAAAATTTTCTCATAGAGAACTTTATGCTGATGTGCAAAAAAGCATTGAACAACAAAATAAAGATTTGAATGTTTACTTAACTCTCAACGAAAAAGCTTTGGATACTGCTGAAGAATTACTAGAAACTCCACTAGCTGGTGTTCCTATTGCTGTCAAAGATAACTTTTGTACACGAGACTTTAGAACCACAGCCTCATCCAAAGTTCTAGATACTTTCAAACCACAGTTTGAATCTACAGTCACAAGTAAACTTAAAAAATCAGGTGGTGTTATTATCGGAAAAACAAACTTAGATGCTTGGGCACACGGCTCTTCTACAGAGACAAGTGGCTATGGAAGAACATTGAATCCTAGAAATACTAATCATCTTCCTGGAGGTTCTTCTGGTGGTAGTGCCGCGGCAGTTGCTGCTGATATGGCAAGTTCTTCTATTGGAAGTGAAACAGCTGGCTCTATTAGACAACCAGCAGCCTGGTGTGGAGCAGTTGGTCTAAAACCAACTTATGGCCGAGTAAGTCGTTATGGAGTTGCCGCGATGGCATCTTCTACAGACAGTCCTGGTCCTATTGCAAAAACAGTAGAAGATGCAGCAATATTGTTGAATGCTTTTGCTGGGCATGATCCTTTGGATGGTACTTCTTCTGCTCAGACAACTCCTGACTTTACACAGTCATTAAATACTTCTGTAAAAGGATTAAAAATTGGAGTTATTTATCAGGATGTTGCTGAAATAGGCTTTGCTAATGACAAACTTATGGAACAATTAAAGGTTTTTGAAGATCTTGGAGCAACTGTCGAAAAAACACAAGCCATGGATCCTCATTATGCTATTGGTGTCTTTACAGTTGTGCAACGTGGAGAAGTGAGCAGTAACTTAGCTAGATATGATGGTATTCGTTATGGAAATGATAGATCACTATTTGGTGATGAAGCAAAACGCAGACAGATGTTAGGCACTTATACTCTTAGTAAAGGCTACTCAGAAAAATATTATGAACTAGCTCAAAAAGTTCGTACTCTTCTTATTCAAGACCTCAATAGACTATTCGAAACTTATGATGTATTAATTTGTCCAACCTCTCCTGGATTTGCCAAAAAAGTAGGTGCTACTAAAGGACAAGCAATGTTTGGAGAGTTAGAAGATATGCTTGTTGAAGCCAGTGCTGTCGCAGGGTTACCTGGAATAAATGTTCCTTATTATCGTGATCCCAAAACAAATCTTTTCTTGGGAATGAGTATTATCGCTCCAATGTGGAGAGAAGATCTTGTTATCCAAGCCGGTGATGCTTTTGAAAAAAATACTTCTTGGAATACCTGGAGGAATGAGTCATGAAATTACAAGAAAAATATGAAGTAGTGATCGGTATGGAAGTTCATGCAGAACTAAAAACTGATTCAAAAATGTTTTGTGGTTGTAAGAATGATCCATTTGGGGCAGAAAAGCCTAATATCTATACTTGTCCAGTTTGTCTAGGAATGCCAGGTGGTCTACCTGTGGCTAATAAGAAAGCTATTGCTTGGACACTAAAACTTGGGTTAGCTACGAATTGTTCTCTCAATAAATTTTCAAAATTTGACCGCAAACATTACTTCTATCCAGATCTAGCAAAAAGTTATCAAATTAGTCAGTACGACATTCCTTTCTGTTATGAAGGGTATATAGATACTCCTTCAGGAAAAGTAGGTCTTACTAGAATTCACTTGGAAGAAGATACCGGTAAATTACAACATAAAGTTATTAATAACAAAAAAGTAAGTTTAATAGACTTTAATAGAGGTGGAGTGCCACTAGTAGAAGTCGTTACAGAGCCTGATATTACCAGTGGTAAACAAGCCAAAGAATATGGTAAAAAACTTCGTCACATCCTACGTTTCTTGGATATCGCTAATTGTGATATGGAACAAGGTGGGATGCGTTTGGAAGCAAATATTTCTCTACGTAAAAAAGGAGAAACAGAACTTCCAAATTATAAAGTAGAGATTAAAAATATTAACTCATTCAGATTTTTAGAGGCTGCTATTAACTATGAAGTAGAAAGACAAGCAGAAATTCTAGAACAAGGGGAAGTGCCTGTTCAAGAAACTCGTGGTTGGAATGCCGTTAAATCACAGACCTTTTCTCAAAGAACTAAAGAATCTGCCGAAGATTACAGATATTTCCCAGATCCAGATTTACCACCATTTCATTTTTCTGATGAATATCTAAAAGAAATAAAAGACTCAGTACCAGAACTTCCAGAATCAATAGCCCAAAGATGGGTCAAAGAATTTGATCTTCCACTAGCAAAAGCTATTGATTTTTCTAGTGTTGATTCTGAAAAACTTCTTCATTGGTTAGAATCTATTTTGCGAGAACTTCATAATAAAAAACTAGATTTAGTTCTTTTTATAAATGACTATACTAATAAAAAAATAGTAATACCCTCAAGGGCACAAGTAAAAGAAAATACTAATCCTAGTGAAGTAGTAAAACTCTTTGAAGAACTTCATTCTACAGAAACTATCGATGAAGATATTTTAAATAAAACCATTAAAGAAGTATTAACTAATAACACAGATGCTGTTGAAAAATACAATTCTGGACAAACTCAGATCATTGGCTTCCTCATGGGCCAAGTGATGAGAACTCTAGGAAAAAAAGTAGATCCTCAAGTAATTAGAAAAGCTATTCAAGTCGCCCTTGAAAGCTAACTTCAGCTGTGGGATAGTCGAGAAATAATGTCTGATTTTGTTCATCTTCATGTCCATACTGAATACTCCATGCTGGATGGACTCGCTAAGATTCCCAAACTAATTCAAAAAGTAAAAGATCATGGCCAAACTGCTGTAGCCATGACTGACCATGGGGGAATGTATGGCACTATTGCTTTTTTTAATGCTTGTAGAGATGCAGGGATAAAATCAATTATTGGCTGTGAACTATATGTAGCAAAAAAATCTCGTCATGATAAACAAGTAAAACCTGGCGCAGACCAAGCTCATCTTACAGTTATAGCAGAAAATTTCACTGGATATCAAAACTTAATGAAACTAGTTTCTATAGGAAACTTAGAAGGATTTTCCTATAAACCTCGGATAGATGAAGAAGTATTAGAGAGTCACAGTGAAGGATTAATAGTTCTTAGTGGCTGTATGGGTAGTATTTTTAACAGGCTACTTCGTGACGGTAAAGAAAAAGAAGCTTTGGAAAAATTTGAAAAATACAAAGAAATATTTGGTGATAGATTTTATGTAGAATTACAGGCACATCCTTCTATTCCAGAACTCAAAGACCTTAATAAACAATTGGTAAAAATAGCTAGAAAACTAAAACTTCCATTAGTGGCTACAAATGATGTTCACTATATAGAAAAAGATGATGTGGAAGCTCAAGATGCTTTGCTATGTGTCCAAACAAGAAAACTAATCTCTGATGAAAAAAGAATGAAGATGAAAGATAATCCAGATTTTTATCTCAGATCTACAGAAGAGATGAAAGAGTTATTTGCTGATTATCCAGAAGCTATAGAAAATACAGTCAAAATTGCAGATCGTTGTAATGTTGATATCCCAACAGGTCAATTAATTTTTCCTAAATACCCACTACCAGACGAAGAGACAGCAGAAACATGGCTCAGTAAAATGGTCTATGAAGGAATGAAAAAAAAGTATGGAGAAATAACCCCAGAACGTAAAGAACGCGCTGAATATGAGATGGATATTATTAATGGAAAAGGTTACCCGACATACTTTCTTATTACCCAAGATTTTGTAAACTGGGCCAAAGAACAAGGAATAGGAGTAGGTCCAGGACGTGGTTCTGCTGCTGGGTCTATTGTTTCTTACTGTCTTAATATTACTACTTTAGACCCACTGGAACATGGTCTTCCTTTTGAGAGATTCCTTAATCCAGAGCGTCCAACCCCTCCTGATATTGATATTGATTTTGCTGATGATAGACGTGAAGAAGTAATTGCTTATGCTGCAGAGAAATATGGACATGATCACTTGGGTCATGTAATTACCTTTGGAAGGATGGAAGCTAGAGTATCTATTCGTGACATCGGTAGAGTACTGGGGATGCCATATGAAGATCCTGATAAGATATCAAAGCTTATTCCCAATGAACCTGGTAAAAAAACTAGCCTAGATACGGCTATTAAAACAGTTCCAGAACTAACCCAATACTATCAACAACCCAGATTTAGAAAACTTCTAGATTTAGCCAAAAAAGTAGAAGGAACTATTAGGCATAGTAGTATTCATGCTGCTGCTGTAATTATTGCTGATAAGCCATTACCAGAATATACCCCTATTCAAAAAGATACTCGTACTGGAAAAATGGTCACTCAATATGACATGTATTCTTTGGATTGTAATATTGATGATAATGCTATTGGTCTTTTAAAATTTGATTTTTTGGGACTCAGAAATCTTTCTACTATCCAAACTGCCTTGAGCTTAATAAAAAAATATCAAGGAAAAGAAATTGATCTAGACACTCTGCCACTAGATGATAAAAAAACATACAAGCTTCTTTCTGCTGGTCAAACATCTGGTGTTTTCCAACTAGAATCTGGAGGAATGAGAAGAGTAGCCAAAACACTCCAACCTTCTCACTTTTCTGATATTACAGCTATGTTAGCTCTATACAGACCTGGACCAATGGATCTTATCCCTAAATTTATAGAAGGAAAACAAAATCCAGAAAGTGTTGTTTATCCAGATCCTTCACTAAAAAAGATCTTAGGTGAAACATATGGAATCATGGTTTACCAAGAACAAGTTCTAGAGATTGTTCATCATATGGCTGGCTATACTTTGGGTGAAGCTGACATGTTACGACGAGCTATTGGTAAAAAGAAAAAAAAGATTCTTGATGAAAATAAAAAACGTTTCATTACAGAATCCGTCAAAAAAAACTACAAAAAAGATGTTGCAGAAAAAGTCTGGGGATTTATCGAAGCTTTTGCTAACTATGGTTTCAACAAAGCTCATGCTGCTAGTTATGCCATGATTTCCTATCAAACAGCATATCTGAAAGCAAACTATCCAATAGAGTATATGGCTGCTTTGATGACTATAGAAACAAATTCCCACTCTATGAATAGAGATGAAAAAGTTTCCCTAGCTATAGAAAATTGTAAGGAAATGGGAATTTTAGTTTTACCACCAGATATTAATAAGTCTGATGATACATTTACCATTGAAAAAAATAATGACTCTCTCAATAAAAAAGCTATTCGTTTTAGCATTAGTGCTGTCAAGAATGTCGGTACTGCAGCTATTGAAAATATCCTAGAAACAAGAAAAGAGAATGAAGATAAATTCAATTCTTTCACAGAGTTTTTATACAAGACAGAAGGTAGAAAAGTAAATAAAAAAGTTATTGAAAGTTTGATAAAAGTAGGAGCCATGGATGAGTTTGGTACTAGGTCTAGTATGCTAGAAAATCTAGATTCTATTAGACAAACAGCTACTCAATTCCAATCTGAAATAGATGGCCAGGATAATCTTTTTGCAGATGTAGCAACAGAATCAACAACCCATATTCAAGATACTTTTGCCGTGATTACTGAATATCCTACCAAAGAACTTTTATCTTTTGAAAAAGAATTACTAGGAATGTATCTCACCAGCCATCCTTTAGCTGATCAGCTAGAAGCCGTCCAAAATCGTTCTAATAAATTTATTAAAGATCTTGATCAAACTTTACATAAAGATCAATCATTTTTATTTGGTGGAATCTTAACTCGTGTGAAAGTTGTTAGAACAAAAAAATCTGGAAAAGAAATGGCCTTTGGTGTTTTACAAGACAATACTGGAAGTATTGAAGTAGTATTTTTTCCTAGATTATATGAATCTGATAAAGATAAAATAATTCAAGATAAAGTTGTACTCATGAAGGCAAAAGTAGAGTTTCAAGATGATGAGCTAAAATTAATTGCAGAAAAAGTAACTATTCCAAAACAAGAACATGTAGAGTATGAATCTAACAAAAATGCTCATGAAATATTTATTCCTAGAAAAACAGAAAAAGAAACTCTTCAAAAACTAGGTAAACTTCTAAAAAGCAAACCTGGAAAAATGACTATAATCATTATTATTCCAAATGGTAGCAAACCAGAAAGATTGAAACTACCATACCAAGTTGAATGGAATGATGATTTGGAAAAAGAAGTTCAAGAACTTTTGGGATAAAAAACTAAATACTCTCACCATAAGTTAAATTCTTCTCCTAACACCTAAATTCTGCTAGACTGGTACTTCAACAAAGTATGTCTGCCCAACTCACTTCTTCTGATCTAATTCGTCTTACGGAAATAGCAAAAAATATTCGTATTAATGTTATTAAAATGCTCTACCAAGCTGGCAGCGGTCATCCTGCCGGTTCCCTTAGTATGGTTGATATCTTAACCTTTCTTTATTTTAATCTCTTAAAATACCAACCAGATAACCCAGAATGGAAAGAAAGAGACTATTTACTACTTTCTAATGGACATCACTGCCCAGCTCTTTATGCTTCTCTGGCTGAAGCTGGATATTTTCCTATTGAGGAACTGTCTACTCTTAGAAAAATGGATAGCAGATTACAAGGACACCCACAAAAAAACCTTTTACCAGGAGTTGAAATTTCTGCTGGATCACTAGCACAAGGAATTTCCCAAGCCGTTGGATTAGCTATCTCCTTACAAATCGATAAACAACCTAATCATGTATTCTGCACAATGAGTGATGGGGAGTTCCAAGAAGGTCAAACTTGGGAAGCTCTACTTTTGGCAAATAAATATAAACTAGGTAACTTAACGATTGTCATCGATGCTAATGATATTCAAATTTCTGGAAAAATAGATAATGTTCTTTTTAATCCTTTATTCGAGAAGCTAAAAGACTTTGGCTGGAATGTGATAGAAGCAAACGGGCATGATTTTAATCAACTAAAAAAATCTTTCGATATAGATCTTTCAAATAACGAACCTTCTATAATTATTTGTCATACTACTGCTGGCAAAGGAGTTTCTTTCATGGAAGGAAATCATAACTGGCATGGTAAAGCTCCTAACAAACAAGAAACTATTCAAGCTTTAGAAGAATTAAATAAGTGATAAAAAATAAAACAAAAATACCAGTAGAAAAAAAAGAAACTTTAAAAAGCACTAGAGACGGTTTTGGACAGGGGATGGTAGAGCTTGCAGAAAAAAATTCACAGGTAGTTGCTCTTTGTGCAGATCTAACAGAGTCTCTGAGACTTAATAAGTTTGCAGAAAAATATCCAGAAAGATTTATCCAAGTAGGAATAGCTGAACAAAACATGATTGGAGTCGCTGCTGGGTTGGCAATCAGAGGAAAAATTCCTTTTGCAGCTAGCTTTGCTGTCTTTAGCCCAGGAAGAACTTGGGAACAAATTAGAGATTCTGTTTGTTACTCAGATTTACCAGTCATAATAGTCGGCGGACATACTGGACTTAATGTTGGAGAAGATGGCTATACGCAACAAGGTCTTGAAGATCTTGCCTTGATGAGGGTATTGCCTAACATGACTATCGTTTCTCCTGTTGATTTTGAAGAAACACGTAAAGCAGTCCATGCTTTATCAGTTCTTGGAAAACCAGCTTATCTGAGGTTAACTAGAAAAAAATCTCTCAGCATTACTGAT
>Ga0209249_1002403_pt1 | contig 15280 bp, 7 predicted proteins | sample SaaInlV_200m_DNA_4_FD_184653 | JGI IMG/M metagenome (GOLD analysis project Ga0209249, IMG submission 184653) | Marine microbial communities from expanding oxygen minimum zones in the Saanich Inlet - SI037_S3LV_200m_DNA (SPAdes) (version 2) | ecosystem: Environmental > Aquatic > Marine >...
CTGGGACACCGCGCTACGGATCCGCAGGCAGGACCCACAATGACCGGATTCGTCCCCTCTTATGGAGGGCCGATGCTTGTCCCGCCATAGCCGAACGGCGACGGGGGATCCTCAGCGGCTGTGTCATCTTCTCTAGGGAGCCGATGTCCCGATTTAGCGATGTTGAGCCGCCGCCGGGGAGAGACCGTTAGTTACAGTCCCAGAGATTCGGGGTCACACCGAACGCCGCCCCGTAGTTGAGGCGCTCGACGTGGCCGTCAAACATCATGAAGCAGGCTTGGTCCGAATGTCTATACTCGGGGGAATAACCCGTGTAAATGGCATGACGGCTGATCACGTAATCGAGGTTGTTGCGGCTGTCGCCGATCACGATCGTCGCGGTTGGGTCCCTGACTTGGGCCGCTTTGGCAGGAGCAAGGCCATATGCCGCGCCCCGGCCCGGAGGGTTGTAAGTCAAGTAGTACCAGTTCCAGCCATAACCCATGTTGTTGGTGGCCACCGTGCCTTTGCCTTGGTGCGGGGCAGTGGGGCAGATGAACATCTTGGTGGTGCCGCCGACATACGGCAGGAAGCGGTGGAGCCATTGATACCCACCCGCGCCAGGCCAATGGGAGGGACAGGTATATTCATCGTAGTCGTCAAGGTAGGCGATGTGGGCGATACCGAACTGCTTAAGATTCCCGGTGCAGCTGGTCTGACGCGCTTTCTCCCGCGCCCCGGCCAATGCCGGCATCAACATGGCCGCCAAAATCGCGATGATCGCAATGACCACCAACAACTCAATCAGTGTGAAGGATCTTCTCATGTCAGGTGTTGTCCTCTTGTCTGACTGCCTGACTCAATCAGGCCTACACAGTCCGCCAGTTTTCAGTTACAGTCCCAAATGAGGGGAGTCGTGCTGTAAACGGTCCCGTAGTTGAGCCGTTCAACGTGTCCGTCGTACATCATGAAGTTGGCTTGATTCGAATGGCGGTACTCGGGCGAGTACCCCGTGTAGATGACAGAACGACTGATCACATAGTCGAGTCCGTCCCGGCTGTCCCCCATCACAATGGTTGCGCTTGGATCCTTGACCTGCGCAGCCTTCACTGGAGAGCCGTAGCCCCTGGCTCTGCCAGGAACCGCGTAATTCATGTAGTAGTAGTTCCAACCGTACGCCACGTGGGTCGAGTTCACCACACCTTCGACGCGCATGGGCTCAGTGGGACAATCAAACATCTTGACGGTGTTGCCCACGTACGGCATCATCCGACTGGTCCAGATGCCGCCGCCCCACGCCGCCGTGTAATACGACGCACAGGTGTACTCGTCGTAGTCGTCTAGGTAAGACACATGGCCCAGACCGAACTGCTTGAGGTTGCTCATACAACTGGTCTGGCGGGCCTTCTCGCGCGCTCCCGCCAACGCCGGCATCAGCATGGACGCCAGAATCGCGATGATCGCGATAACTACCAGCAACTCGATCAACGTGAACAACTTTTTCATGGCAAATCTCGCCTCTCGTTTGACTGTCAAGGTCAATCCGACCTGCGCAAGGCCGGTCCTGGTACTCGCTGATCCTAACAGAATAGCAGGTAGCGCACGCAAGCGCAACAAGAATCCCAACCGGACTATGGTCGTGATGTTGGACAGGCCTTGTTCGTCAGGACTCAGACTGCCTGCCTAGCTTGTGGCGTGCCAAATGGGATGATACGTCACAATAAATTGGTGGCGAAGCACTAAAGAATCACTGCAGCTGGCACCGAGAGAGCTGAGGAGAATGGGTCGGTACCACCGTGGCACAGCTCTCGGCTGCAGGAACGAAAAAAAACAAGAATTTCTCAGCAGCAACCCTACTCGCCAGACACGCGCCGCCCTGCTGCCTCCCCTACTCTCTTGTCACCCAGATCGGTGAGGACCAGGCAATCTGTCCGTTCTCCTGCTGAACGCGAACATAATAGAGGTGCGTTCCAAGACCAAAGTCCGCGTCCGACCACTCGAGCACGGCCTCTGCCCCTTCCGGGTCACCGGCGTAGACAAACGCCAGGTCTTTGACAATGGCCAATTCCGAGATCTCACCGGTCCCGATAGCTCTGATCTGCAGCCGTGGCGCCGTTCGCGAGGCAAACTCGTCCCCCATGAAGTGCTCTCCGCAGCGCAGTTCCAGAATAATGTTATCGGTGGCCCCAAATGTGTGCCGTTTCTGCAAGCCGGCAATCACAGCCTCGCGGGTGGGCGCCTCTACGTACACACTGGCGTACGAAATGTGCGTGGATCCATGGTCGGAACTGGCGATGATTCCCAGACGCAGTCCCTTCTCCCACGCACGCCAGACAAATCCCTCAGGCTGGTACCCGGATCCCTTGGCGTGCCGGTCCCCCGGGTTGGCCGACCTGGGAGCACCTTCGTACTCGTAGGAGGTCCTCGCGCCCTGGTAAATCTCCATGACCGGTTCCAGCACGGGGTCGTTGTCGCGCCAGTCCGTTCCCATGCGCGTACCGGACGTGTGGGAGATGATGACGCTGTTGCGGCTACGTTCGTTCCTGTAAAGCTGCTTGGTGTCGTCGTCTGCCACTCCCCGACCAGTTGGGTTCTTGGTCATAGGAAACGTGCGGAACCCCCGTTTGGCGTTGAGGATATTCCGGTGGCCATTCGGGAAGCCCAAACTCCGTTCATAGCCGAACAGGGTGATGAAATGCGGCGGATTGTGGTAGACGTCCGTGAGTTTCTGGGTGCGCCACCACACATACTCCAGATCCGGACCGGTCCGCTGGTTGTGGTCCGTGATCTCCATGAAGTCGAGAGCTCCGGCATCAATGCTGTAGCGCCATACGTCAACCATCGACCCATCCCCGGAGCCATCCCAGGAGACCTCGGTGTGCCGGTGTGTGTCACCCCGGACAATGCGCTGTTCCTTGCCATCGAGGTCGGCTCGGTGAGTTCGGATCCGCTGGGTGTCAGCCATTTCCTTGGGTGCTGCTTCCGGGGCGGCGGGAACGGGGATGGCGATCGGCTTCAGGACAGGCGGTGCAGGATCACCGGGGGACGGCAAACGGGCAGCCAACACGCGGTTCTTGACCGGAAGTCGGACATCCGCCATGGTCCGACTGTCAGTGTGCCAGGCCAAAGCAACACCCCCTTCTCTCAGACCACACGGGATCGCATACGAGTCCAGCCGGGATATCGAGCGGGGGAAATAGACGGGACTCGTCCACACATTTCCGTCGTAGCTGGTGATGTAGGACTCCCACGCCTTGTAATGTCGGTAGTGCCCCTTTCCTCGCAGATAGCGTGTTGTGGCCATGGCCCAACGCAGGGCCAGGAAGACACGTCCTTTGCCGTCAACAGTCAAACGGGGCTTCTCATGGTATCGGCGGGGCTGTCCCGGAGGAGTGATGGTGACAGGCTGAGCCTCGGGAGTGAACAACTGACCGCCCTGGAAGACGCGGACTCGCGTCGCTCTCTTGGAGTACAGCCGACTCCCGGGAGCGGGGCGAGGAACCATGGCGCCCTGGTCTTTTCCCCAACCGGCAGTGCCCTCCTCATAGGCGACCCAGGCCCGCCCTTCCATATCGACCGCGACCGTGGCGTAGGCCTCGAACAACTCGCTTGCGCCAACCGGTATCTCAGGTCCGAAGGCACCGTCCTTCAACTGCCTCAAGTAGACATCGTAGTCGCCATTCCGGTACGAGTCCCAGACGATCGATGCCGTCCCATCACCCCCTAGAGCAACCTGTGGAAACCAGTCATTGCCCTCTGCCTCGGTGACCACCATCGTGTCACCCCAGGTGCCATCGCGCAAGACCCGACAACGGATGTCTGAATGGCTGCCTCGAGTGCTCTGCCAGACAAGGAGAGCCATGTTGCCGGCTGCCGCCAGAACCGGCTCAACATCAGCGCCTGGAGCGGCTGTCAGCGAGATGGTCTCAGACCACGTGCCGCCTCCACGGCTGGCGGCATGCAGATCCCAGTCCCCATCGGTGAACTGGGACCAGACAACCCGCAGTCGCCCGCCAACCCAAGCGCAGCCGGACTTGTAGAGATCACCTTTGGCCCCCGGGACAGGAACGGGGGCCTCCCAACCATCCGCGTCGCACGACGCCACGTAAAGCTGCTCAGCTTCGTTCTCGTAGGACTGCCAGACACACCAGAGCACATCGTTGGGGGCAACACAGAGGCTGGGATAGTCATCTTCCCGATCAGAACCACTGAGCACGTTCGGCCGCGGAACGCGCTCAGCGCTGACAGTGCCGTCCAGGCCTTGAACGCGTTTCCCATTCGGGAGCTGGGCCAGATTCACCGTGAACGTTCCCGCCGGCACGGTGAGGGTCAGCTCAGTCCCCGAATCCCCCTGCCCCCCAACCACAACACCAACGGGCTGGATCTTCCTGCGCTTGTCGCCTTTGGGCCCACCCGGATCGCGGCTCTTGCACTCCCAACTCCACTCTCCGGTGACCTTGGCACCACGCTCGAACCGCCACCCGTCCAAGGCCGTTATCTCGCCGCCTGTGGCAGACACCGAACCAGACCAGGAAACGGCGTCTTTGTCCTTCAACCCCATCTTGACCAAAACGGCGAACTCCTCCGCCGGGCACCAGGGGACTGCGGCAAGACACACAACGACAACGGCAACCGTGCGATGGAACGTCATATGGTTTCCTCCGGAAAATCGAGACCTATGGAGCGCTGGAGAACGCGGGCCGCATGCAATCGCTACTCCCGACGGTCCAGGGTCACAGCCAGAACGATCGGGACAGCACCCGTTCCCGGACTGCGAGCCTGGATCGATTCAATGACAATGTCAGGTTTGGGGTTCTGCCAACGGGTGACGCCGACGCCAACGGTCTTGCCGAAACGCTCCTGTTTCCAGACCACCCGCCAGTTGGGCAGGTCAGCGGGCGCATCAAATGCTCCAATGTCTCGTCCCTCATGGATAGGGATACTCAAGCTGTCCCCCCCCTGATACCGAACGGTGTACTCAAGACAAGGGCCCGTTCGCGAAGGGTCGAGGAAAGCGGCAGCCTGTAGAAACAAAAGGGAACGCCCCTTCTGCCCGACCGGGATGACAGGGAGCTTGGCAGCCTTCTTGCCCTTCTTTGGGGCAACGCCCGGAACGAGTGGAAGGGAAGGGCGTTCCGCCCCCCGCAAGGCGAGGCAGGTGGCCCCGACATTGGCCCCGGGTATCAACACGCGGAATTGCCAGTCGCCCAGAGCGACCTTACCTCGCGGCAGGTCCCGCAAGTTCAGATTCCCGGTATCGATGAAGCCGCCGCGTCCATCCCCAGCAACACCGTCACTGAGATTGGTGTTGAACATCTCCTTCATATCCAGGGCCATCATCGGCTCAAGGTCGTCACAGATCACCAGGCTGTCGAAGTAAACGGCCCCGCTCGCGTTCTGGATGGCCAGATCAAACACGGGGTCAGTGATATCCTTGGGCATCTCAGCCACGAGCTTTGCGTCGAACCAGTCTTTGGTCCCGGTAAACCACTCGGCTCGGTTGTAGGCCGTTCCCTCAACCCGTCCGCCGAAGTGGAACTTGGCAGTGCAATAGACTTTCTCTCCTTGTACGACGTTCTCCACCTTCACCTTGCCCCGAGCCGTGATGGTCTTGCCCCGCACAAGCTTGGGATCCAGGCGCAACGTGTAGTAGGCGGTGGACTGAAGGTCCCCGCTGACCAGCTTCAGACATTTCCCCTCTTCCCCGCCGGCGACCAGCTCAATGGAGTGCTTCCCGCCGCCTCGTCCCTGCCACGCTCCCTGCTCCTCGAACGACTCAGAGACAAGGACATCCGCATAGGCAGAAAAAAATGCGAACAGCGCAAAGCAACTGACCAGGAACAAACGCATCATGGTTCCTCCGAAAACGACGAACACATACGGCCTCCAAGGTGAGGCAATCGCTCACCTACCCTCAACCCTACATCCGACGTTCCATCCGGGCAAGAGAGATTGCGGACGCCAGGCAGCAGTTTGGGCCACCGCATCAACTAAGAGCCAACGACGCTGAAACAAGGGCTTTCGGAACCGCGTGTCAGTGTTGGAGGAACGCAACTCCGGCGAGGCCTACGCTGCAAACTACGGACGAGTTTCGTCATCCGCAAGAAGGCGTTCGTAGTAAGGCACGTAGAGCAGCGGAGTGCCGTTCTTCCTGCCTATCCTGGCGCCATTCTCCACTACGGCCTCAGATTCATGAACGCGAATCGCTCGTCAGACACCCAGGAACGATAGCGTGGGTCCTCTCGCCAATGCCGGTATGAATCGTCAATCCGCTGGACGAGTGGCCGATCGATCGCCGCCCCTCCCTCCTGGAACCTGGCCCTTCCCCCAACCGGCCCCGTGCGCAGCAGGTCCAGCGTCACACTCCTTCCCTCGTCCTGCCAGGAGAGTCCCAGCTGGGCTTCATTCACAGTCAGCTCTGCAGGAACCGGCGAAACGGCCCCCTTGGCTCCAACACGCATCACCACAAGGAACTCAACCACACCGTCTACCTGCATTCCCTCGATCTCGAGGACGCGCTGCCTCGGACCGTTGAACAAACCACGGTAGAGCAGCGACGATCTTGCTTCGACACTCCGCACGGTGGGTTCTTGCGGCAACAACACGCGTCCTGCCACGCCGCCGGTCTTGCCGCCTACCGTGAACGCCCTCCCGTCGACCACGACATCCGGAAGTGTAGCCGCCATCCAACGCGTATTGCCGCCATCGACGGGCGTCTTGACGCGATCGTAGATGACAACCGTGTGTGGCTTCACAAAGAACAACTGGCGGTAGACTTCATCGACCACATCGACGGGCCAGGCGTTGGTCGCATCCCCGGCGGCATAGTCGAACTCCGGCGACGTCTCAAAAGCCACGAGACTCCCCTCTTGAAGAAAGACATCGTCCTGGTGCTGGTGGAAACCCAGTGGACTCCAACGATTCCGGAAGGAGAACCCGCCATGCGGCGGACGCACGCCCCAGAGACGCTCGTCGCGTGTGGCATACTCCGGAAACTCCGGAACATACCGGTTGATCACGCGCCGTTCGTCGGCACGCATGTGGTCCACACCGACATTCATGCGCCAGTGAGGTTGCCAGGCCTCCCCCACGACGACCACATTGCCCCAGGCCGGCACCGAGTTCACATCGTCTGCCCAAAGCGATCCCGTGCCGATCAGGGGTTCCGTTCCCCGGAAGATCTGGAAGTGATTTGGCTGATCACGGTAGACAACATCCCGCACGCCGGAGGTGAAGAACACAGTCGTTTCGCTCTTCCCTTCCCCAGCCCGCATCACCACGTTGCCCTCTCCCTCGAACACGATCGTCGGTGGAAGCTCGTCACGACGCACTGTCGCTGCCTCTGGATCAAACCAGCCCAGGGCCAAAGCAAGGGGCATGACCACTGATACGCTGTGCCCCAGAAGCTGGTCGATGCCGGCCTCGGGGAAATGCTCCACCGGAGCGCTGAGTCGCTCAAACCGCTCCAGCCAGCCACTCTCTCGCAGCATCAACGGATGCCGCCCCAATGCACTGAGGATCCACTTCCCGGGGGTGCCTTGAGGCCCGGGAAGGCTCCGGTCCGATGGGAAGCCGGCCGGTCCGCCACAGCAACGGCCTCCCCAAGCCTGCAGCAGACAGGGGCTCAGGTAGCGTGTGTGCGTGTAGAATCCGCGGAAGCACGTCTTCTCGAACAAGGCATCCTCACCCAGGGCCTGCCGCAGATAGAGCAGCCCGAACCCGGGCCCGTTCAGCGGACAGTGACAGCCGGTCCAGGCGCTGACCCACCAGTTGCCTCCCCTCACGCCCGCGTGGGCCCCGAAGTAGCGCTCCAGGTTATTCATCCAGGACAGGGACCGCGAGAACAACGCCCGGTCACGCTTGTCCAGAGGCTCCTCAATCGCCGCCAAAGCCTGAGGGAGAACATTGAAGTTGCCTCTTCGCGGCTCGAACAGGGCGCGCAACCGGTCCTGGTTTTCCTCGCTCTGACCGGCAGCCATGTCGAACAGCGCGGCAGCTGCTCCGGGGAAGAGCGCCTGATGGAAATGGAACATGTCGTAGTAAGCCGGTGTGAAGGTCAGGAGATGCGCCACAGCATCCTCGAAGGTAGTGTCTCCGGGCTTCTCGAAAAAGACCGCGGCGAACTGGCAGGCCAGAGCCCGCCACGCAAGCAGGTAGGTCCGTTCCTGCACCTTCTCTTTGAACGTCAATCCCCTGGGGAGGAAGTCCGGCTCCCGGCAGTGACGCCTCAGGTAGCTCTCGAAGCGACTGAAGACCAGGGGGTGCTCCTGCATGCGCTTCCTGATGGCGGCACGGTCGGAACGTCGGAAGAGCAACCGAGGATGCTCCAGCTTCGGCAGCCGCAGGAAGGCCTTGGCGAACTCACGCTGTTGCCCTCCTTCGAGTAAACACGTCATCAGCCGGAAACGCCCGGTACCGGACAGGCGAAACGCCAACGCCACCTCGGCCTTGCCATCGCCCCCGCCCGAAACCGCGTGGCTTTCCTCCACGACCACAGCGCCCATGTAGTTCGCGACGCGAACAACCAACTTGCCAGGCGCCTGAGGCGCCAGACCGGCGATGGTCGCACGGAAGCGGACAGGCTCGTCGTGGGCGAAAACCGACGCGTTGTCACCCGGGACAGGCTCAACCGAGAGCTCAAGGTCGGAGACAGCTCTGACCGAAACATCCAGAGCATCGAGAGCGGCGTGAGCACTGTGAGCGCGAACGGAGAGGACATGGCGCCCCGCGGGGAGGCGGAACGACGGCGCGTTCCAGGCCCAGAACTCGTCAGAACCGTTGACCAGGAACTGCCCTTCATCAGGAGTCAGCCAAATGCCGTTCATCCAGTCATAAGGTGGTCCGGCATCCAGAGTGTACGAAACCGTGCCGGGGCGATCGCTCGGGCCAAGCGAGCGAACAGCCTTCCGCTGACCGTCAGCCACCGCACTGACGTCCAGGCGTCGGGCACCATTGACCCGGAGCGTCAGAGCACCTTCAGCCTGGAATGTCTTGGTTCGATACGGTGCTTCACGTTCGTAGCGTTGCCGGACGTGTTCAGCCGTCATCGCTCCCTTGAAGAAGCGAACGGCAGCAATTCCGCCATGGAACCAGTAATATGGTCCATCCGCCCGTTGAGCTCCGAGAGCCCAACGGCTGGAACTGGCGTGCATCCCAGCCGTGATGTTGCGGCTAACGCCGACTCCATTGACGTGAACGGCAATCCGCCCCTCCTCCGGATCATAGACACCCACCACATGCGCCCAGCTCCCTCGCGCTACGGAACGCGAAGATGTGACCGTCACCAAGTCGGCATCCTGCCCCTGACGAAGCCCGTTCAGGTTGAACAAGGCGCGCCCGTTGTGTTGGACCATGAGCATGCAACCGGCATTCAACCCGCGGTTCCCCACGATGGCGGACATCGGGTCATCACCACGGCTGGGGTTGGAACTCCCGGCTCCGGACCAGCTCACCCACGCTTCAATGGTGAATGGCTTCTCACCCGTAAGTCCAGGATCTGTGCCAAAGTCAATCAACGCATTTCTGCCATTGAGTGCGAGCGTATGCCCGAAATCTCCATCCACAACTGTTCCCACGTTGCGTTGAACGTTCCCCGCCCCCATGGCATCTGCAGCACTCTTCCATGGGCCAAGCTCTGCCAGCACGTCGGCGTCGGTCGGGAGCTCGGGCCGCGCGGGCACCGGGTCATCCGCGACAGCGCACAGCACATCCTCCTGGGCTCGCGTCTCCGCTCGAGGGATGCGGGCAGGCAACTCACACCGATCCCCCGTCTCCAGATCAAAGGCGATCGCCTGCAGTTGGACGGCCAGGCACTCGGGCCGGGAGATGTTAGGCGACCGAATCATCCCCTCTTCCTGGACGCGCACGACCAAGGGCTCAGCCCCCAACGGTGTACGCTGCAGTACTCTCTGCGTCACCGTATCCACAACTGCCAGCGCACGATCAGTCCGGCAACCCACCATCAACGTCCCATCGGCCACGTCCAGCGACCATGGCATCCCGAGAATGGGAATCTCCCCGACCATGTGCCCATCCTTTGCGTCCAGAACGACCACCCGGTTCCCAGAGGCATCACTGGCGTAAGCTCGGCCCGAGTCCTGGTCGATGACGATGTCCGCTATGTACCCGCCCACGAGCACACTGCGGACCTCTCCCGGCTTGTCCAGAGCAAACCAGCCAACTCGCCCTGAAGGCCCGGCAGCGACCATCAGGACCTGTTCCCCGGGGCATGCCATCCGTGCCCCAGTCGGCGTCCGCCGCTCCTGCATCCGGGGGAAGGCATCCATGGCCAACACGCCGGGCTGGACAGACATGGGGGCCGCCAGCTCCGGAGTCTGCGCGCCAAGCACCGTTACTGCCGACACATCCACCGTCCAACGCTCCCTGGACCGCATTCGCCATGGCTTTGGGATGTCCTTGTCTTTCATATCTGCCCGGACATCCACCACCAACTCACGGGGGTTGGGACTGCTGAAGCGCGCTACGCGGTACCACGGGCCGGCCGCGTCATACACAGCCCGGGAACGGAACGTGTAGGACAGGCGCTTCGGCGACACTTCGCTGTGATCGCTCAGATCGAACGTGCGAGGCGCAAGCTGAACGACGAGCCTTGGGGCATCACCGGTCGAGACCGCAACTGCCGCAGGGGCGGAGCCGGTCTCGAGACGCCGGACAATCTGAGTCGCCGGTTCATCCGTCACAATCACGCATGCCGCACCACGACAGGCAGTGTATAGACGCGTCCCCCGGCGAGCCATCGCCCAGGGACAGGCGGGCGTCGCGAGCTCCGACACGATCGTCAGAGACATCGTGTCAATGGTAACGAGACGATTCCCGGCTGCATCGGCAACGGTCAGGTGACGGCGGTCCGGGCTTGCCAGCAGGTCGATCGGGTACCCTCCGATGTCAATCTCGCCAGTCACGCGTTCGGTTGCCGGGTCGAGCACACCAATCCGTCCGCTACGCGGGCAGAGGAAGAAGATACGCCCATTGCAGGCCGCCAGCGCACTGGGGCCGACCTCGCTGGCCAGGGGGAAGGGAAACCTGCGAGCCGCTTTTCGCTCACCGTGACGCCACCAGACGGGTCGAACCGTCAGGCACGCGTCCTCTTCGAGTTCGAACGGGAAGTCGAGTCGCTGTGGGCTGGTCGACGGCTGGGACCGCACGTACGCCTCACCCGATGCCCACGGGTGGGCCATCACCCGCCATTCCCCCTTCTGAACGGCCCGCTCTGCTTCCCAGACACAGCTCGATTCGCCTACGGGAGCGGGAAAAGGAACGTCCTCCGCCAGACTCGTAAGTGAAGCCAGCACCACCACCAAGGCCAATGGCCACAGCGTGCAACGAGACCTGAGAGCAAAGATCGGCTTCATAACCACACCCTGAGTTACTCTCATCAAGAGCGCTCGGCCCGTCTGACGCCTGTCCGGCCAGATGGGCGGCTCAGCGACGACGCTTACGAGGACGCCGGGGCTCCTGGCGCTGTTCGGATTCTGGCGGTCTCGGGTTCATTCGTGTCGCGATCCACAACATGTGCTTCCTGCCGCCGCGCCCTTCACGAATTCGGGCCGGCACCTCTTCGACCCAGAAGCCTGAGTGCCGCAATCGGTAGGTAAACTCACGGCAGGGCCCGACAGACCAGACTCCCAGAATCCCGCGGGACCGCAAAGCCTCGCGAATCGCCTGCAAGCCGGTGGGAGTATAGATCCCGTGGTTGCCTTCCCGCAGCAGTCCATCCGGACCGTTATCGACATCGAGCAAGATCGCGTCAAAGGCATCCTTCTCCGTCCGCATTAGTCTGCCGACATCCCCCTCATACACCGTCACGCGCTTGTCATTGAGTGGCTCGCCGGCCACATGCCCCAGGATTTCACGGTTCCACTTGACCACAGCCGGCACGATCTCAGCCACGACCGCTTCCCCATCCTTGACCAGGTGTCGCAACGTCGCGGCCAAGGTGAATCCCAACCCCAGTCCACCAATCAGGACTCGGGCGTTCGGCCGTTTCCCGATCCGTTTACAGGCGATTTCCGCAAGCGCATCCTCAGATCCGTGCAGGCGACTGTTCATCACCTCACAGTTTCCCAGTCGAATGGAGAACTCATCGTCGCGACGCCAGAGGTTCATCTCCGCCCTTTCGCCGGGCATGGTCGCACAGTCAAGTAGTTCCCAGGGAATCATCAACACCTCGCGATGTGAGTAAAGTAAAAAACGCGCGCAGTTTATCGACACCAATAGCTTAGCTTAGTGCATTTCCCGAGCGAAGCGAACCACAGCGACGGGACGCCACAGGGACGCTTGCTCCACTGTGAGGGCCGGGGTATGGTCAGGCCAATGGCCGCGCGACAAGCACTGGATTCCCTGCGACGTGGCCCTGGAAAGGTGAAGTATGACGCATCATCTCCGACTGATCCGGGTGTCTGTCGTCGCTCTGCTCGCACTCGCCACCAACACGGCCCGGGCCTTCGAGACGGTGCCGGTCATGAACGCGTCGTTCGAGGAAACGACAGGCAGAACAGAAGGTCCCACCGGACCTGAATGGACGCGTGGAGGAGGACCTCCCGGCTGGCACTGCTGGATCGGGTCTATCGCTCGAACAGGCAACCCCAAGTTGGTGCACGACGCTGATTTGGGACGCACGGGGACACATTCAGTTGCCCTGAGTGACTGTATCGGAGGGGTGTGCGTGATCCAGAACGTGCCCGTGACGGCTGGGGAAACATACGTCTGCACGGCCTGGGCTCGGACAAGCAACCCAAGAACAACGACCAAACTCTCCGTCAGATGGCAGAACGCCGATGGGAAGTGGACCAATAACGAGTCCTCTTCAGACGCTGTCCCCAGCACGATCGAGCCCGGCGCTTGGCATGAGCTCTCGGCTCCGTTCGAGGTGCCTGAAGGAGCCGCCTTTGCCGTCATTCTGCTCACGGCAGATGCTCAGAAAGCCGGCGACACCTGCTGGTTTGATGACGTGGGAATCGTGCACGTGGGCCCCGAGGACCTCATGGTCAGCCCATGCGGCTGGTTGCACACAAACTGCTCACCAACCGATGAACCCGTGCAGACCCCCCATGTAAAATGGGCCAAACCGTGGGCCGGCCCGAGACTCAAGGCCCTGTTCGTCCTCGGCAACGATCACAACCTGCGCGAGCATCTCGAGATCGCCCAACGACTCGACATTGAGTTCGACTGGGTCTTTGCTCACAACTTTGATTCGGCCCTCTATGGACTCCATAGCAAGCGAGTCATGGACCGGCTGGAATCGCGCTACTACGACGTTGCGGTGATCGCAACCAAGGCCCCCGCCTCCATGGTCCAGGGGTTTGCCAAACGCTGCAGGGGGCTCGTCCTGGTCGGGTTCCGACACCCCAACGTCCGGGCTCAGCCCGATGGCAGCACGAAAACGAGCTGGTGGAGCATGCTGCCGAGCATCCCGGAGGGAACTGAACTCGCCGCGGTCTCGGGGATGGACTTCCTTGCCGAAGCGCTTGATGCCGTCCCGGAGGTGCCGTTGGCGGGAGTCAGTTCCGTACATGGCGTCAAGGCTGGCGCCTCACCCGTGAAGGGAGGGCGGATCTGTCGGGTCGTGTTCAATACGCGTTTCTATTGCCTGACACCGATCTTCGGTTTTGACGATCACTTGCGCATGGGGCACGGCTACTGGGAAGCGTACCAGCAACTGCTGATCCGTGCCATCCTGTGGGCGGGTGAAGCCGAAAGCCCCGTCAAAGCCACCTGCTCAGCCGGTGCGAACTCCGCAACCGTCACGCTCGCCAGCCCCATTGCTGTTGAGGGCGACCTGCAGACATGGGTGTGCGACAGTATCGGGGTCACGCTCGAGAATTCGTCAGCCGTCCGACTGGCCCCGGATCAGGAATTGGAAGTAGCCGTCCCGGTGCCGGCGAACGCAGCATCGGGTCCGGCAACGGTCGGGATTGTCCTGCGGGACAAGGCGGGGAAATCTCTGGCCTTCGCGATCACTCGAATCGAGGTGCGGCGATCTCCCGGCATCACCAGCGTCATCCCAGCTCGCCCGTATTTCGTTGACACACCAGTAGCCCAGGCAGCGATCACGATTCGAGACGCCCCCCCGGAGCATTCGCTGGTGGCCAGGCTGACCGATGCTCGCGGCAGGCGCCATTCCGAGGTCCGCATCTCGAGTAATGGTCCGCTGAACACGGTAGTGCTTCCTTTGACTGGGAGGCTCAGCAACTTCAACTGGCTGGATGTGGCATTGCTCGATGCCGATGGCAAGCAACTCGACGCCGCTCGCCGATACCTGCTCGCCCCATTGCCGCGAAAGCCGTTCCTGGACGAGTTTCAGATTGGGACGTGGGCGTGTTCCAGCTTCATGCCCCAGTACCTACGCCCCGCCCTGCACGGTCTTATGAAGGAGGCCGGCATCACCGAGGGGCTGCAGAGCCGCAGCGGCTACTTGTCCATGCTCGCCGGTGATCTCTGGCCAATCAGTACGGCGGGACGCGTTCCCGGATTCGCGCGCTGGGACAACGACGAGACGGTCCGGAAGCCCTGCCTGAGTGACCCGAAAAACCGCCAGACGATGGCCGACCGCGCGCGGACGTCGGCAGGGACGGATCGTGGCATCTGCCCGTTGTTCCTGTATCTGCAGGATGAGACAAGCCTGGTCAAAGACCCCCGCGACCTGGATGTCTGTTCCTGCGAGCACTGTGTGGCCCGTTTCCGAATCTGGCTTCAGAAACGCTACGCAGACCTCGCCACCCTCAACGGAGAATGGCGGACCGACTATGCATCTTGGGATGACGTTGGCTTCGCTGCATACAATGACGTGCGTGGAACAAACACCTTTGCGCCGTGGCTGATGTACCGACGCTTCATGGACTGGACATGGGCCGAAGGCATCCAGTGGGCAAAGCAGAATGCGCAGCAGATCGACCCCGAACTTCGCGTGGGCATGCCCAACACGTTTGGACCGAACCCGTTCTCCGGGCGTGACTACTACCAGTTGGCTCAGGTCAACGACTATCGCATGGAATACGCACGGGAAACGCGTTCCACACGGGGAGACGGATTCTACGATGTGTTCCGCTCGTTCGCCCCCGACGTACGCGACCATCCGTGGGTTGGCTACAAATTCGACGATGAGACCATTCGCTTCGCGCCGTGGTGGACCGCATTCCATGGCGCTACCGGCTTCTCCGTATATGGCACAATGTCTCTGTTTGCGGGCAAGAACTCCTGGGCCCAGATCTTCCCGACGCTGCAGCACACGCCTCGGGGTCTTCTCTATGCCGATCAGGCACGCGAACTGAAATCCGGGATC
>Ga0209249_1002408_pt1 | contig 15259 bp, 17 predicted proteins | sample SaaInlV_200m_DNA_4_FD_184653 | JGI IMG/M metagenome (GOLD analysis project Ga0209249, IMG submission 184653) | Marine microbial communities from expanding oxygen minimum zones in the Saanich Inlet - SI037_S3LV_200m_DNA (SPAdes) (version 2) | ecosystem: Environmental > Aquatic > Marine >...
GGCTCTTGACTAGCAGATTATCATCAAATAACCTGCAAACATGTTCAAACACAGCAAGATTTCGGATTACAAAATCAAAAAAATATTGAAGTGTTTTTGCGCGGACATAAATGCGTCGAAAACCGCCGAAATTTTAGATTTAAATCGCCGAACAATCGACCGATATTTCAACATTTTTCGTGAAAAAATTGCAAAATTTTCTTGCGAAAGTTGTCGAGAATCGGGTGAATTTGAGTTGGACGAAAGTTACTTCGGGGCGCGCCGGGTGCGGGGAAAACGCGGTCGCGGAGCCGCTGGAAAAACGCCGGTTTTTGGACTTTTGAAACGCGACGGAAAAGTGTTCGTGACTGTAGTAAAAAATTGTTCACGAGAGGCGTTGATGCCGATTATAAAAGGGAAAATCCTCGAAGGCTCGACGATTCATTCGGACGGTTGGCGCGCGTACGACGGCCTGATTTTGAACGGCTACGACCATTTTCGAGTCTTCCATTCGAAAAACGAATTTGCGCGCGGAAAGTCGCACGTGAACGGGATCGAGGGATTTTGGAGTTTTGCAAAAAGACGACTTGCCAAATTCAACGGATTAGCGTCTCATAAATTTAATTTCCATCTCAAGGAATGTGAATTTCGATTCAATTATCGCAACGAAAATATTTATGCTAAAATGTTAGAAATTCTTAAAAAATTCTAAATCTGCTAGGCAAAAGCCATTTTTATTTATGTTTTTAAAATAATGCTCAACAAACTTCACTCGTTTCTCATTTTTTTCAGCCTGTCCTTGTCTTTCTGCTAGCTCCTGCTGTCCCGCTTCCGTCGCAAGATGATTTTTTTTGTCACAAAGGATTTGGATTTCGGATGTCAGTTTGTCAATTTTTGGAACGGCTTTTTGGCTCCATTTATGCCACGTGTCTATTTTTTTATCATTCTCATTTTTTTGCTCCAACAATTCTTCAATTTCAACGCGCAACTTCTGCATTTCACCCCCCCCTTGAACACTTTTTTTATTCCGCCCACTACTTCAAAAACCTTTCGTTTCAATGTTTCTTTCCCCGAAAGAGCGATCAAATCTTTTGGATTTTTAAAATTATTTTCGTCTTCCGACATTTTTGAAATTCAATAAAAATTCTATTTATTTTAACAGAAAAACACACAAATAACAATGCCTTCAATCTAAATCCACTCCCGCACCACGTCCCAGTACGATTCTTCGACCAGTTCGTGAAGTTCGGTTTTTGTCACCCAGCGGTGCGCGACAATTTCTTTTCCGTCGACATCGACCTCACCGCCAATCCAGACCGCGCGAAAAAAATGAACCTGCGCGCCCGCCAAATCGTCGTCAAATTTTGAAAAATTTTTCGGAAAATCGTACTGGTACTCGCCAATTTCAGAAAGTGTGAGAAATTTTACCTGCAATTTTTCGCCGCATTCTTCGCGCAATTCACGCGCCGCCGTCACAAGAAACGTTTCGCCATTTTCTCGCCCGCCCTGCGGAAACTGCCACGCGTACCGCACACGCGGTTTTCGCACGAGGAGAAATTTTTTGGAATCTTCAAAATCCCGCACCACGATCGTCGCTGCGACCAGACGATATTTTTCCATCGCAAAAATTATACTCTTTTTTCCAAAATTTGTGAGAAAAAAATTACACGACTTTTGAAATTTTGTACGAAAAATCTCCGCCCGGGGCGGAAACCACAACTTCGTCGCCTTTTGCTTTTCCCAAAATCGCCGCGCCCACCGGAGATTCGTTCGAAATTTTATGCGAAATCGGATCCGCCTCCGTCGATCCCACGATCGTGTACTCGTGTTTTTCGTCTGATCCCACGCGCTCCAACATCACTTTTGAACCGATCTGAATCGTTCCATCTGCGTTTTCCTCAATCACTTCTGCATTTTTGACCTGCTCGTCAACTGCCATAATTCTCTGCTCGAGAAACGCCTGCTGGTTTTTTGCCTCGTCGTATTCCGCATTTTCGGAAAGATCTCCGTACGAAATTGCTTCTTTCAATCGCAACGAAACTTCTCGTCGCCCGGTCGTGCGAAGGTGTTCCAGTTCGTCCTGCAATTTTCGCAGTCCCGCCGCCGTCAGCAGCACTTTTTTCTGATTGTCGTCGGAAATTTTTTTGACCATTTTTTGAAATTTTTTGAGAAAATTCGGCGGGAGTGTACCGCCAGAACGAGAAAAATCAAGCGGAGATTTTGACCGCCATCGGATGATTTCGAAGTTTTTCCAAAACTTTTCCCTCGATCTGGCGAATTCGCTCGCGCGTGACATTGAAATCGCGACCAACTTCTTCGAGCGTGTGCGGCACGCCATCCTCGAGCCCGAATCGCATTTTAATAATTTTTTGTTCGCGCGCAGAAAGATACTGCAACAAATCGTCAATATTTTCTTTGATCAGCTGGCGATGCGTCGTTTCGAATGGCGACAGCATTCCCTCGTCTTCGATAAAATCTGAAAGTTTGGAATCTTCCTCCGTCCCGACCGGCGCTTCGAGCGAGACGATGTCCTGGGAAATTTTGAGAATATAATTTACTTTTTTCAAATCCAATTGCATCTCGACCGCAATTTCTTCCGGAAGCGGATCGCGTCCGAGTTCTTGCTGCAACCGACGCTGCGTGTATCGCAATTTGTTGATCGTTTCGACCATGTGCACCGGAATTCGAATTGTCCGCGCCTGATCCGCGATCGCACGCGTGATCGCCTGGCGGATCCACCACGTCGCGTACGTGGAAAATTTAAAACCTTTTCGGTAGTCAAATTTTTCGACTGCGCGCAAAAGTCCAAGATTTCCTTCCTGCATCAAATCGAGAAACGCCAATCCGCGCCCGATGTACCGTTTTGCGATGGAAACAACCAATCGCAAGTTGCACTCGGCCAGTCGCTGTTTTGCCGCCAAATCTCCTTTTTCAATGCGTTTTGCCAAATCCACTTCTTCCGCTGCGGTCAACAACTGGATTCGCCCAATTTCATTCAAATACATTCGCACCGAATCGTTCGAAATCTCGGTGAGATCCATCGCTTTTGGATCTTCTGGCGTTTCATCTTTTTCGTCCGCAGAATCTGATTTTTCTTTTTTCTCCTCCACTTCCACGACAATTTTTTTTGCGGCTTCTTCTTTTTCTTTTTGTTGCTGTTCTTTCCAAATTTTTTCATCGCGAACCTCAATCACTTCGATCCCCAGATCGAGCAATAATTCGTACAATTCGTCGAGTTGATCGAGATTTTCTTCGACATCGGGCAAGACACGAAAAAGTTCCTGCTCGGTGACGAATTTTTGATCGCGCCCTTTTTTGACCAAATGCTGAATTTCAATCGGAAATCCTTCGATTTGTTGTTGAATTTTTGGCGGAAGAATCGGTACCATTTTTTTATTTCCTCCCACGGAAATTTGTTCCGCCGAACTTTTTTTCTGTGCAACTTTTTTGTTCGGTTTTTTGTCTGATTTTATCACCTTTTTTTCTTCTTTTTTCTCTGGTTTGATAACTTTTTTCAGCTTTTTTTCCTCAGATTTTTTATTCACTTCTTTTTTTACAGGAGAAGTTTTCTTCTTTTCATCTTTTTTTTGAGAAACTTTTGTCGTCGCTGTTTTTGGTTTTTTGTCGGCCATGAGATTTTTAAATTTTAGAATTGAGAAAGAAAATCAATTTTTTGACTGGACAGGAGACGAATGTCGCCGATGCTGTACTTCATCATCGCGAGTCGCGTCAACCCGAACCCAAATGCGAAGCCGGAAAAGACTTCTGGGTCGATGTTGCAGTTTTGAAGCACGTTGCGGTGAACCATTCCCGCTCCCATAAATTCAATCCATCCTGTGTTTTTACAGGTTTTACAGCCTTTTCCGCTGCAAAGAGTGCACCGGAAATCCACTTCCAATCCGGGTTCCACAAACGGAAAATATCCGGGACGAAATCGAATCACGGTTTCTTTTTCAAAAAGCCGAGACAACATCGTTTCGATCGTTCCTTTCAAATGTGCGAGCGAAATATTTTTGTCCACGAGCAATCCTTCAACTTGATAAAAAACCGCGTCGTGACTCGCGTCAACATCTTCGTTGCGAAAAACACGTCCCGGTGCGATGAGTCTCGCGGGAGCGCCGTGTTTCAACATTTTTCGAATTTGAACATCAGAAGTTTGCGTCCGAAGAACAAAATTTTTGTTCGGATTTTCTCCGTCTCGCTGCAGCCAAAACGTGTCCTGCATGTCTCGCGCCGGATGACTCGCCGGAATATTCAACGCGTCAAAATTGTGCCATTCCGTTTCGATGTGCGGCCCATCCGCAATTTCGAATCCCATCGAACTAAAAATCTCCTCCACCTGCTCCTGAACTTGACTGACCGGGTGCAACGCTCCGTTTCGAATCGGAAAATTTTTCGTCACATCGATCCACTCTGTTTCCAGTTTTTTTGTGAGTTCTGCCGCCTCGAGCTGATCCCGCAGCGATTCAAAAATCTGCAGCAGCGCGTCTCGCAATTTTCCCACCGCCGCGCCCATTTCTTTTTTTTGGTCGGCCGGTACATTTTTGAGATTTTTGGAAAATTCGGACACCGCCGATTTTTTCGATAAAAATTCGTCAAAAAACCGCTCCAGATCAGCCAAATTTTTTATTTTTTCAGCGGATGCCTGAGCACGTTTTAAAATCTGCGGAACGCGGGAAAGGAAATCTTCCACGAAGTTGCGGGAAAAAGATTGATTTTTCTCAAAAAATCCTGTAAAATGTGGGGAATTTCGATCAAAAAGTCAAATTTTTCTGAGACAAAATTCGAACTCAATTTATAAAAAATGGTAAATTTCAACTTCGGTCTCGGCGACAACGCAAATTCTGATGACGGCACCACCGCAAAAAAGGACGACGGAACCGCCGCAACGACGCAAAACGACAACGGTGTCGCACCCGCGGTCGACGCTCCGGTGACGGAAAAAGTCGAAACTCCGTCAATTCCGAATCCGTTCGCAACAGAAAAAACTGAAACGCCAGTCGAAAAACCGGTCGAACCAGCACCGGTCGAATCGATTCCCGAAGAAACAAAAAATATTCCGGAAATCTCAGCAGAAAAGAAAGAAATCGAAACTGCGGAAATTTCTGAAATTCCAAATCCGTTTGCCGTGCCAGCGGAAAAAACAGAACCAGAGTCAAAACCAGAAGCAGCAGAAAAAAATCCGTTTTCGACAGATGTCGCTCCCATTTTGGAAGAAAAAATCGAAACGGATCCTACGCCGGAAACAGAAAAAATTGAAACTTCGGAACAAAATCCGTTTGGAATCCCTGCCGGCGAGGACACAACCGTGGAAATGAAAATCCCGGAAGTTCAGGAAAAAGAACAAACTCCCGCACCCGAACCAATTATTCCAGCCACAAAAGAAAAATCCGCAGCAGAAATTCCGGCGGACAAAAATATTTTTGAAAAAAGAACCGACGAAAAACCGGTTCCGGTCGTGACCACCGTCGCCGATGTTCCGAAACAAATCGCCGAACCTGTCGCCACTCCGGTCGTTCCGGTTTTTGAACCAGAACCCGCGCCAAAAACAGAAAAAGAAATCACCGTGAACCAAAAAACAGAAATAAAAAAGGAGCCAACGCCCGCTCCCGTGCAGAAAAAAATGGAAACTCAAAATGTTTCCGTGCTCGAAACAAAAAAAGCAGACAACCAGCAAAATTTTAAAAATGAGCGAAATGAGGACGTGGCAAAAAATAACGCCGATCCGCTCGCAACACTGGGAAAAGTAAAACAAGAAATTGAAGAATACGTCAAATCACACAAATCGAAAATCCGAGATTATCAGTCTCAAATTGTAAATTTGCAGAAAAAAATTGACGAAGAAAAAACAGCGCTGCAACAAAAACAAACCGAGTTTGCAAAAATGATCAACGAAATGAAATCACTCACCGCACATTTTGGGAACAGCGGAAATAATGGAAACGGTGGCGCCCAAAACGGACACAAACCACAAAATAATTCGAAAATAATTCGTCACCAAAACGGACGATAAAATATATCACGGATATTTTATGAAAAAACTCGCCCGGAAAGGCGAGTTTTTTATTTCTCAAATCTGTTTTGCAAAAACTATTTCACAGCGTCTTTGAGTCCTTTTCCTGCTTTGAAAGAAGGAACGGTTCGTGCTGGGATTTGAATTTTTGCTCCGGTCTGTGGATTCACGCCGGTGCGTGCTGCGCGGTCAGAAACTTTGAAAGTTCCGAATCCTGTCAACGTGACAGATCCTCCTTTTTTAAGTTCTCCTGTGACAGCACCGAGCATTGCTTCGAGAGCATCTGCTGCTGCTTTTTTAGTGATACCTGCACCAGCTGCCATGGCAGCAACGAGATCGCCTTTTGAGTAGGCCATTTGAAAAGGGTTTAAAAAAATACGAAAAATCCTGGCGAGATTGTAAACGCGGTTTTCGCCTGATGGCAAGAGGCGATGGACAAAACCGACTTGCAAAAATGTAATGATTTGTTTCAAAATATAAAATTCAAAATCTCCGCGCCCAGCCTGATTTCTGAGCACTTTTTTTGGGCAAAAAAATTTTTTTTACGCCGTCATTTTATCCGTATTTTCGAAAACTCCGTCCGAAAAATAATGGGCGTACACGCCGGAAACATTTTCAACGTAATCCGCATCTGTCGCGTATCCCGCGCTTTTTATTCCGACGAGAAATTGCTGCGGATCGTGATTTTTTCGGTAGTCGCGAACCGCGTCGGCGTACCGCGCATTTTTCGTGATAAATTGTGCGTACCCGATCGCCGATTCGAACGGATTTTGGTACCCGCGGAACGCCGCGATTTCTGAAACAAAATTTTGGCCATTTTGCTCTTTTGTTTGTGCAGAAAAAGATTCGCCCGACCAATTTTCACCAGATTTAATTCCGAAAAAATTATTTCCCACGACGTGTTTTCCGTGCCCAGTTTCCAGCGCAGCTTGGCCAAAAATCACTTCCCACGGCAGATCATATTTTTCGCCGACAATCTTAGAAATGCGCTCCATCACTGGGAAAAATCGATTTTCCGGATCACTGGAAATTTCGAGCGCGCCAGCACCTTCTGTTTTCAAAATCTGTTCAATTTCCGCGCGTGTTTTTTGTTCGCGAACTTCTCCGTCGCGAACTTCTTCCGAAAATTGCGTTTTTAACGCATCCTCATCGGCCGCTGGTTGAATTTTTGAAAAATTTTCTGGAAACTCCGGTGCAGAAATTTCCTCAATTTTTTCACCGCCGTGAATTTCCAAATACATTTTCGGCGGAGCAAAATATCCAATTTTGTTTTTTTTGAACGAACGTTTTCCCTCGAAAACCTCGCCATTTTTTTTCGTGATTTTGAGAAAATTCTGGCTCGCGGGAAAAAGATCGCCGAGCCCGATTTCCTGCTCCGCGCGGACATTTTTGTGGAAATCCACCGTCCCATTTTTCACGAAAATCTGCTGCAACAATTCCGGCTGATTTTTTCCCTGCTCGAGAAACTCGGACGCAGGAATTTTTCGAAAATGCTGGAACAATTTTTCGGTCATTCCCCCGTCGACAAAAAGTTTTGCGAGCGACGTCAGATTTTTGAAATCGCTCCAAACTTCGTCCGCAATTTCTGATTTTGGTTTTGAAACTTTTTCGGTCGCGCGATCCGATTCGGTCAAAATTTTGTCAGAATTTTCGCGCACGGAAATTTTTTCGCCGTTGAAAAAAATCTCTTTTTTTTCTGGAAAAATATCGCCGAGTTTCAGATTTTGAGAAATCCCCGCGTGCCCGTGAAAATTCACTTTTCCGTCCGGATCGAGAAAAAGTTTCTGCAATTTTTTCGAATTCAATTTCAACAATTTTTCCGCGGGAATCGTGCGCAACATTTTTTCGGCATCCGCGAAATCCTGCTGATTCAAATTTTTCTCGTTTTTCGCAGATTCAAATGTGTCCAAAACTGCGCCGGCACGCCGTCGCCAGCGATTCGAATCCGTCGCGGGGCGATCAAATTTTTGCGAATCGTCGACCGATTTTTCGAGCGTTTCATTTTTTTCCAGATTTTTGAAAACGAACCGCGGTGAGCGGGCGAAAAAATCCGAATTCGACGCGCGAAAACACATCAAAATATTTTACCACGAAATCTTGTTTTTTTCAAGGATTTCTGGTACAATCACGCGATGGATCCGCTCAAAACTCAAATTCTCGAAGTGGCCAAAAAGCTGATTTCAGTTCCCACGAAAAATCGCGAACAAATTTGTGCGCTCGCGGGAAATCCGGAATTTTTGAAAAAAAACGGGAACCGGCTGCTGCACACGCTGCAGACTTTTGAAAAACGAGAAACAAAATTATTGGAAAAAATTCTCGCGAAAAATCCGCATTTTTTTCGGGACGTGCTGCGCGACGCGACGCAGAAAACTTCCACAAAAAATCAGGAAATCGAGTCGCACGATCACTCGCAGGAACTCGCCGATTTGGAAAATTTTTGGGAAAAATCCTGGACAGAACTGAAAATATGAAACATTTATTTTTTCGGGAACAAACTCATGAAACCGCGCGCCGGATCGCCGTCGCGGGGAAAAATGTGATCCCCAAGATTTCTGCCGAACCAAAAACTCCCGCGGCCGAACCGGAAAAAACGGTCGCTGCGGAAAAAGAAAATTTTGAAAAAACGGTGCAAAACCTCCCGGAATCCAAGAAAAAAATTGTGCAAAAATCGGCCGCCGAGCAGTTCAAAAAAAATGCGAGCACCGTCGGAAAAGGCGGATTTGCGCGCTGGATGCTCGCAGGACTGGCGCAGACGCTGAAAAATATGTCGCCCGAAAAAACTTCCGAAATTTCCGAGACGAAATCTGAAAAAAATACGAACTCAAACTTGAAGGAAAAAATAAAAAATTTTCGTGCTGAAGTTACAAAAGCCCTGAAACTCACTGGAAAAAAGATTTCCCCTAAAAATCTTATAAATATTGCAAGAGGGCTCAAAGGAACAAATTATGTTTTGGGTGGCGAATCAAAAAATGGAATCGATTGTTCTGGTCTCATTATGTACGCGGCAAACAAATCTAACGTCGCAACTGGAGACACGACGGCCGCTGGACTCGAAAGTATTTCTACTCCTGTAAAAGAAGAAGCCGGAAAACCCGGAGATTGTATTTTTTGGCGTGAAAAAAATGGAAAGATTTCACACATCGCAATCATCACAGAAAAAAATACCGACGGAACGTATAAAACAATCGAATCTGCAAAACGATTTGGCGGCGTCGGAGAAGATCCAAGTGTGGACTTAAACACAGGAACACAAAAAACAATCGGCCGATTACCATTTATTTCTTAATTTTTTGGGGAGAAAATTTCGAGCAACTTCTCGCGATCGTCGTCCTCGGCGATTTTATTTTTGGAAATTTTTCCACATTTTTCACACCGAAAAACGATCGAACGCATTTCTCCGCCGACGGTTTCGATGGAAATCGGGCGCAAAATTCCATGACAACTCTCGGCACGATCTCCCGGTGAAATGTCGACGTGGAGCGAGCAGAGACATTTTTGACAATGATTTCGGCACGTACGTGGCGCCGGCGGATTGAAATGTCCACACACCGCGCAGGGAAATTCGTCGTTGATTTTCACAAAAGTTTTTGTCATGATCCAAATAGTGAAACCGTTGAAAATTCTCGGCGTTCGCATCGATTCCGTTGCTCGCCCCGAGCTCGAGCAGATTTTTGCGGAAATGCTCGCCGGACGCAAGTTTCATCACATCGCGACGGTGAATCCTGAGTTTTTGGTCGAGGCACGCGAGAACGAAAATTTTCGAAAAATTCTCAACCACACCACGCTCAATCTCTGCGACGGAGCGGGAATTTCGATTTTGGCGAAATTTTTGTACGGACGAAAAATCCACCGAATCACCGGCGTAGAAGTGGCGGAAATTTTGTGCAAAATTTGTGCGCAAGAAAAAAAATCTGTGTTCTTTTTGGGCGGATTCGGAGTGGCAAAAATCGCTGCGGAAAAAATGCAGAAAAAATTCCCAGATTTGAAAATCGCCGGCACCGAAGATGGCGATCCAACTTCGTGCAGCGAAGTTTTGAAAAATGCAAAACCAGACGCAATTCTCGTCGCGTTCGGCGCACCCGCGCAGGAATCGTGGCTCACAAAATTTGCAGCGGAAATTCCGTCGCTGCGGCTCGGCGGCGGGTTCGGCGGCACGTTCGATTTTTGGGCGGGAAAAGTGAAACGCGCGCCAAAAATTTTTCAAAATCTCGGAATCGAGTGGATGTGGCGACTCGCGCAGGAACCGCGAAAACGCGCTCCGCGAATCTGGCGAGCGATTTTCAAATTCCCAATTTTTGTGCTGCAGGACCGATTCGGAGAAAAATTTTAGAGATCGTCAAATTCGGACAAAATCGCGTCATCGTTTTCTGATTTTTCCACCTCCTGCTCGCGGCGACGAAGTTCTGCTTCTTTTGTGCGACGAGCTGATTCCATTTTGAAATTTTGCGCAGCAATTTCTTCCGGCGAAAGTTTTGGCGCCGAAGTGGAATTGTATTTTTTCTCAATTTCTTCGAGTTTTTCTCGTTCTCGCGTCAAAATTCCACGCAATTTTTCCAGCTGCGTTTCGTTCATCACTTTTGTCAAATTGAACCAGTACTGGCGCTCACCGTCGTTCATCGATTCCGAACGGATCACCAATTCCACAATTTTCGGATCGCTGGTCAAAATATTTTCCGGGATTTCAAAGTCCTGGATTGTTTTTCCCGTCGGCGTCCGCAGCGCGTTCAGATCAATTTTTGTGTTTGTGTTTTGGTCATTCATCGTGGAAAATTATGAGGAAATTTTTTCTTTTTGCAACCACCCGAAAAACGAATCATCCGTCGTGTCGCTCGCCGTTCCGGCGTGCTCGAACGATTTGTTGCCGCGGAATTTCCAGACGCTCCAGCTCCCCGGAACGGAGAATTTTTTACCGTCGTTTTCAAATTTTGAAAAAGTTTTTCCCGCGTGCTGCACGAACAAATCCATTTCTGATTTTCCGATCGGCGTGCTGAAATGATCCGAGTTGAGCGTGGATAAAAATTTGGAAAATGTTTCGTAATTTTTTCCGCCGGGCTGCAAATCCACGGGCACGAGCGCGTCAGCAGAAATTTTTCCGCGATCGATCGCGAGTTTGAATTCTGGAATTTCTTCGGCCGATTTTTCCGCGGGATTTTCAGAAACTTCGTTCTCAACTTCTTCGTTTTCCGAAACGTCGTCCGCGGTTCCGTCCCGTTTTTCTTCGTAATTTTTCAGAGTGGAATTTTCCGTCGCGAGCGTCACAAGTCCGAACGACGCCAAAAGTTTCAAAATCATCTGCCCGATCATCGGAATTCCGCCGAGCATTTTTTTGAGTTTCCAGCCGGTGAAACCGTTTTCTTCTTTTTTCTCGGGGCGAACATTTTCGATCCAGTTTGGAAATTTCGCGCGCCCGCCTTTTTTCAAATACGCGTCGTACTCGGGAACAAGTTCCGTCCCGAACGCCCACTCCGGAACGCTGCCGTGCAGTGCGATCAACAGATCCAAATCCTGCGTTTCGTCCAACTCCCGCGTCATCGTTTTCAAATTTTCGACCGGAACGCCGGACACCAAATCGGCAATTTTTTTGTCGACAATTTCGCGCAGCGACGTTTCATTTTGTAAATCCGCCGCAGAAATTCCGAGCGCTTCAAACAGCGCGGGAAAACTTCGAGCGTTTTTGTCAAAACTGCTCATCAATCCGTCGAGCAGGTTTCCATTTTCTTTTTTCACTTTTGCGGCGCGATCAACACGTTTTGCAGAAATCTGCGAAATGAACGGTTGCAGCGCGTTCCAAATTTGTTCCTGAATTTTTGCGGGCAAATCCGCCTCCGTCAAATCGGAGAAATCGAGATCCGGGAAAAAATCGAGAATTTTTTGCAGTTCCGGATGCGCGGTCATCAACTCCGCGGGAGTGGAATTTTCGGTCGCCGCCGCTCCCCCGTCGCCAGAATTTTCTGGATTTTCTGCGGAAATGTCGCGCGCGCTCGGCGCAACTTTTCGGATCATTTCGTATTTTTCTGAAATTCCTGGATTTTCCGACAAAACGTCCCGAATCACGTTTTCGACGTACGATTTATTTTCTGAAAGTTTTGTTTTTCCCGCGGAATCCAACGCATTTTCGATCGATTCAAAAATAAAATTTTTCAAATTCAAACTTGCCGGAAGCAACGCCGAAGTACTTTCAATTTTTTTCTGCAACAACGCGATGAAATTTGTCGAAACCTCGCTCGGATTCATTTCGCTGCGAATTTCCGCTGGAATTTTTTGAGAATTTTTGAGCGCCGATTCGATCTGCGTTTTGTACGCTGGCAGCAACGCGACCGCCGCCGCGCAACGATCTTCGACGGAAATTGTTTTTTCAAAATCCCCTCGTTCGGCGGAAACTTCCGATTTTTCCTGCGAATAATTCGAAACTTCTCGCGACAGATTTTGTTTTTCTTTTTCCGCGGAAGAAATTTCTGCGGAATCCGATGTTTCGGGATTTTTTGGATTTGAAAATGTCATCTCAAAATAATTCCTGCGATTGTACCAGAAAATCCTGATTTTTTCAAGCTATTTCTCGATTTTCGACTCCTGCGAAACCTCCGGCGTTTTTTTGCGTAAAATTTGTCGATTTCGGTTCTTTTTTTCGTCCGATTTTTTTTCCACTTCAAATCGAAGCGACATCCGATTTTTTTTGTTGTCGAGCGCCGCGCTCAAATGAAAAAGTTGAAATTTTTCCTCGTCGACAATTTCTGCCGCAACTTTTTTCAAATTTTCTCGTTTTCGTTTTTCAAAAATTTCAGGCATTTTTTTTATTTTTCCAAACATCGTCCGCCACCGCATCGAATTTTTTTTCAAACGCGGCCATTTCTTTTTGTTCGTGCTCGCGCATTTTTTTCGAAAATTCTCGGACTTCTTCCATCGATTTCACCTCGCCGCCGAACACGCTGCGACGCGATTTCTTTTTTTGTGAATGCCAGCCGTACCGATAAATTCTTCGAAACATTTTTCAAAAGTTTCGGGAAAGTGTACCATTTTTTTTGTAAAAATGCAACTCGAAAAAGCCCGCGAACGCGCACAGAAACTCCGTTCCCAACTCTGGGACGCAATCTCCGCGTATTTCAACGAAAATCGCGAAATCGTGCCAGAATCCGTTCGGGATCAGCTGAAACGCGAATTGATCGAGATCGAGGAAAAATTCCCAAAACTGAAAACGCCCGATTCTCCGACGCAGCGAGTCGGCGCACCGCTCGACGGGAAGTTGCCAAAAATCGAACATCGCACGCGAAAATTTTCGCTCGGCGATATTTTTAACGCGGACGAGGCGCGCGAATTTGACCAGCGAGTCAAACGATTTTTGAAAATGGAAAATGTCGAATATTCCTGCGAACTGAAAATCGACGGAATCAACATCACGCTCTGGTACAAAAACGGGATTTTGGAAAAAGCCGTCAGCCGCGGCGACGGATTTGTCGGCGAGGACGTGACGCACGCGATCCGAACGTGTGAAAATGTTCCGCTGAAACTCCCCGATCCGCTCGATTTGGAAGTGAGCGGCGAGTGTTTTATTTCGAAGAAAAATTTTCAAAAAATCCTGAAAACCGAAACCGACGAATTTGCGAACGCGCGGAATCTCGCCGCCGGAACGGTGCGCCAGCTCGATCCGAAAATTTCGGCCGGACGAAAATTACAAATGTTTTTGTACACACTCGGTGCGGCAGAAAATTTGGAGAAAAAAGTGAAAAGTCAGCGCGAACTGTTCAAATTTTTTGATCAGGAGAATCTCCCACACGAACCGGAGTTTGAAGTTTTTGAAAACATTGAAAAAGTGATCAAATTTTGTGAACAGTGGTCGGAAAAAAGTCGCCGCGAAAAACTCTGGTACGACATCGACGGAATCGTGATAAAAGTGCACGATTTTGAGCTGCGACGGCGGCTCGGGTACACTGCGAAAACGGCGAAATTCGCGATCGCGTGGAAATTTCCCGCGGAGGAAAAATACACAAAATTGCTCGACGTGCATTTTCAGGTCGGGCGCACGGGCGCGATCACGCCGGTCGGAATTTTGGAACCGGTGGAAATCGCCGGATCGACGGTCAGCCGCGCCACGCTGCACAACGCCGGAGAAATTTTGCGAAAAAAAGTGAAAATCGGTGACACCGTGATCGTGCGAAAAGCCGGAGAAATTATTCCTGAAATTCTCGCGCCGATCGAAAATTTGCGCGACGGATCGGAACGCGAAATTATTTTCCCAGAAAATTGTCCCGAGTGCGGCGAAAAACTGGATCGCGAGGAAATTGTCGCCCGCTGCGAAAATGGAAATTGTCCCGCGCGGCACCGCGAATCGCTGCTGCATTTTGCGAAAAATTTGAAAATCGACGGACTCGGCGAAAGTACGATCGACGCGCTGCTCGCGCTGGATCTGGTGCACTCTCCCGCGGATTTTTGGAAACTCGACCAGTGGGATCTCGTGCAGCTCCCGGGATTTAAATTTAAAAAAGTGGAAAACCTCCTGCTCGCGCTCGAGGCGCGGAAAAAACTGGAACTGGCGGAAATTATTTTTGGCGTTGGAATTCGGCTGATCGGAGCGGAAAACGCGAAACTTTTTTCACATTTTTTTCGAGAAAAATTCGGCGAAATTCCGCTGCCAGACTTTTTGGAAAAATCACGCTCCGTCCCGCTCGAAGATTTTGAAAACGTCGACGGCGTCGGCGAAAAAGTCGCGCAAAAATTTCACGCGTGGCTGCACGATTCGGCGACGGAAATTTTTTGGAAAAATCTCGCGGACGCAGGCGTCGAGCTTTTTTGGCGGGAACGGAAAAATTCTGACGGAAAACTGTCGGGAGAAAAAATCGTGATCACCGGCAGTTTTGAAAATTTTAGCCGCGACGAACTGAAAAAAATTGCCACCGACTCGGGCGCGAAAATTTTGTCGGCGATCTCCGCCAACTGCACAATTCTTTTTGCCGGCGAAAAAGCGGGATCAAAACTGAAAAAAGCCGAAGAACTCGGCGTGAAAATTTGGAACGAAAAACAAATCTGCGACGCACTCGGGATCCAACCGAAACGTGCCGCCAAAACTCCAGCACTATTTTGAAATTAAATAAGTTGACAAATTAGTCTTTTTGAATTATTAAGGTGGAAATTTTTATTTAGACAATGGGTCAAGCCTAGAACAGCGAGTTATTTTTAAGAATTTCTAACATTTTACCATAAAGATTTTCGTTGCGATAATTGAACCTGAATTCACATTCTTTGAGGTGTAATAAAAACACTTCTTTTTTAATT
>Ga0209249_1002422_pt1 | contig 15200 bp, 9 predicted proteins | sample SaaInlV_200m_DNA_4_FD_184653 | JGI IMG/M metagenome (GOLD analysis project Ga0209249, IMG submission 184653) | Marine microbial communities from expanding oxygen minimum zones in the Saanich Inlet - SI037_S3LV_200m_DNA (SPAdes) (version 2) | ecosystem: Environmental > Aquatic > Marine >...
AGAGAGTCCAGTAAAATTGCTCCATCAAAATCTATAATTGCTATATCAACTATCTCATCTTTATATCCAACACCAGTTGTTTCAGTGTCAATATAAATAGGTTGTTTTTGGAGAAAATAATTTAATTTTCCACTTATTTTGGTTGACAATTCAACATTTAATTTATACCCACAATTTGAGCAATATATATCTTGCTTTGATAGTTTTGATCCACATTTTGAACAATATTTTTTATTCATGATTTATCCAGATAGTATTTAGCGCATTTATAACGCTCAGTGGCTTTATGTTCCATAGATAGTCTTACTAATGTTTATTGTGTCCATTCTGTCCACACAATCAACCAAATTAAGTAAAAACAGTATATTTTGGTCATTGTGTCATTACCGTTGCACCACTTGGTGTGTTTCTGAGCGGATCAATCAAGTTCCGGCCATAATTATACAAATTTCTTCATTATATAAAAGGACTTTATGTATAATTACTACATTATTTGGTGATAAATAATAACAATCCAAGAATCAATAACATGGCAGGGATCAGAAACATATATATTTTTCCCCATTTTAATATTATTTGAACATTGGAATTAATCCCTTTAAATTCTTTTTTAATTTCAGTGTTTAGATTCTCAAATTCACTTTTTACTTCCAAGATTTTTTTTTCTAGTTTTTCATTATTTTCATAAATTATTATTTCTAGACCCTCTAAATTATCTACGAATATTTTTTTGGTTTCTACCTGTCCATCAATTATTAGATTTTTGCTCACTTCTTGCTCATCAATGATTTTTCCTGTATCAATTTCTTTTATAGCAAGAACAAGTTTGTTTTGTTCATCAACAGATTTTTCAACTCCATTCAACATTGAAAGCACTTTTTCCCCTACAATGTCCAATGTTTGTTTTGCTTTTTTGTAGCCTTCTACTTCTTTCTTGAGATCTATCAACCTCTCAGTTAGTTCAGATGCTGTTTGTTCTGCGGCAAGAAACTTTTCTTTGTATGTATTCATTTTTTCCTCAATTCAATATAATGGAGATATTCTTATTTAAGTCATTTATTAAGTAATTTAAAGCGAAATTTGAAACTTCAATATCTAGATGTTCAACCAAAAATCTTGCCATATCTCTATTTGCTTTCACCTCTTCCATTATGACAACAACTAAATTATTAGAGAGTTCAATATCAATTTGTTTAGCTTCATTAATCAGTTGCGCTCCGGGTATAATCACTTCATCTATCATCATCCCCCATCCATCTTCAGAAATAGAATATTTTAAATAAGCTGCAAGATTTTCAATAACAATTTCATCATTTCTATTTTTACAAAACACTTCTGAAAAAGCTCGAACTAATAACAAAGGTGGATTGGTAGGGTAAGATTCCAATATTCTTGATACTTGTCCCCGTAGTTCAGAGGCCTCTGTGGGGGATCCGATTTCAATCATTAATTCCGGTATTAGCTGGTCAAGATTTTCAGATGTTTCCCGAACACTTTCCAATAATTCAGAGAATTTCCCTAATTCCAAATAATTTAATATTCTTTTCCTAATGCCCTCATCAGTAGGATTGGAAGTGCTAGCTTCCAACATCTCACTTAATGCTCTACGGCGACTTAACTCAATGATTTTATATATGAAGTTAGTTACTAAATGTTCCACTAAAAAATATACAAAATCAACGTGAGACATATTATCAATTTTACTCTCCGCAATCTTCCTTGATTGATTTGCTAATTTTTTATCATAGTTCTTGAGATAATTAAAATATGAATTTAAATTATCTTCACTAGAATTACCTGATAATCTAAAGTTTATTGTATTTTTTGAATAATCAATTGTATAGTCAGCTATTACCCCAACAAGAACTAACCTGTGCACACCTTTTTCTAACCTGGATTTCTCTTCTTCATTCGTCCAAATAAATTCTAAATTATGCTCCGATTCGATATTCTCAATTTTTCCAATAATTCGTTGTATTTCGTTTAATTCATATTCAATCCCCTTGAACGATTTTATATGGAAAAACATCATTCTTGAAATATCGTCATTCTCTCCCCAGGGAATTTTTTTAACAATATTAGAAATATCAAGTAAGGAAGTACCTGGATCTAAAATGTTACGATTTCTATTTGGAAAATCATTTGACACTATTACACAACAATAAGAAATGTTGCTGTCTCGACCTGCTCTTCCGGCTTCTTGATAGAATGATTCTATCGATTTTGGGATATTCATATGAACCGTATATCGAATATTTGGTTTATCAATACCCATTCCAAAAGCAGATGTGCATGCTAAAATTGAAACCACATTATCTTTAAATTTTTTGGCAAATTCGGTCTTAATATCATTCCAAACAAAATTGGAAATTGATTTGGGGGCACCTCCACTGTACATCCCAATCTCAGCATTGATTGACCTTTGTAAAAATTTATATCCTTCATTTGTGCCAAAAGGTCCATTAACATTAGGGTAAAATACCAGCCCCGAATTTGTATCCTTGCCTTGTGAAAGGAAAAAAGTATTATTTGAAATACCAAATTTTCCTGGTAAGGAAGATATAAAGCCCTTCATCCTGTCATCTTTTTCATTTGATCTACAATGCAATATAGAAAATTTCAATTCACTACGATCAAAGCTTAAGGGAGTAATAACTGCATCAAAATCAGTTATATCTAATTCCCTTTTCACATCCATAAGCACACTTCGTGAAGCAGTTCCAGTTAATCCCAATAATGGGGGTGTAATATTATCTTTTGAACAATAATTCCTAGCATTTCTAGCAATATTTAAGTAGCTTACTCTAAAATCATGTCCCCATTCTGAAACACAGTGAGCTTCATCTATCGCAATTACAGAAATCGGGCTGATTGTTGTTAACCCTCTAAGAGCAGATCTGAAATCTTGCATTTGTAATCTTTCAGGTGCAACATAACAAAACAAATAATGACCATTAGAAAAGGCAGATAAACTTTTTAAACGATTCTCTTGAGAAAGTTGACTCGAAATCCCAATTGCTCTATCAATTCCATAACTTTTCAAATTTTCAACTTGGTCATCTATCAATGCAATTAGGGGATCAATAACTAAACACGGTCCGGTTCTTAATAAGGAAGCTAATTGAAAAGCAATTGTCTTTCCACCCCCCGTTGGCATTAACAAAATCGAATCCTTTCCTTGAAGTGTTCGTTCAATAGATTCCCATTGACCTTCCCGGAATTTTTCTTTTCTGAATATGAAAAACAACAATCTCTCAACAATCTCTTTTTTGGGATTTGGGAATGCTTTTGTTTCAGAGGGAATCTGATTCTGGGCAATTAGTAAAGGAACATATATGTCAGAAATTTCGAATAACACGTTTTCGTATTTTTCAATATTTTGATTGGAATTAAATGAAAACACAACATTTGGAGATTTTTCATGGTCTGAATTGAAATACAAGGTGAAACTTATTTGATTTTCCTCTTCATTAAATAACCCATTTATATCGAGAAGAATATTAATAAAATCTTCTGTAGCGGATGTAAATATTTCTTTTGTAAAATCAAATTTATTTAAATATTCCGGAACATAAATCAAAATTTCCCAATTCGTCTTTGGTTCAATCATAATGAATCCAGAATTTATTGCTTCCAGAAGAGAAATTTGATATTGTGATACTGCCTTGTTCAATAAAAAAGCTTGAACATTATTATCAATTTCTGAATTTTCAAATTTATTTATTTGAGCGAGTAAATCTTCAAAAAGGGAATCTAAGGATTTTCCGGGATCATTTAATTGGCTAGTTTCTATTCGAACAACATCGAAGCCATTTTTCTTCAATAAACTATCTCGAGCATTGTCAGATATTTTTTGATTGATGTGCTGTGAACCATCAATTTCTATAATGAAATCTTTTGAGAGAGGGTGGGACACTAAAAAATCTACTCTTTGATTAGCAGAAGGTGCTATTTGTCCATCAGTCAGGCTTGATGCTGAAACCTGAGGGATAATCCAAGGTTTTACCTTGTCTGGAATAAAATTGTTATAGAAGATATCTTCCTCATCACTATCAAAACTATATGCTTTAAAAGATGATCTTCTGTTTAATTGTTTAGTCAAAAAATCTGACATCCCATTTCTGGTTAAATTATCAAAATCCGGACTTAATATTTCAAATAATTTTTTTTCAACATTTGGGGTGCAAAAAGTAAAACTTCCGCGTAATAAAATATTTTGCAAAACTGAAACAATGTTTTTATCAATTTGAAATGGAGAATCTTTTTTGGGCAATGGATAATCCAATCTCCATTGTGAGTGAGCATTCAATAAATTCTTATCGATATCAGAGCTGTTTACATTTAGTTTTTCTATAAAACCTGGAATTTGAAATATTGTTTGTCGTAATACCGTTTGAGTTAATGGGCGGTTTGAAGGGCAATTTACAGATATTGGATTTTGAAACAATGATAAGGGTTTATTCCCAACATGAAAATTTTTATAGACTTGAGATGATTTATTGTTTGTAGTCTTGTTTGTAGTCTTGTTTGTAGTCTTGTTTGTAGTTTTGTTTGTAGTCTTGTTAGAATTCCCTTCAATATATCTAATTTTTTTGCACTTTGGATAATTAGAACAACCAAAAAATGTTATCCCTGCAAGTTTCCCAACGACACCTGTACGATGTTCCATAGGAATTTTACAAGATGGGCAAAACGGTACCTTTTCCATGTATGACTCCTCCTAATTTTCCCAATTAAATAATATTATAATATATTTATACTTTTGCTAGTGACATCCGTCATAAATATATATTTTGTTTTATTTATTATTAAATTCCCCTGTTGGATAAACAGATGATATTAAAGGGGGACAGGTATTAAGGGTCAGTCGTAAAACCGTCCACCCTGTATATAGTGTCCATGATGTCCATCTAATCCATAATATGGGGGGAAAACGTCAATATGGCCTCACTTCAAAACCTGGATTGCAGTACGGTTGCAGTACAATTCTATACAAAACCCTGACAATTAACCATGCTTATCTTAGTGGTTTATTTTCTGAGATGCATTTTTTGCAATCCTTCGAAAGCGGTATATTGTGAGGGCACTTCTTGATTATTTCTCGTCTATTAGTACTTCTCATAGCACTCTGATTTACGGTAAGAGATTCTTTCATATCCCTTTGAGACAAGTTAGTCTCCATACGTAGTTTTTCTTGTTCTAATCTATTTATCCCACTCACACTAAAGTTCTTTCGAGAATTTTCAATTTGGGAAGCTATATAATCTTTAGCACCTTTCCGATCTCCATCTTGATACATATGTAGAGCTTTTGAAGATAAATCACCTACTTTCACATCAGTATATTGGTCTATCACATTCTGATTTCTCTTAAGGCTTTTATACTGATTTCTATCAACTCTTGAGAACTTAATGGACCTTTTTATGTTCTGCACTTTATTTTCAAGTTCAGACGATAGTTTAAAAATTATCTCTTTATCTAATTTATCTTCTGGAATTTTTAATTCAACAAACACATTCCGCTTCTCTTCAGATATAAAATTTCCTAACAAGATCTTAGTTGATTTTTTAGAAGTTATTACCTCCCAGCTACCCTGAACTGCCATTTCAACACCAACAGGAACATTGATATCTAATGAAACATTCTTTGAAGAGATATGAAACAATTCCTCAATGTTCTCAAGGAATACTTTTTTAATTTGATCAGCTGATTCTATAAACTCAAAATATCCTTGTCCCCTATTCGCTATTTCTGCCATCAAGAACTCATTAAATCCCAATCCAACTCCAAATGTTGATGTTCTAACACCTCTTTTGGCTAACTCAGCAGAATGTAATCCGAGTTCTTCAAGATTAGTAATACCGCGATTTGCTAATCCATCGGATAATAGAAACACATGATTAATGGAATCATTCATGGACGCGGCTACTAATTTGCTCCCTGTTAGCCATCCATCACTAAGATTAGTCGTTCCTGATGGATATATTTCCTCAATTGTTGATTTAATTAATCCTTTATTTCCCGCTGTACATAACATTGATTTTATATGGGTTGAGGATGAATCGCTATAAGAGACGATAGAAATTCTATCATCCCCATTTAAATGGTCAACAATGAATTTTGAAGCATCCTTAACCTTCCGAATCTTATCACCTCCCATAGAGCCACTTCTATCAATTACTAAACCCAAATTTAGCGGATCTCTCCCTTTGATTTCTGAAATCACAGGTGCAGTTAGACTTATCCGAATTATCCTGAACCCCTCTTCATAATTTGGTATTGCTTTTAAATCAGGGGTAATCTTAATCTTCATTTTTCCCATCTCCTTTTTCCTAAACTTGAAATTGATTTAGTATTGAATAAATTCGTTTACTAATTTCAAGTTGGTTAGTTATTTCCGTGTTTTCTAGAATATGCAATTCAATTCCTGGATGAATTGCAAACTTTAAATATTTATTAGGTTGCTCACCTTTTGGGGCCATGGATGAATTTAACGTTTTAGAAAAATTTATTTTACTTCTATCCTTTTTTCCTATGATTTTTTTCTGTGAATCAAGCACATTCGATATATAAGAAGCAGCATCTAAACCTTCAGAGTCTGATTCGCTAATATGGTCAACTGATAAGTCTTGTTTTAATATCTTTTCCATTTCACTAATTGTTATTTGATCTATTGAGAGTCGAATTACTTTCAGCGGCAAGAATGATTCTTTCAGTTTCTGAACGAATCTAATTCTAGTGACATACTCATCGCTATAGTATGTATATCGCCCTTTTGAGGAGATAGGGGGCAATAATCCTATTTCGGTGTAATATCGTATAGTTCTTATTGAAACACCTGTTTTTTTAGCCAATTCACTGATTAACAATTTTTTCTTATCCATTATTGCCTCCATATTTATATTACCACCATTCCGTGCTACTGTAAAGATAAAAATGAGTTATTGATATTAAATTTATGCAATCTTGTGAAACAGAAACATTTTTTGGCTATAACCTTTTCTTATTCAATTACTGAAGCTCATGTAAATATTGAGCAATGAGGTGGCAATACAACCAGATAAGACTACATAGTTTACTGGGTTACAAACCCCCAATACCAGCTACCTTCATCCCGCGCACTTCACAACTTCAGCCTGCTGGTGTAACATAAGCTCTGGTACAACTATTGGCGGTAGGTCACAAGGAAGTGAAGATGATACCCTTTGAAATACTAATAGATGCAGAAGGTCATGCGATAAGCCATCTTGAGATAAGTGAAAAAATTAAAAATTTTGGGGATGGCTATAATGACGCTGCAAAGGAAATAATTGTTGATTCCAAGATATTAGACAATGACGGCAAATTATTTATCAAATGCGCCTCTCGTATATTGTCAAGTTTTGGAATGACCAGAGCCGGACCATTTCATGAAAACCGTGATGAAAAATTGCGTGACTGTTGGAATGAAATTGGAGCCGAATTGATGGAAATAAACAAGGCTGTGCTCAAAAGCGACTTGTTAAGGGATAGATATATTTTGGAACTAAATCCGAGCGACCGTCAAAATTTGATCACAAAAATCTGGCAAATTTCAAAAAAGCTTTTACCTTTCACAATGGGGAAAACATCCTACGGACTCGTAGGAGCTAGTAAGATACTTTTTTCAGTTCTACCCGAAATAGTTTTACCAATAGACAACGCTCAGTGGCTGCATTTGTTTAAAACAGTTGATATTGGAGACGTTCTTCATGGTATGGTTCTTGATATCCAAAAATGGGAAGCTATTACAGGAATGCAACTGAACGATTTGGATCATTCAAAAAGATTGACTACACTTCCCTCCATTTACAATGTTATGGCGATGCTTGCAAGACCATAATGTCTAGGATTTGATAAGAATAGACATACATGTGACCTGCCCAATAGTTGTACCAGGGTCTATGTTACGTTAGCGAGCTTGACCAGTCCCCTAAAACCTGACCCAAGTACAATGTTTATCAATTGGGATTAAACTTTACAAACAAGAGTACATTAACTATTTATCCTTTACCGACATTAGTTGATCACTTATTCTACGAATATCATTCACCATAAATAGATTATCTAACCAGTTTGTTGGTATGTTTGTTTCCCCATAATAAGCTCCAGCTATTTGCCCACATATTGCAGCAGTAGTGTCGGTATCATCACCCAAATTGACCGCTTTAAGAACAGCCTCTTCATAAGAATCTGTCTTAATATAACACCATAAAGCACCCTCTAAACTTTTCACAACATAGCCAGATCCTATAATTTCATTTTCTGATTTATCCAAGTAATTTCCATTAGAAATCTCAAGAATCGAATTTGATGAAATTAGATCTGGTTTGCACATTGAAATAACCTCATCCTTTGATGCTCCATTTAGAGCTCTAGCTAAAACTAAACCAAAAAACCGAGCTGCATCAATACATTCAGCGGAACCATGTGTTGTTCGAGAGCTTTCTCCTGAATAATAAATCACAGAATCTAAATCATTGGAAAAGAACATTGGAATTGGAGCCAATCGCATAATTGCACCGTTTCCAGAGGATAAAGGATTCTTTGAACCGCTCATAGGGATCCCCGTTTTTTTATAGCTTCGCAATGATTCTCGAACTGTGTTTCCAATATCAAAGCATTCCCCATTGCTACTCAGATACCCGTCTTCCCACCAAGAAACGTATCGATCCATTTGATCTCTTGCATCAAAGCTCTTTCTTTCCAATAGACTTGTAGCTAAACAAAGAGCCATTGATGTGTCATCTGTCCATTCCCCAGGATTAAGATTGAATGGACCGCCTCCAACCATATCAGTGACTAACGGAAAGGTGCCTCTTTCTTCAAATTCAACTGTAGTTCCAACCGCATCTCCAACAGCGAGACCAAGCAAACATCCCCGGAAACGGTCTTCTCTCGAATTAGAAATCATCTATCTCTCCTCATAGATAAATCATCAGTTAATTAATATAAACGCCATATTCCATGATTTTTTTCGACAATCTATTTTGCAGATATTCACTTGCAGATCCAGCTCAGCCGAGGGAAAACCAGCATCACGACCATAGAGCGCTATATTGGCGTGGATCAGAATTTCACCTTAGGGAAAAACCCTAGTGATTACTTTCAGGCAAATTGACTTTACGATCGCTTTTTCACTACACGCAAAATAAATTTTGGGTCTGGAGAAGGAATTGGCAATATCTTTGTAACAAGATCATACTCCGGATTGATCAACAACAAGCGAACATGCTTTATTAATGCACCAACAGTAACCATCAACTACACTTCTGCAGCCCCAGCACCTAAGCATGCATGGTTTCCAATCGTATAAGGAGCGAACACGCCAAAACCTTGGCTTTTCGCGCCACGTGCCATCTTGATTATCGCCAAGGCCGCTGCAATTTTAGTTAGACCGCACCTTTTACAAGTACAATCTATTCAAATTCGCCATCAAATTCCCATACAGTAGACTCAAAATTTGAAAATTGCCCACCTAGTTTGAATCCAAAATTTTCAAGCCCAACCTGCATATTTGCATTTATCCCATAATCGTCTTCATATTTCAGCGAGACCTGAAACTTTGTTGTCCCATAATTCATCCTTCGCTTCGCTATTGACTGCCAACTATGTTCATGCTCAAACCATAATTTATCATTTGGAATGCAAATATCCCCTGTAGGCCGGAAGTGTTCTTCAAAAACAGCAGATTGTTTTGAATTTCTTTCGCTAGAAATACTAGCATCAATACCAACACCTTTAATTGGAGATTGGGTTCCTGTATCTGCTCTAGAAAGGGTCCTGTAGCCTTTATGGCACACTACCCGTACCCTAGTTGCACCGAGAGATGCAAGCAGTGTTACCAGCTCATTCACTTTTTCTTCAAATAACGTTGAATGAAATACTGCGGAAGGAATGTATTTTGTTGGAACAAGAGGATGACCTACATAGGCATGGTCTATTATTGGATGACCCGGTGGAAACTCTAGCTGACTAATAGCCTCTGAAGAAGTCAATACAATAATCTCCGCATAGTTTTCTTTAGTTGAATTGTCTTCCTGCGACAATTTTTCCTGTTCATTCCGGTTACTCTCCATATAAAATTCCATCAGTGTTCCGATGGCTGTACCTATCAATTTATATTGAAATGGCAACTCAGATCCTGCTGCAACTGCACCCCCAAGGGAGATTGCTTTCCCCCAAGCAACATTTGATTTATTTTGTTCCTTTTTGTCTTTTGGCGCAATCACAATAACTCGACGGTTTGTATATGGAAGTTTACTTATTTCTTTCATCGTATTTTCCTTTCAAAATTCTTCATCAAATTTAAAATAATGGTTTAACGGCTTACGTTGCCTGCTGGTGAACTGGATTGGACTCTTCTTATTTTAGTTAAAAATCGATTTTGGCCACGGGTACAACCATCGGCATCCCTGAGGATCGGATCACGTTTGGCTCCTGTTCTGGAATATTATTTATGTGAATGCTCATTTATTTTTACAAATTAAAATATCCCTTATGCCTGTATAACAATTTGCTCGAAAATAAGATCGTGCATAGGCAATCAAACTTGGATGTGACACGATCAGAAGCTCTTTTTCAATGTAATTCTTCACCAAAACCTTCTTCAATTTCATTTTTTTCAATATTGTCAAATATTTCTTTTTTTTAAAATAGGGTCAATTTTTCAATATTATAATACTGCAAGGAAAGGACATAAGCAAAAATATATTAATCATTCTTTCAAAAATTGGTAACTTAATCCTCCTCAGATTCCGCTAATTTCCAAAACTATGTAATAACATAATTAGTTTTGGGAACTATCTCAATAAAATTCTTGGGCCATTCCCGATCCATTCTTGGTGTAAATCATACCAACGAGCGGACGACCTCCCAAGCTTAGCAATCTGGCGTGGATGGGCAATCGGTAAAATCTTTATTGGCTTATCTAATATTATTGAATTATGTAAATCTCCATACTTTCCATCTTCTCTTTGGAAATCTGATAATTTTTTCCAGCGATTATCAAAGAATTTCAGGAACTGCTGAATTGGTTTGTCCCCTAGAAGAATAAGCACATCTGCTTTTGATTCTATAAGTTCTTTTGCAATTTCCTCTCGCCTCTTTTCATCAGCAAATATTCTTGGAACTCCTGAGAGTGTTGTTTCAGGCAAATTATATTGGGATATCAGAGGGAGATACTCTCGTTCAATAGCTATTTTCTGAGAAGGATTCAAACAACTTTGTGGCAGTAAATCGCTAAGCCAAGCGTCACTTCGTGTTAAACCTAAGGGTTTGAGTATCAGTTCATCTAAAGCAATACCAGAAGGCCCATTGAACATCGGCCCAGCGGGCACTAGTCTTCCGAGTTCAGAAGGAATATTTATTTGATCAACAATTTCTTTGACATTTTCCCCTCTCCAAAATATTTCAGGCTCGCTTGCAACTGCTAAAGCCCTTACTTTAATTTTATTGTCTGAACCAATCCATTTTGCATGTACAGCACTGGCATAAACACCCAAAACAAATACACGTTTAGGTGATTTATCATTCTGAATTACTTGTTTAACTGTTTGCCCAAATGGGTAAATTCCAAGGTTTTTCATATATTAAAGCTCCAAAAATCTTTTTTGTTACAATTTTCTCATATTGATTTGTTCCAATTGGATATAAATCAATTTATCTCTGCAATCTTTACCTGCCCCATAAAATTCAAAAAGCAAATTGCTGTAAACGGGGTGCTACCCAACAACTTGATCGAAGCTTGTCTATATCTTTGTAATTGATCTCTATAAATTTGAATTTTATTTTCTAGCTCAACTTCATCTGCGACATCATCTGTTTTGAAGTCCACTAAATGCCAATTCTCACCCATTCTATAGAGCAAGTCTATAATGCCAGTATCAAAATATTTTCCAGCTGTTTCATATGAAAATGGGGTTTCATGACGCTTTATATCAGAAATCATTATTTCCGCAAATATACTGTGTTCCTTAAATCGATCTAAAAGGATTCCAGTTTCTGCAAGTACAAGCTTTTGTTGTTCTAGTGCTAGAATCCCCTCTCTAGCCAAAGCGGCTTTCATCAAAGAAAGATATCCCTCTTCTCCAGGGAACAACCATCGTTGTATTGCTTTATGGACTAATTTTCCAACCACAACTGCAGGAGCAAAATTACTCCCTGTTGCTCTCCAATCTCGTTGTTTCAGTTCGCTTTCTTCCCCCTCAATCTCTTCTAAGATTAAAGGATCAGGCTCGACAATCGCCTTATACAGGCGTTTATTCTTTTTATGCATTTCTGAAATTTCGATTGGTTGATCCCAGATCGTATTTTCTAAATTTCCTTCCGAATAAACTATTAATCCAATTTCCTTCCCATTATCAATATTTATTCGTGTGGCATTACCGATCTCTGCAATAGCTTCAGAATAATCAAAATCTAACATCTTCAAATACCCCCCACCCTTCCCATTTGTTTTGATATGCCCGCTAATAATAAGTTTTTCTTGGGTTCTGGTGCAAGCGACATACAACAAACGATATGTCTCTGCATCATTCTTGGCCTTATCCAACATTAGTGCATATTTATAAAGCATTGCTTCTTGTTCCAGACGACCAAGCTTCAATGCCATTCCCGTCTCGGGCAAAATTAACCCAGGCGCACTACTAACTTTTGGAGATCGTCCAGCATCTGCCAATATTACCAAGGGGAATTCTAGTCCTTTTGATTTATGAATCGTCATTAATTGGACGCTATCTTGGGATTCAGAGACTGCTTCTCCCGATCTGATCCCACTTTCCCGGATAGAATGAATATATTCCAAAAAGGCTGATATTTGCATCATTTCACTTTCTCGAGCATCCTCTAAGAGCTTATCTAAATTTCGCACCACCCGGGAACCTGCAGCCATCAATATCGCCCGATAATCAATAAAATTCACTAACTTCGTTAATAACTCTGCTACTGGTATATGATTAGCCAATGGGATAAATTCCTCAAGAATATCTTTGGCTCGTATTAGGGCAATTTGGGTGGAGTCTGTTAGTCTTTCAATATTATTTTGAATTGATAAATACAAAGATTCTTTTTTCGAATCAGGATTTACTCGGAGAAGATAGATATCCGAATCCTTTAATCCCACTGCGGGGGAGCGCAATAACCCCACCATAGCAGTATCATCCCAGGGATTGGAAATAGCACTTAGCATATTCAAAAGATCCCGAATTTCAGGCCGCTGATAGAATCCAATTCCACCAACGGTCACATATGGAATGCCAGATATTGAAAAAGATTCCTCATAAGCTCCAAAACCTCCTGAGGCACGGAAAAGCAATGCAACTTCATCCCATGAATTAATTTCGCCCTGAGTTTTCATTGAAATAAGCTTTTCTGCTAAGGCTTGGGCAGCCACAACCCGTCCTTGATCGGCATCTTCTCCTAGACCCAAAACAAACTCCACAAATGGCTTCTTATTAGTTCCTTCATTGATTTGACGGAATGCAAGCATGGGTAGATAAGGAACAGCATAAGGTTTGTCGGAATCTTTTTCAGTCCCAATCACTGTAGCCAGAAGCCCATCCAGACTGACCAAAAGAGGTTTGTGGCTGCGGAAGGTTGTCTCTAATTCCAAGCTAAGACCACCCCGACTAAGAATCAAATCTTGCATCTCAACAAAAACCTCAACATCCGCTCCTCGAAACCTATAAATCGATTGTTGGGCGTCTCCGACAAAGAATAATTTTCCATTATCCTCCCCGGCTATTGCAAGGATAATATCTCTTTGTCGTTGGTTGGTATCTTGAAACTCGTCCACTAACAGATGAGAAATATGATCCTGCCACAGGGACTGAATAGTCTTTTGTCCCATCAGGATTTGTGCCTGTAATTCAAGATCATCAAAATCTAGGGATCGTTTAAGATCGCGTTGTTCTTGATAGTGGAACAATGCCTGGTCTAAGACTTGCTTGAACAAAGGCAAAACCTGTAATAAAGTTTTCTCTGCTTCTTCACTAGGCAATGCATCTTTGGCATTTTTTCCACCGATCCAAGGATTTAAAAATTCATCATATCCTGTTCGTAATTCTCGGAGCATTTCTTTGGAGATACTCCCCTTTCGAGGTCCCTTTCTCAAATCCATCCCACTCCGTCGCGCTGCAAAAAATGCAAGAGCAGCTGAGAATAAATTCCCATTCTTTAATTCACTCTCGCCCTCAGTCCAGGATTCTAAAAGGCCTTCAAGTTGCGGTGCCAAGGTTTTAGCATCAGCTTCGAGTTCTCCCCGTATTTGCATCTCTTTTAAACCTTGAATATTTCCCCCAATCACTTCAGTCGCTAATATTTTCTTCATCGCATTGAGGAGAAAATCCTCTGCATCAATATTGCCCTCATGGCCTAAATAATCAAGCCTGTTTTTAAGCATATCGACCAATAGTGAATTCAAAGTACGAGTCTCAATTGCAGCAAATAGAGCTTGGAATTCCTCTTTCTCAACTGCCCAAGCTAAAGCTATACCTGCTGCTTCAATTTTCAGCAATTTAGATAGCCCTTCATCAAGCACACCAAATTCGGGATCCAATACTGCTTCAGCAGGATGGGTCTTCAAGATTTCAGCACATAAACCATGGATTGTGCCAATCCTAGCCCCGTCCAAATTTTCTGCTAATTCTCCCCAGAATGCTTGATCTCCCGGTTCTTTCGATTGGGATTGCAACTTATGTAATTCAGTTCGGACTCGGTTCCTCATTTCTCTAGCAGCTTTTTCTGTAAAGGTAATCGCGGCTACTTTCCGCAGGTCAGTTCCCTCTGCCAATAAGGATAAATAACGGGCAACCAATGTACGAGTCTTACCACTTCCAGCTCCAGCAGTCACAATCAGATCTTTTCCGCGTTGTATGACCGCTTTTTTCTGTGAATCAGTCAAAAGCTGCAAATCTAATACTTGTTGCAATCGATTCATCTCGCTCATGCCCATCTCCTTACAGGGATATATTCCCAGCACCAAGCTGCGGCTGGACAATAATCTGGACAACCACCTGGTGGAGATTTAGGTAAGAAACTTGCTTGACTAACCCCTTCAACCACATTCTCAACATGAGTTAAGGCGATATTTACTGCATCTTCAAAGCCATATTTCCCTAAGCGAAGGCTACTCCAATCGGCTGCATTGATAGCCCAATAAAATCCGTCATTCACATTTCCCA
>Ga0209249_1002425_pt1 | contig 15181 bp, 4 predicted proteins | sample SaaInlV_200m_DNA_4_FD_184653 | JGI IMG/M metagenome (GOLD analysis project Ga0209249, IMG submission 184653) | Marine microbial communities from expanding oxygen minimum zones in the Saanich Inlet - SI037_S3LV_200m_DNA (SPAdes) (version 2) | ecosystem: Environmental > Aquatic > Marine >...
CGGTGTCGTCCTTCGTGGCGGTGAACGTGACATCCGCAGTGGGCTGGACCACGGAGACAACCGCCCCGGCCGCCTTGGCGGAGGCCAGGTCAAGTGTCAAAGTGTTCCCGGTGATTGCCTCGATCGTCACACTTGCTTCGTCATTCGTGCCGTCACGGACGCTGACGGTGTCACCCACGGCAAACACAGCGGCAGACGCAACCTCAACCGCCACGTTGGCGCCGGCTGTCTCCGCATTGAGCGTTGTCGTTGTCGTGGGGGCGTTTGCGATGGTCAGTGTCCGCAACTGGAACGGTTGGCCGTTGGTCAGCTCCAGCGAGGTGGTTGCCAGAGAACTGGGGTTGTAGAAAGCGGCGGATCCGGAGTAGGAGGGATGCAGCTCCCCCAGGACGCCCAATTTCTCCTCTCCGCCGATATCCGTGATCCTGCTCATCCCGACCCCGGTCCCGGCGGTCAGGGGACTGTCATGGAGTTGGATGCTGGCGTCGGCATGGCCGAACGAGTTGAACTCGAGCGTGTTATCAGCGGGATCGCGGGTGACCGTACGGCTGTCCGCGGCGCAGTTGCCGTTGTATGTGTCGAATTCCCAGGCGGCGACGAGGTCGGGTTCGTTACCGTTGATCAGGCGCATGGTGTTGTCGGCGATCTGCTTTGTCGTTCGTGCACTTCGCCAGATGCGCACATTGTCCGCGCGTCCATGGAAGTAGGGGCTGGCCATCCACCCGCTGTGCCCGATGCGCACCGGTAGGTCGTTCTCCTCCATAACTCCTATGCCCGCTTCCTCGCTGTCGAGTGCACCGTTGATGTAGATCCGTTTCGTGCCGTTGTCGAAAACCGCGGCCACATGGTACCACGTAGCGAGATCCAGGGCGGTGGCGCCCAGCAGCATTCCCCCGCCCGCACTGAACTCGAGCTTCCGGGAGGGCTTGATCCCGAATTCCCACCCACCACTACCTTTGGATACCAAGGGCGTGCGGATGCCGAAGCTGTCGGTCACCGACTCCACCTGCAGCCACATTTCGACTGTCATCGTGTCGGTGGCGTCGAATCGGGACTCCACGGACACTGGGATCTGGACGCGTTCATCAGTGCCATCGAACGTCAGCACCCGGTTGCCGGGCCACGGTGCTCCCATGGCTACGCCCGCTATGCGCATGGGCACCGCGTCGGTGGTGACGGCTGCCGCTCTCGCCTGCAGCGAGCTGTCAACGGCCTCGGCGCTATCGGCGGCTTCGTCGAATCGCCAGCATCCCACCAGTCCCGTCTCATTACCGTAGAGACGGCGAAGCATGCCGGCCCCGATCTGGACCTGCGTGCACCCTATGCTCCAGATCCGGACCGTGTCCAGGCGACCTGCCAGGGACCGCCCTGACTTCTCTTCATTGGCACCAAAGACCACGTTGAACTCGTTTAGGGCAATGGGGCCGGTCCAAGGGACATTGGCCACTTCTTCGCCGTTCAGATACAGCGCCTTGGCACTGCCGTCGTAGGTGGCGGCCACATGGTACCAGGTATCGGTCGTCAACTCGACCGGGCTGACCAAGTCGTGGATCTGAAGCCCGTTGTGGGTGCGGAAGCAGACCTGGTTGGTGTCGTTGTAGCGCATCAGGCCCCAGGCTGTGTCACCCTTCGCAACGATGGCCTCCCACTTCGGGGGGGTGACCCCGCCGTCGAACCAGACCCAGGTTTCGACGGTCATCGCCGTCTCGAAGTCGAACGCGGCTTCGTCCGGCAGGACGACATTAGGCTTGCTCCCTGCAAGGACCAGGGCGGTCTCGTCAGCCCCCCCACTCGCACAGAGAAGCACGACGGCAATCAGCACGATGTGCAGACGCGGGACGATGCGGGGAAAAAGAGGTGTCTTGCTCATGGCATGTCGTCCTTCAGGACAGTTGCTCTATGTGTTCTGCGACCGGGCGTCCGGTGCGCCCACTCGCGCGTTTAGGCTGTATTTCGGCGACTTTCCATGCTGCTCCGCGGAAGGTGGGGCCATTCATCAGTCCCGGTCTTCCACTCGGCCTCGTGGGACGTCGGCCTGCTATGGTGCAGTGAGAACCATCGGCACCATGGCGCGTGCGCCGGCGTCGTGCCGGATCTCCAGCAGTGCTTCCTGCGTTCCGGCTTCACTCGACTCCACATCCAGACGAACGTCTTCCTTTTCTCCTGGCTCCAGAACGCGCAGAGACAGGCTGTCACCAAGCCGATGCGTCGTGTAACTCAGCGTCGTGTAATCCATTGTCCCGTAGAACACCGCGAGGGGACCGGTGCGGTGAACTGTCACCGCTGCGGGGTTGATGCCTGTGTTCCCAATCCGGCATCTGCGGTGCGTGGCTCCCGCGGTGAATGTCAGCTGGCCGCTGTCCCGGACATTGACGTCCAGGGGGCCCTGGAAAGTGGACGCGCCTTTGCAGTAGACCCAATAGGCCTCGGCGGATGCCATCACGGCTGTCGCTGGGTTGGTGACCAACGTCCAACGCCCATCAATCAGGCGGTAGAAGCGCTGTTGTTCGTGAGCCTGTGATCCGGCAAAGAAGTCGGCGAACACCGGTGGGTTGTCGGGGACCAGGTCGAAACTGACCAGATTAAAGGCATTGGACTGCCAGCGAACACGCTGGAAGCTCACGTCACCGGAGATGGTCCAGCTGAAATCACGCTCGGCGTGGATCAGGTAGGGTCTGTGTGTGGCAACGTTCAGCAGGTTGCTCAGGAAGGCGTCCGGGCGTCTGGACGCATACCACACGAGCCATCCCGGCTCGTTCCAGGGCTTCTCATCGGGATCCTGCAGGAACTGAACGGTGGAGTGCGGGGTAAAGTAACAGGCAACGATATCAATGGGCGTGCCATCGAAGAGGAGGGCAGGAGTGGGGGCCTCGGGCTGGACTCGGAGGAACACCGCATTCCAGCCAGCCTGCAAGGCAAAGGTCTGGGTACGCTGCGGCACGGCGGACGCGGGCCCGGAAAGAAGGGCACCGACGGCAATGACGTAGACAAGACGGATGCTCAGCAGTCTCATGACACTCATCTCCGATCTATAATCCCGAATCTATTGCGGCTCGCCTGGCGCTGAACGTCCAAAGTTGAGCAGCAATCGGCTGCGGATGTTTGTCTTCCCCCGCGCACCTGTGTTGCTGGCCTCTTCCCTGTTCTCCGCCGTCCGCTTCGTTCCAGCCACAGCGGCTTGTAGCTCAAGCCCATCCCAGGCAATGTCGCTTGGCGCCTCGTTTTTCGGCGATGGCTGCAGGAACTCGGCAATGTTCCGCCAGAACATCGTTGCCTCATCAGCGTCTGGAACGGGGGGGGCCGCACCCAACTGTTCCGGAGCGGGACGTGGAGCCCGGAAGTTCCAGACGAATGGGGCTTCTCCCACGCCGGGAACGTTGATCGTCTCGGTACCCCTTCCCATGCCGCTCAGCGTACTTGCCGCACTGCGGAAGCTCAGCAAAGGCACGGCGCCGTGCCGGTACGAACCAACAGCCATCTCGGCGGGCTGGAAGGCGAGCTGAAGGAACGCGGTAGGGGTGTGGACCAGTGGATGACCCATGCGGTAGCCTTCGGTCTTCTGCATGAGGAACTCGCGCAGCTGTGCCTCCCGGCCGCCGATGATGTCACCGTTCCAGAAAACGTAGGCAGGGGGCTCGTGTCCCACGCCGATGTACTCAACGAAGTCTGGTGTCTCGTCGCCGCCCGCCAAGCCGGTGAGGACGGCCCAGAAGTTGTCATCACGCGGTTGCGGGTCCAAGGCCTCCAGAAGAACCTGTTCCCCCACGACCACCTCCAGAGGATTGTCGGGCACCGCAATGTTGCCTACCGCTACACTCAGCGTCGTGTCACCAGATGAGAACACGTTAGTCGCCAAGTCGTTGTTGTTGTCGAGGATATCGTCCCAGGCCTGCAGTACCACATCATCGCCCGGTGACTGGTCGGCATCGACCAACTCAACGAGAAGGCTCCCCGTGCCGCCGGCAAAGCCACCCCGGATGTCTACATTCCCGTCTGCTGTCCGGGCCAGGGTGATGATGGCGGTGTCGACTTCGTCGATGCTGATCGGGCCCACGCCCAAGACGCGCGCGGTCAGCGTCTCGACGTTCACATCAAGATCCGTCGCTTCTCCAATGGAGCCGCTACCGATGCCTGTATTGGCGGTCAGATTCATATCGGCGGCGGTGATGTCGACATTGCCGTCAACCGCGTCCGTGATGGCTGCCGCCCCGCCGCCATCCTGGCTGTCGTCGGCGATCAGCACCACGTCGGCCAGTCCGGCGTCGATCGTGCCGACCGGCAGATCATCGATCGTGTCGGTCATGACAATGTCCTGGCCCAGGGCACCTCCGCTGGTTGCGTTGGCTTCCGTGGATGCGTCGATTTCGAGCACGGCTGCCTTCTGTCCGATGTGGTCGCCGGCGACGAGGTTGAGCGTTGCGCCGATCACGTCCGCGACATCGTTCGGCGGGAGGGCATCTTGTCCATATTCGTCGATCGCGCCGACGTCAGCTGTAATGTTGACCACATCCTGAGCAGCGATCACGTATCCGGCCAGCACGTCTCCGGTCAGCGTACGGATTGTGATGTCTCCATTGCCCGGAGCAACAGCGTTTGTTCCGGCCTGCACGTCCCGCAACGCCAATCCGTTGGTTTCCTGAAGGTAGATGTGCCCGTTTTCGGTGTATGCGTCGAGAATGTCGATGGTGCTGGTCACGGGTTGCGCAACCGTGCCGATGTGTTGCTCAGCTGTGAGCGTGGTGACTGCACCTGGTGAATCGGCGATGATATCGACCTGCGGCGCCGTGCCGTAGATGCCGCCGTCCCGCGAGGTGATGCGGACGGCATCGCCGGTGCTGTTTGTGGTCATCACACTGCCGAGGGTGACATCTGCATCGGCACTCAGGGCGGCCGTTCCCGTGTCGGCGTTGATGAGCGTGTTCGGGGCCATGGTGAAGGCTCCACTGTCCGCGTCACCGATGAAGTTCCATGCCCCGTCGACCGTCACTTGCGTGTTGCCGCTGACATTGACGTTGCTGCCGGCATCGAGCTCCAGGTCGCCGGCGCCCGTCCGCAGGTGTCCGGAACTGCCACTGGCCAGGTCTCCTACGTTTATGTCCCGGTTGGCGGTGAACGTGAGGGCTCCACCGGCGTAGACAGCGGCGTCCACGCCGCCTTGGGAGACGTTCACGTCGTTAGCCGCATCGAGCTGGATATCGGAGCCCGCCCCGTGTGCGGCAATTGAGTAGTAGGTGGGGATGGTCGCCGCGGCGTACACACCGATGTCGTCACCGGAGAGGATGTGGATTGGTGCGTTTGGTTCGTACGTGGCCATTCCGTCGGCCGCCACGCCGCTGTCGTTCTGCGTGAAGGATAGCGCGGACACCAGGGAGATCGCGTCTTGTGACAGAACGCGGTGGTTGGCAGTCAACGCCGCGTCGACGTTGATCGTCACCGTTCCGTCCGCAGCGAAGTTGCGTATCGCATAGGGAAGAGCCGGGTCGAGATTGTTGAGCGCCAGCTCGCCGCCTGCCCCGCCGTTGATCACGGCGATATTCCCGGACGCCGCTGCCGCGTTGGCCGGGTCGCCATTGATGGCCTGCAGGGCCGTGACACTTGTTCCCGCCCCCATCAGACTGATCCCGTCCGCTGCGACGGCGACAAGTTCCTCAGTGCCGGTGCCGATGACGCCGCCGGCCTGAGTCAGGGCGCCTACACCAACTCCAGCGCCGCTGTCAAAGGTGCCGCTGTCAAAGTCCCAGTCTGCCCGCAACTCGATGCGTCCGGAGCCGCCGACCATGTTGGCGACCGTCATGTTGTCGTAAGCCATCGCAACGACAGTCCGGTCCGCCGTCACCGGCGCATTGATCGCCATGTCTCCGCCGGCATTCAGGAAGGCATCGTGGTCTTCATCCGCTCCCGCGTCGTCGGCCGTGACCGGACCGGAAACGTTCATGTCACCGTTCTGCGACGTCATGCTGACCGAGCCGTCAGCTGCCATTGCCAGCTGCACATCCAGACCGTCCGTATCGTGGACGCCGATGTCGCCGGCACCCGACGACATTGCCCTGACGGTTGCCACAGTGGTGTCGATGTCTAGGTCTCCCAGGCCACCCACACCCGTAGCCGCATTCAGTGTCAAGGCTCCGGCGATCGCGACGATGTTCGGGCCCTCGCCGGTTAGGTTGTCGACGATGCCGCCGCCACTGGAAGCGACCGTGACAACCGGGCCCGTCGTCCTGACCCGACTGAGCGCGACGTCACCTGAAGCCGTGAGTTCAACGTTGCCGCTGTCGGCGTCCAGGAGTGTGCCGTCTGCCATGGTCAGGGCACCGCCATTGGCTGTGATTGTGGTGGGCTGACTGCCGTTCGTCGTGATGTCCCCGTTCAGGTCGATCAGCCCCCCGGCCGTGATTTCGACGGCCCCGGCCGTGGCGGTCAGGGGGCCCACGCGGGCGTCAGTGGGGACTTGGAAGTCGATGCTCTGGGCAGTGGTCGTCCCAGTGATGGTGAGGCTTGTGGCGCTGGGGTTCATCAGGACTTGGCCGTTGGTCGATGTGGCATCGCCGTCAACGGTTACGCTGGTCCCGGCCATCGTGATGTCTCCTCCGGCGAGCAGCGTGCCCGAACTGGCGGTCCCGGCAGCCAGCACATCGATCGTGGTCATGGCCGTCAGGTCATCAACCGCAACCGGCCCGTTCGTGGAGATGATTTGGACCAAGCCGTTGTTTGACTGGATCGGGTTCGTTGCGGTTACACCCGTTGGCCCGAGGACGGTCACATCACTGCCCGCCGTGATGCCCTGTAGGGCGGCTGTTCCTGTGGTGGCGGTAACCGTGGCCGTGCCGCTCGTCGTCTGGATGTCACCCCCGACGGTGACGTTTTGGCCGCTCACGCTGGCGTTCTCGTTGGCTGTCATGCCCCCTGTCGTGGCGTCACCGGTTGTGGCCGTTACGGTGGCGTTGCCCAGGGTGGAGGTGATGTCCCCGCCCATGTTGACGGTTGGTGCTGTGATCAGGACATCGTCGTCGCCTTCAACGGTTCCGCCGGCCGTGCCGGTCACGGCTGTCGCTGCAGTCAGCGTCACGGTTCCGCTCACGGGCGGGGTGGCATTTGCGTCGATCCCGCCCGTCACGTTCAGCGTTGCTCCGTTGGTCACTGTGACCGCGCCATTATCGGTGGTGATGCCGGCGACGTCCAGATCGGTTGTTTGGTCAATAACAACGTCCCCGGGGGCCGTGGATGCGGTCACCGCGATGGTATCGACATTGGTGTCCAGATCGACGTTGGCGGATGTGGCCGTGGCGCTGGTGCCGGAGGCAATCGTCAGGCTCCCTCCCGCGACGTCGACCACGCCCGCACCATTGGTGTCGATCACGGCGTTTTCGGCTGTCAGGCTGACGTCGCCGGCGGTCGACTGGATCAGGCCTATCCGGAGATCCACATCGGTGGCTGTGTCATCCGCAGCATTCAGCCCCAGAAAATTGGCACTGGTGGCATCGACCTGAGTGGACGCGTTTACCTCGATGCCGCCCGGCGGCTCGGTAGCGCTGCCGATCTCGTCGTCAGCGGTCAGCGCGATCACGCCGCCCACGAGGTCGACCGCCGCATCTCCGCCTCCATCCTCCACGATGTCGGCTGCCGACTGGAGGGTGACGCTGTTGGCTTCCGCATCGATCTGGTCGAAGAGAATGCTTGTCGCCTGAATACTGACATCGCCTGACGCGGTCATCGTGCCGGTGCCATCCGTCTGCACGAACGTACCGTTGGGGAGTGCCGTGGTGAAGCTGCCCGCGTTGACGTCCACGTCGGCGGCGATGAGGATGTTCGAGGGCGGACCGGCGATGGTGACGCTGCCACCGTCGGTGTCGATACCGTTGCCGGTGATCGTCAATTGCTGGCCGTCCTGTGTGTAAGTCACCGGGCTACCCACAGCGTCAAGTTCGAACGCGGTCACAGCTGCGCCCGGGGTGTTATCGATGACGATGGCACTGCTGCTGCCGTTGTCGATGTCGAGTTGCGTGGTGCCCAGGAGCTGGAGCGGGCTGCCGATGCCGCCAATGCCGAACATGGCGTTGAGGTTCGCCGTGCCGGCCACAATGTCGGGATCCAGAGGCCCGGGGATGATATTGTCTCCGGAGGTAAGGGTGACCGTTCCGCCCGGGACGCTGATCAGGTTGTTGAGGCGCAATGTTCCCGGATCCGCACCCTCGACCGTGGTCAGATTGACCGCGGTCACGGCAGTGAGTTGGTCAAACGCTGCATTCCCGAGCACGGTTGCATTGATGGAACCGCCTGCGGTGATGCTGCTGTTTGGGGCAAAATCCAGTTCGAGAATATCGTTGCCGGCCCCCTGCCCAATGTTCACATCGCCGTTGGCCACGATGCTCGTACCCGATGCCATAACGAAACGCACGGCGTCCTCGATGTTCACATTGCCGCCAGGTGCAGCGATGGCCGCGTGATTGGTTCCGTCGCTCTGCATGTCGATGAGCCGGGCGTTGCGGATGGTGAAGTCGCCGGCGGCGGTCACCCTGCCGTTGGGAGTGATGATCACGTTGTCACCCAACGGGTCCAATGTGGCGTTCCCCACGGGGGTGTTGATCGTGATCGGGTTGCCCGGCGGCGCGCTGAAGGTCAGCGTTTCGCCCGAGTTGGAGTGCACCGTCCCGGAGACGATCACTCCGGGGCCGTAGTTGGGCCCCGTGCCACCATCGTCATCGGACGCATCGCTTGAGATGGTGCTGCCCGGAGCGATCTCGATATAGCCGCTGTCCTGGCTCCCCGCGGTATCAATGCTGAACGTCATGTCGCCATCACCGCTGAACACTCTGTCTTCGATGGTGAGTCCGGCGCCGTCGACTGCAGCGCTGGTGCCGTTAAGGATGCTCACGTTGATTTCGGCCGTGGTGCTGCCGTTGATGACCATGGAGTCTCCATCACCCGTCAGGTCAGTGATCTTGAGGCTCGCTGCCGCTGCCGCACCGGTGCCATCGTCGCGGTTCGCCTGCAGCAACCGCAGGTTCTGACCGGCGCTGGTAAGGGTGACGTCCAGCTTCCCGGGCGCAGCCCCGTAGGAGAGCACGGTCAGCAGGTCGTAGTCGGTGCCGTCAACATCCCCCGCCTTCAGAGTTTGGGACTCAAGAATGAGTCGCTCGGCGACCACGCTCAGCAGGCCATCCGTATCATCGAGGACGGATCCGGCGGGGGCTTCAAGGCGCAGTGTTCGGGCCCCGGTCAGGTCGGCGGCGGTCAGAATGCCATCAGCGTCGAGGACGTGATCCGTGTTGGGCACGACCACATCGCCGCTGGTGGCAATCAGCGCGACGTTGTCACGACTGTCGAGGCTCCATCCTTCGAGAGTAATCCCCGCGTCGTTGCGCACCCAAAGCACGGCACGTTTGCCGGCGCCCACCGTCGTGCCGGCGCCGATCGTCAGCTCCGTGCCCCCTGAGTTGTCAACCGCAATCTCGCCTCGCTCGCCGGTGGCTATGGCTACGAGTGTGCCAATGTCTTCGGTTTCGAGCGCATTTCCGAGAATGTCTTTGATCGATCCCGTGTGCGTGTCGACCGGTCCGTCTCCGGGGTCTTCGGCCACATCGTTGTCTTTCGTACGCCCGGCCCAGTGCGCGACGTTGAGCGTGAGCGTGGTGCCCACGCCGTTGCCCTCGATGTCGGGGTCGGTATCACCATCGTCGAGGACACTGCCGTTGGTAGATGTCAGGGTGATATCGCCGACTCCGTGGACGCTTCCGACCAGGGAGAGGTTATCCGTGGTGGTGATGTCGACGTCGCCGCCACCGTCTGCTGTACCGTTGATCGTGAGTTCCCGGGCATTGACCCTCAAAGTTCCTCCGCCGGCGTGGGCGGTGATCACGTCCACGACCATGGCGCCGCCGCTGAGATCCACCTCGGCTCCGCGAAGCCCGGTTCCGGCTTCCGCATCAATCCCTCCCGGAGCGGTCACCGTGAGTGTTCCCGAATAGCCTGTGTTGCTGTCGGCTCGGACCTCTGCGTTGTTCGTGATGGTCAGGGCATTGGTCAAGGTCACCGTTAGGTCATTGACTGCCCTGACGTTCCCAACAGCGGCCAGGTCCCTGGCGACGATGATCCCGTTCATGTTGGGGTTCTGGGCAAAGGTAGCTCCGACATTGGCCAGGGTGGCGGTGTCGGCTGCGGTGATGCTGAGCGCTGTAACGTCGACCGGAGTCACCTCGGGCATGACGTACGCGTCGACGTCGATCAGCGTGACGTTGTCACCACTGATGGCAATCTGGCCATCGGTGGTACGGATGCCGCCACCTGTCTGGGTCACATCGCCACCTGCGGCGATGGTGATGTTGCCCATGGCTGACCGGAAATCGTCCTGCACTCGGACATCTCCAGTCGAGACCAATAAGAGGTGGCCGCCCCCGGTTACTTTATCAGCGACATCCACGCCGGAACTGCTGGTCACAGCCAGAGACGCGACGTTGACGGTTCCATTCAGTGCGACTGTGCCCGTGCCGGCCGCGATCGTCAGGCCTTGTCCCGTCACTCCCTGGGCGATACTGACCGTCCCCGACTGCGTGGTCATGGTCGAGTTGCTGTTGATTTTGAGCGGAGCAGAGACGGTGATGGCACCCGAGCCCGTCTGAAGGGCGTTCGCAGTTGCCAGCTGTATTTCCCCCGCCGTCAAGGTGATCTCTCCCGTGCCTCCCGTCGTATTCATGAGCCCACCGACAAGGACGATGCCGTCGCGGCCGTCCAAGTTGACGGCGCCGCTGGCGGTAAGGCCGACAGTCGTCACAGGGCCACCGGTGTTGTCGAAGCCACGGCTCAAGGTCGTGAACGCGCCGCCATTCGTGGCGATGGGTGCGTTGATGTCGATGTTCGCGTCAGCTTGCAGGGAGATGTTCAGAGGGGTTGTGGCCCCCGTTGTGGAGACGCCGCCATTCAGCACGATGTCCTGATCCGCGATCAGAGTCAAGGTTACGGGCAGGCCCGTTCCGCCGAAATCGATGACCGCATTGGCGTCCTGGACAATGTTGCCGTCGCCGGACCACGCACCACCAGGCCCGCCGCCGCTGCCATCGGACAGCGAGGTGTCGAGGGTCACGGATGTGCCGCTGTTCAACAGGCTCTCGATTGTGGTGTCGAGCACTTTGTTCGCATCGTCGTTGCCCGTGAACGTTCCGTCATTGTTGTTTGTGATCTCGGTCAGGATCCCGTTTGAGCTGACGATGCTGATGTCGGTAGGGTCTATGAGGAAGGTGCCGGGCTTGCCGTTGGGCGCCGATGCGTCGGGGCGACCCGCGATGTAGACGGTCTTTCCCGAGACTTCGAGGAAGCCCCCGTCACCGGCCAGTGTCCCCCCCTTTGCCGCCACGACGGCACCGGCCTGGAAGTCGGTCGTGTCATCGGCAAAGGCCACGACTCTTCCGCCGTTGCCCGTCTCTCCGGCATTGGCGGTTGTCGTGCTGCCCGAGCCCAGGGTGATCTTGCCGGGGGCCGTCAGGGACACGGCCCCGCCCTTTCCTCGACTGCCATCGGCGTTGACAGTCCCGGACTGAACCACGTTTTGCCCGCGCATCGTGACTTGCCCCCCCTCCCTGCCGGAGGCATCGATCGTGCCTTCGTTCACGGCTTCGCCACGCAGGCCGTCAAGCTTCAGGCGGATGGTGCTTCCAGCCACCTGATCGACAACAACGCTGTTCGCGGCGGCCACGGCGACGTTGGGTGCCTTGACCGTACCGCGATTCTTGACTCCGTGCGCCAGGAGGAGGATCCTCTGGAGCGCCGCCAGAGAACCATCGTTCGTGATCTGAGCCTTCGACACGCCCTCGAAGTTGTTCTTGCCGGCCAGGAAGTCGGCGTCTGAGATACCCAGAGTGGAGACGATAAGGGCACCCACGTCGACTGATGCTGTCGGCCCGAAATAGACACCGTTCGGGTTGACCAGATAGAAGATGCCATTTGCCTGGAGCAGGCCGAAAATGCTGCTGGGGTCACCGCCTGTGACACGACTCAACATGGCCGCTCTCGTGGAAGGTTGGTTCAGGTAGACCCCAAAGTCCTGACCGATGCTGAACGATTCCCAGTTGATAATGGCGTTGCCGGTCAACTGCTGAATCAGCAAGGCGGCCCCATCCCTGTTGATCGTCACCTGCCCGTGCGCGACCTGTGGCCCGGTCGGCAAATTTTCTGCCCATCCCTGGGGCCCCAACAGCAGGCTGACACACGTCACAATAGCGAGAACACGCCCGTGCACGGACGCCCTCGAGGCTTTCAGTGTTGACGAGTTGTGCATAGCTAGGATCCTCTCTCTCGCCTTGGCTCGACGCACACGTTGCGTTGGGCTCCCCAAGGCAACCAGTTGTCCAGGGCACTCCCAGGGCCGTCACGACCTTGGGTTGCTCCGCCCGCAGCTTTTACACCGGGCTTAGTGTTCGATCTGCTATCGTGCTTCAACGCACGGTTCCGACGGTCGAGGTCCAACGGGGGCGCTAGAAATGCAGTTGCAGCGACAGATAGCCGCGCCCGGACCCCGGCGACGCATCCGTCTCATTCAGGGGCATTCCATAGTCGAGTTTCAGCGCTGAATAGGGCGAAAGAGCCAGGCGGAGCCCAAGCCCGGCGCTGGCAAAGGCCTCAGTGGAATCCAACCCGATGACGCCGTCGTTTCGTGACAGATAGGCGAAGTCAAAGAAGGACAGCAACTGGAGCTGGTGCCAGCTCCAGTGGCGGGGTAACGCATTGCGGAACTCCGGCGTGTGCGCCAATCCGGGAATGAAGTCCTGGAGCAGCGGCGTCCGCAGCTCCACCGTGCCGGACAGCCCCGAGTCCGCGGAGAACTCGCGGTTGAGGTAGCCGCGCAGTTCGTCGGCCCCGCCGACTGCTTTCTGCAGGGCGGGAACAAGCGTGGCATCGGTGAATTGGCCGTTGAGCCGGCAGAAGAGCGACGAACGCGTGTCAAACAGCTTCTGAAGGCGGGCGAACTCCGCCTTCGCAATCAGGAAGTCACCGTCCGCGTTCGGCATGTTGCGGCGCAGCTCTTCTTCGTCTGAGCTTCCCAGAGCGCCGGCGGCGTTACCCAACAGAGATAGAGACGCCACGTTCCGGCCTCCCAGCCGATCGAACGCGCGATCCGCGTAGGAGAGCGATACGCCTGGAAGAGTGAGTCTCACATTCTGCTCGTCGTAGATGATATTGGCCAAATCCAGCGCGTTTTCCAGGCTCTGGTGGAGGACTCCCACCGCCCCATCTATGCGGTAACGCGGCGTCTTCCTAAGAGCCCTGGTTGCCTGGATCCCTACGAAATGACCTGTGCCGTGGATGTCGAGTTCCGGCAGCACATCGTTCAGATCGGCTTCCGACCATCCGCCGTAGACGTTGACCGCGTTCTTACTCCCGATCGGTCGACGGTAGCTGGCTGATACGGCGTTGATTTCATCGATATTGCCGGGATCAGTGGTCCATTGCGCGCTGAGTTGATCATCCGCCTTGGTCACATTCAGATGCTCGATCGTCGTGCGCACACGCTGGTCGCTCCCAGCTCCCGATGCCTCGTGGGCGAATTCCACGCTACCGTGTATCGGCAGCTTGTCCTGAACCTTGACGGCCACATCGACCTCATGTTGGCCGGCGCGTGTCTTGGGGTCCAGAGTCACATCCACTTTGACATCCGAATTGACACTGTAAGTCTTGACGTCCTCCCTGAAGGTCGTGTAGTTGAAGGGGGTCCCCTTCTCCAGTCCGAGATTGCGCACAATCTGCTTTTCAGAGTAGTGCCGGTTGCCGGACACCTGGACATCGCCGATCCCCCCGGTTCTAACGTTGTACGTCAGGATCTCCTGAGGGAAATCCCCAGTCACGTGATCAACCTCCGCGAGGACGTATCCTGCTTCTCGCCCAGCCTGGACCAGAATCTGCCGCAGCGCTTCGATCTCCTCGTCGGACACGGGACCGGCCTGGAACGCCAGCTGTACATTCGCCCAGTCGTCAACCCGGCGAAGCACATCTCGCACGACGGTGGGGGCGCCCTGGACGAAAATGATCTGAACGTTATGGCGGGGTGTTCCCAAACGCAGGAACGGCATTTCGGGGGCCGGGGGCAACGGGCGTACGTTACCGTCAGCCGGACACACTGCCTCGGGCAAGGGGAGTCGACAGAACAGCTTCTGCAGGCCAGGCAGCATGCTGCGCCGTGCCCGTCTTGCCTCGGTCGGGGCCGGGCTTGTCTCAGAGATCGTCGATTCGGTCGGGGCCGGGTTTGTCTCAGAGATCGTCGGTTCGGGTGAGACAGGGGTTGCGATGGGAAGAACGGCGGGCGGGGCGGGCGGGGGCTGGATCAATGGCTGCACGGGAGCGTCGGCAGAATACACGACTTGGGCTTGCGGCCGTGCTGCTTCCGGCGGCTGGGCCGCCCGGGGCTGTGGTTCGGGTCTGCCAGGACACACGATAGGCAGCGGCAGGTGGCAGATCGCTTTGCCGAGGCCGGATAGTGCGCTACGCCGGAACGATTTCTTCCGGGAGGGCGCTACCGGCAACGCGGCCGGAGCCCCCCCGAGGTCCTGTTCCTGCATAAGGATGTGGTTGAGATCTTGCTCACTCCCGCCCCATGTGAGGACGACTGGATTGCGGATCACGTTTGTCGCTCCTTCGCTGGAGACGACCCAGGGCTTGCCCTTTTCGTATCGCAACTCGCCACGGACGCGCTCACCGTTCGCCAGCACGTACAACTGCGCCGGGGTGGCTTCCCAGCGGTCAATCTCCTGGTTTGGCAGCGTCATCACGCCCGCGAACGGCGCCTCGAGCGTCACCGTGTGAGCGTCAAAATGCACGAAACGGCCCTGAATAATTGACCCGTTCTTGGCGGTGACGCTCACCATCAGGCCCTGGAGTTCGGCGGGATGCCATTGCCCGAGAATGGCGTCGTTCGTGATGTCAACACTGCCCCGGGCTGTGGCGACTTCCAAGCGGTCGTTTACGCACTGAAGCCTGCCCAGTTGGGTACCGCTTCGCTGAAGTTTGTAGAAGCGGTTTTCCTCGAGGTGCCAGGCGACGATGTGGTCATACCTGATTTCCGTCCGATCGGGTAGCGTCAAAAGTTCTATGAAAACAATGAAGAGAGACTGAGCCGGTATGGAGAATGGTGTGGTTTACCATGACGCTTGCTACCGGGCAAGTTCAGATCCGGCATAAAGCCGCTCGTTCCTCGCTA
>Ga0209249_1002426_pt1 | contig 15169 bp, 31 predicted proteins | sample SaaInlV_200m_DNA_4_FD_184653 | JGI IMG/M metagenome (GOLD analysis project Ga0209249, IMG submission 184653) | Marine microbial communities from expanding oxygen minimum zones in the Saanich Inlet - SI037_S3LV_200m_DNA (SPAdes) (version 2) | ecosystem: Environmental > Aquatic > Marine >...
CACATCTAAACCCTTCACAGTATGCGCCTGTAACTCAGGAAATCGCTTGAAATACTCCTGAACTGCTGCAACTGTAATCTTTCCCGATGCTCCTGGCTCTTGCTCAACCATAACTGTAATTAGAGGGCCATCTGCTCTAGCTACGTTTGCAATTACTTCTATAGCCTTTTTATCTCCCCAATAACCACCAATTTGATTTTGAATACAAAATAAGGGCTTATCATTCTCTTTCCCTTTATGCTTAGAAAGAAGAGTTCCTACCATTTCATCAGGGTCATTCTTTGCTTGCTTCTTTTCAGTAGCAGCTAAATCCCAATATCTTATAATATTAGTTTGGTCAGGCAATGGCTCTTTTATGATTTTATTCTCACCATCATCATTTGCAGTAAACCATCTAGCATCACCTATCTTCCCACCTTCTTCTGCGAAATCTCCATCTACTTCCCTATCTTTCAACCAGCCAGAAGGGTAAGAGCTAAGAATAGAAACGTAGAAGCCAGGATCAAGATTTTCTTTGTTGTCATTGATAGACCCCTTGAAAGAAGAAATAAGAGAATCCATACTGATTCCTTCTTTCTCCATAATTCCTAATACAACATCAGGTAAATCTTTTTCAATAAAAAATTCATAAAGCCAATGTGACATGCCCATTGGTGTAGTAGTAGTCCATGCTTGTGGGTTTTTGCCAACACGAACAGAAGCGATAGCCATTTTCCAAGCCATGCCCGTAAGATCATTACGACTTTCATCATACCAAAGCCAATTGATATTAGGGCCTCGTGCGCTATCTGGATTTTTCAATCCTTTACACATTACAGTAGCCCCATTCATAAATACCATAGTAAAAGGTTGAGATGGCTGCCATTCATCATTAGCACGATGCTTTTGTGCAGGAACGACCATATCCCAAGGTATCCACTGTTTGAATTCTTTCCAAGTTGAATCTTTGAAGTCAGAGAACAAGGGGTTTATTACCGCCCCATTCTCCCCATCCATTATTTTCCGTAAGGCTTTTTGACCTCCCGCGCAACTTTTCCCGCTACCTCGGCCTCCGTAATATAAAGAAAATCTGGAGTCCGTTGCAATAAAGCCAGCCTGTGCTTCTGTAGCATTATAAAGAGTACCATCTTTCTTTATAAAATATCCATTTTCATCTACAGGCCATACTAAATTTTTCTTTTTCAAAACCCCTGCCGTCTCTTCTGGCAAACTTACGTTTCTTGAATTCAACTCTTCTAAAACTAATAAAAGAGCGCGTTTATCATCTAAAGTGAAAGTTTTAGTTCTAGCCATCTTACTCTACTTCTTCATCGTCTTCCACTTCTACTGCTTCCATATCAATAATCTCACCAGCACCAGAAGCCTTTTCAAGAAGTTTTTGTGCTTCCAGAAGTAGATTTTCGTCAGACATCTTCAACATTTTTACTAATCTTTCAGATATACCACGAGAGGTTCTTTCTAATTCTGCCCCTTTGAAAATTGCACTTACAGCAGACGATGAGGTGTCAAACTTATTCTCTCTAATCCATTCCATCCCCATTTTCTGTAATTCTTTTCCTTTTGATGCCATCTGCTTTAGCATTAGAACTCGGTGATTTATTAGTTCATCGTCTACTATAGCTACTGCTTTTGCATCCAAATCGTCAGCATGAACATCCCAACTATCTTCATGCCTCCAATTCATTACAATTGCATGAGATGGAGTTCTTCCATATTCATCTTCATCCATCTCTTTTACAAAAGACCCTAATCCTGGTCTCCCCATTGAGTACCAAGCATTGAAACAATTCTGTCTGTAAGTCTTTGAATAAGTTTTATATACTTTCTTTGTCTTTGAAATAGCCATAAGACTATTGTACGAAAGTTTATCTTTTTTGTAAAGAAGGTATCACCTGCCAGTAGATTGCCACATATCAGTCCATCCAAGACGATCTTCATCCCAAACAAAACTCATAGTCGCTCGAATTGCACCAGAATATCCAGATTCATGATGCCAATAATCTGTAGGAGCAATGCCAGGAAGTCTACGAGTTTTCACTCCTCCAACTTCAATGACCTCTTCGTGGTGCAAATGTCCACTATGTGTTTCTCTATATTTAGATTTGCCCCAATCTTCGCTTGCTTCTACTGCCAGCCAATGAACTCTGTTTTTCTTAGACATCTCCCCATGCTCTAAACCTATCAAATTTTCTCCAACAAGTTTCCATTTACGATTAGCGTGACCTAAATCAGAAGTGAAGGTTTTCTCGTTTCCATATTTAGCATCCATTACACAGGCTAAATGATACATAGAAAGTCCATCATGATTGCCTGGAATATAGACATACTCTACTGGAGCATATGTAAGAAGTCTATCCATTGTAGCAAAGAACATTTGCCTTGCTGTGTCAAACATCTCTAAAGGATTCATTCCATTTCCATCAACTACTTGCTGATGTCTTTCAGTTTGCTGTTTTCTATTTGAGAAATGGAACATGTCGCCTAAAGGAGCAAAAATTATCTTACTAAATCCTAAAGTGTCTCTTTCTATACGAGCAAATACATCTGCCATCATAGCAGGAAATATGTCTTCCAAGTCGCTATAGTTTTTATCGAAGAATCTTGCTCCGATATGCGCGTCAGATGGACAAAGTTCTAAAACTCGCTTATTGGATTTCTTGAATGATGGAAATTTTATATTACTCTCAAACTTCTTATCTTTATAAAAGTTCTCTAAATCACTTATAGTTAGTTCTGGAAGAGTAATACGAATAAATTTTGTTTTTGTGTGAATTAGAGGAACAACAAGCATTTTCCCACTATCTCTCACTGTACCATGAGTAACCTTCCCATCATCTACATCCCACTCAACACTTCTATCTTTTCTATATCCCTCACTTGACTTCACTTCAAAAGAATCCACCTTCCAAATATTAGTATCAATATTAAAATGTTTTATAACATCCTCCCTTGTTCTTACTCTTGAAGATGCACAAACAACATACAAACCTTCATCCGTTTCTTTGTAAGTAGAACTCTCTTTTGGCTTTTCTTGGTTCTTTCCTTCAATTCCTCTGCGCTTTCTTTCTTGTGTGAATAAATACCTAATACGCCTTTTTGTGTATCCATACTTATCTGCTAACTCTTGCCAGAAAGGTTGTCCGTTACTACTATTCCAGCGTTCAAGACAATCATTAAAGATTTCTTCATTCATCAGAAACTCCTATGGTTTTGAAAACTCTATAATTCCCACTAAATATAATCTTCCCTACCAAACATAACAAGATACTTTTCTCTGCGATCTTGAAGCATCCTTATATTCATTTCAGAAGCTCCCATACTGTGATATTTAGAGTGACACTCAGGACAATGTAATACAATATTCTTCCAATCCCTTGCAATCTTACCACGAGATTTAGGGAGAATGTGACTTCTATCTGTTCCAAGATTCCAGCAAGTTTTATTTAAACCAACACATCTACTATTAAATAACCACACAATAAATTCTTTAGAATCGTTTGCTTCTCTCATTAGTCCCCCAAATATTCAGGATGATTTTTGTAAAATTCTCTATACTGTCTAGTTCCTTCTTTGTAACAGGAAAGAAGTCTTCGTTGAACATTATATTTCCAAACTTCATCCAAATTAGGAGTTTCTAGGTCATCATTCTCGAATTGCATAATATACATGATGTAAATTCTCTTTGATTCTTCTAAATTATTCAGCCCCCATCTCCACATAGCTTGAACACAAGATTCATGTGTATAAGCTCTACCAGTATAAGGATTCCTACCAAACTCTTTTTCATACCAACCAGCCAGTTTCCTGAAACTTCCTCCAGTACCCATTCTGACATAGTAATGTTTAAATAGAGCTTCACCATCTAAAGTTTTTCTTTTTATCATTTTTGGAAATGCCATATCAATTTTCCCGATTGGCTAAATGAGTCATTAAGAAGGATATAACCCATCCAAAAATAGCTATACCCTTTAATTCTCCATCATCAGGAGTAATAATAATAAGAAAAATAACTAAAAAACAAAGAAACGCCAAAAATTTATACACACTTTTTTCCTTTAATTAAATATATTATAACATAGTGTCAAGATAGTAACATTAATATTAGATTAGAGTTTAGAAGGGATATTTAGAGGTTAAATTAAGTTAGTATATTAATACCACTCATTTCTAGAAATCTGCAAGGAATTTGACATAGTTATTAACAAAATACTTATAAATCTAAGGAAATTCTCATATTATTTTAATAAAACTATCAAGAAAGTGTGATAGAATGTGTCCATGTCACAGAGAATTTTATTAATATCTCCCCCGCAATCAACTCCTCTCTGTGACGGAATTTGTTGGTTGTTGGGGAGATATTAATAAATAGGAGTGTTTATGAAAACTAATTGGTTAGCAAATATTTTTAATTGGATAGGAGATGTATTTGATGTATTTAATCCCGCAGCTTATCGGTTTCTTTCAGCGGTATTACCATACACCACTCCCATTCCTGTAGCTTGGCTGACAATGGATAGTACAGCAGCTTTTCTAAATTTTCCTCCTGGAATTGCTTTTACATTTGTATTTGGTTTGGAAGGCATGGGTTTATGGTTTACATCCATGTTCGTAGAAGCTGTCGTAGATTGGATTAAAAGTAAAAACTGGAAGACATTTTTTATTGTCGGATTATTTGGAGCGGTAGTGGCAATTTATGTTTATTTGTTAGTTAGTCTAAATGTGAAACTAGAAACTGCTACAGGAAACACAGACCCTATTCTTTCTCAAGTAATTACTCTTCTTTGCTTCCTGCCTCTTTTAACAGGTATTGGTAACGGATACTATAAACTAAAATTAGAGCATGATGTCTCAACAGAAACAAAAATGAGTAAGAAAGAAGAATTAGAAGAAAGAATTCGGCAGGAGAAACGGGCAGATCGAAATAGACGATGGGAAATTAAACATGGTGTAAAAGTATATCCAAGTGATGTCCAACTTGGACATGAACTTGGACAAAACCCATCTGTCCAAGTCTTAGATAATAACCAACTTGGACAATATGGTAGTAATTGGAAATCTAATGCTGAAATGATGGATACAGAAACCTTAGAATGGATAACGTCTGCAAGTGCAAAAGAAATACAAAACACTTATCCAGTTAGTCGCTCAACTGCCTATAATTTGATAGGCTATGCTATAGAAGAATTAGAAAAGAGAGGATGAAATGAATAGATTTCTTAGATTGTGTGTGACAGTAGTGGGAATTGTGCTTTTAGGTCAGTCTATTATATGGAGCAAGGATGGATTTGGTCTTGATTTTGAGATAGGAAATGATTCTGTTGTTTTTGTGGGCTTTTTGTTGGCTATCGTAGCCTCATTGCTACAATTCATTTTGTCCACAGATTTCATTGATCTGAATCCTACTTTGGTGTTCTTAGGAGTACTCGCTTATTTTTACTCCATTTATACAAATGCTGTGGGAATAGGAAGTCTTCAAGCAGAAGGGGCATCTCCTTTTATGAAATGGGCTTTAGCCTTTCTAATTGATATGTCTCCAGAGTTGATGATTTCATGGGGTCTAGGAGAGAGTCGGTCTGGAGACCTGTTTACTACAATTGGTAAATCCTTTGCTGATTATGCGTTTAGTGATAAGCCTCCTGAGAACAAGAAAAAGTTACATAATAAAAGATATAATACAAATAAACCTTCGCATAAGTTTACAAGAGAAAAGGCTCGTGAGAATGAATTACGATATAGGCAGACAATTGGCAGAAGAGGGTAGTAGTGCCTTCTGGAAAGATTCATAATAGAGAGTGGAGAAGAAGGTTAAAGATTTGTACAATCTGGCTTCCTCTGCTCTCTTTTATTTTACTTGAATATACACTTTCATATATTTATCCTTACTCGTGTGCAGGAAGACATTGTTTTACCAACTCTCTGCTCATATCCATAGGGATGCCTTTAGGATATTTGTTAGGCAGGATAGTTACTCCAGATTTAGATCAGGCAAACATTACAGTGACAGAATGGGACGTAATGAGATGGCTAGGAGACTTTGGGGCTATATTTGTAGGTTATTGGATGTTCTATGGACGTAGAATGAAGCATAGGAGCTTTTGGTCACATTCCTACGTGTTTAGTTCATTTATTCGTATGTTATACCAATTTTGGTGGATAGCCTTTCTTCGCCCTTCTGGTTTAGTGTTATTTATTTTATTTGGCGTGTTTGTTGGTTTATCTGTATCCGATGGGATACACATTTGGTACGACTATAATTATGATGAGTAGGAGAATAAATATGTTTTATTATGTAATAGTGACTTTTTCTCTTGAAGATAAGGGATCGCGTTATAATGGAGTTGGATGTGTTTGGGCAGATGACCACAAACATGCGCTTAAAAAATCTTTATGTCTTTATGAGCCATATACCATCCATTCAATAGAGATTAATAAGTTAGAATTGGACACAATAAGAAAAACCGCCACTCTAGGAGGAATGGTGCTGGCGAGATTTGAAGAATTTTTATATTAGGAGTAGAGATGAAACTTTACACAAAGAAATTACAGCAGCAAAATAAAATGTTAGAAGAATACTTTATAAAGATATCTTTAAAGCATAGAGATATTCGGTTAGTCATTCTAAAACATTCATTAACCGCTTCTCTTGACGAATGTGGCGATACTTGCTGGTGTAATGAGATAGAAGACATTTTAGATAGTTGAAGTTTTGTAAATGTAAGTCTATAATTTTAGTGTGGAAACTAAACAGGAGACTTTGATGACTATTGATAAAGATAAATTTGTTGCTCTGGAAACGCGAGTAGAAAAGATTAGTAAAATCGTGATAGGGAATGGGGAAAAGGGTATGGCAGAAACTCTACGCAATGTAGGGGATGCCGTTGATAGAATAGAAGCAGCATTAACGACTCATGTTGAAAATGATAATTTAGAAGAAAGACGAAGAAAGTCTCGCAGAGAACGTCTCCTGGAAAAGTTTCTAATAGCCGCAGTCGCTTTATTGGGAACAGGAGTGGGGGGAGTCATTACTTATGGTTTTAAGTTATATCCTGTCTTGGAAAAACTGCTAAATACAGTTCCATAAACTCTTATCTATTTTTAATGTTTTAACTCAAATAAAGTGGTATTATATATCTAACATCTTCTCCTTTGATGTGTTGGGTACGCAAGACAGACTTAGTAACTTTCTGATAGGAGCTACTAAGTCTGTCTGCATCAAATAGGAGAAATCAATTTAATATTTTACATGGTGTAAACTACTTATGGTTCAATCCCCATCCAAAAAACTAATTTATTGTCCAGTGTGTAAGGAAGAGACTGTGCATACTCCACATCCTAATGATCTTGTAGCAATTCCAGATACGGAATATGTCGTATGTGAAAAATGTAATAGGCATAGGGCCTACTATAAAATTTAGATATGTATTCTGCATATCACTTAGTTGGGCGGCTTAACTGTCGTCAAAGTTAAAGGAGAAAAATGCCATTAGAATATATGCGCCAAAGTCCACCAGATGAAGACGAGGGTTTTGAATGCCACGTCTGCCATGATGATTATTCGGTAAACGCAGAGCATGTTCATATACGAAATCATAAAAAGGAAGAGATTTATTTTTGTTTTGGTTGTGCTGCGCTGATCCATGAACAAGTGAAAAAGGGCAGGTCAAATCCGTACAGCCATTTTTACTCTGGTTACGCAACAATAGCAGCTCTCAGGGAAGATATTGCCGCACTTAATGCCTATATAAAAAGAAGCCGCCCAACCCTGCGTAAAGCGGACGGGGCGCATCTGTGCGCTTGTAGTAAACCCAATATACGCAACAACGGGCAGGTTCTTATTTGTCGCAATTGCGGTCGTGCGCCCCGCAGCTAACGCAAACCGTTGGGCGGCGCGTTGCTGCCCATAAAAGAGAGTTAGAATGAATAATCTTACTGAAAAATTACATGCTCTTGCTAATCGCTGGAAAAAAATGGCGATGGCTCAAGTCCCGCCAGAATACGACAGCAGAGACATGCACCAAAAATATCTAAAATTAGACAACGAAGCTGCTGGGCTTGATAATTGTGCTGAAGAATTGCAGGAGCTTCTAAGCATTGAAGCCACCCAACCAACGGGTGAAGCGGATTTGGCTTTCAGCGTTGGCGTAGAAGACTGTTTGGTTTGCGGTGCTGGCTATTGCATTTGTGATGAAAAAGAAAAGTCACCAAAGTAACCCGAAACCCGTGACATCCAAAAGGAGATGATAGAATGAACGAGAACGAGAAGTTTCTAAGAACAGCGATAGAGCATTTTGGAAACGACAAGCAGATGGTTGTGTGTATAGAGGAAATGGCAGAGCTTACACAGCAACTATCCAAGATAGTAATAGAACACCCAAACAAGGATAGAGAGAAAGTTGTGGAAGAAATGGCTGATGTTGAAATTATGTTAAATCAAGTGAAGATAATATTAGAAATAGATGAGTTGGAACTAGAGAGATACAAAAGGATGAAATTAGAAAGGCTGAAAGGGATAATTCAGCCGTGACATCCATCACTTACCATGCGGAGAGTGCGGTCGCTGAAATAGAAGCGGCAGTATTCTCATTTGGTGTTATTGCTTTAGTTAGATAAGTTACACATAGGGGGATAGATAGACTGTCTAGTTGTCAAGGGGGAATGATTTGGGGGAGATTAGAAAATGGTTTTATGGGATGGTGCTTGTGTTTTCCTGCCTTTCATCTTTCCCACAATTCTGACCATATTACTCCACATTCATTTGTGATATATAGTACATGCACATTAATTATTTCTCATAATTCTCTTATGTTCTACTCATAGTAGCAGCGGGTTTAATGCTATCATATTGACAGGGGACGGCGCTTGCTGTCCTTACTATCAGAGGAGATCTACAATGTATAATGCAACTTGGAAGGCTTGGGATGGGCACATAGAATTTAAGGAATGTAAGAATACCATCGAGTTGGATTCCTTTATAGAATTATGGACGGGACACATTGGCCACATTAATTATGATGATCAGATCTGTTGCGCTATTGACGGGCGCGGAGTTGTGACATGGGAAGTTGTACCGCTGTCATTCGATTGCTTGTCATGTGGGGAGATGATACTGACCAACAATGAGGACGATGTTATATACGGCGTGTGTCCCCATTGTATTGACGGGGATTATCCCAATACTTTCGATCTTTTACCACGTGTTAATGATGACACTTGCACATGTGAAGATCGTCCTTGTTGCGTATGTAATTCAGAGAGTGGGCAGACTAGCGTATTGTTCGCTGTCATTGTAATCATTCTAGCAGTCGTTTTGTATACTGCTTTTAATACCATTGTACTTCCCATGCTAGCAGTACTAAGGAGCATCTAATGTATTTTTACTTCGTGAATGTATCCAAGAATGGTAGGTACTTTTTTAGTACTGATAAGAGAGGAATACAAGGGAAAGCAAGAGCAGTGGCATTGTATGAGCAGATTGCTACACGATTCCCGATCGAAGAGGGTTACGAGGTTACCTTAATCCGTTGGGATAATCCCGCTTACACTGTGCTATCAGATAGCACATTATAATTAGCATCTTATTGCTATGGTATCAAGAGGGATATTATAGCAATGACATATTAATTATTCAACCATATAAGGAGATCGTACAATGACTAAGCAAGAATTATTAAACAAGTATACACAGGACGATAGAATTGACAGCTATTCTTACGAGTATAAGGAATTAGGTTATTCTATGGGCAAAGAGGTTATTCTTTTTGCTGACTGGAATGACTGGACAAGTGAGGAGATGAATATTATAGAATCTTTTGCTGAGGTAGAATGGTTAGATGAGTGGACAACGTGCCAAGAATGTGGAGGATCTGTTAGAATATCGCCTAATTTCTATGGATGGTCTCCTTCTTATGTTGTTCTGAATGACTGTGAATTAGTCTGCTTAGATTGCTTGATGGACTATGGGATAGAGGAATACTTAGAATCCCTTGAGAATAATCCTAGTGTAGCTATTAATGACAGTCTATTAAGTAGAATCGATCTGTCAGACTATGGTTATACTATGTTAGAGGATTATAGCGATAACCATAGCGGATTACACAGAGGGATGAATGATGATCCAAAGGAGATCTACAATAAACTTAAAGACGATCACAAGCGGATTCTTTTTGTTATAAGCGAAGTTAGTCAATTCTACATACAATTTGACGTATATGCCAAAGAATAATTAGAATCTTAATGGATACCATAAGGGATGGGGACGGTATCCATTGGCATATTAATTATTTAGACTATAGGAGACAAGTACAATGAATACTCAAGAGAGCAAGCAAGAGTTTGACAGAGCATACCATAGCACTAAACTACAATCTAACTTAGAAGTGTGGAGTATTAAGCAATCCACACCTAACGAAGATTCTAAACGTCACTTGCAAGCGATTCTATACTTTGCATCTGTTATAGGCGATTTTAATGACAACCCCAACCCCATGATTTTAGGGATGCTATGGGACGCACGTGGTAAATACTTCGCTAGTCTGGAGAGCACATGGGATACGGGCAATCGAATAATGGATCGTATATTAGAAGATCGCAAGGGCCACTACTGTCATGCGCTAGGGGTATCAAGCGTATACGAGTTAGAGAGCATTGTAGAATCGATTATACAAGAGTTTGGGGACGATTATACCGATCTTGAGTATATACAATTCTTTGAAAGTATGTCAATTTATGCACTTGATGATAGCAGAGAGGATGAGATCTTCAATTTCTCCTTTTCTGATTTTATCAAAGACACTGTATAGAATAATTAGAATCTTAATTACTTGTAACATGGGGGATTATACAAGTAATTGACATATTAATTATTAGACTATAAAGGAGCAAGTAAAATGAACACGTTAGAATTATGGGATTATATGGTAGACCGTGAGATTGCTACACGTGAGGAGTTGTCACTTGTGACGGATATTATTGGCTATAGTGTAGAATCTCTCTTGAAAGTACTATATTCAAAAACAGGATACAATTCTATTAAGCAATTAGAAGATTAATTACAATATGAGTGACTATTAATCTATTGTTAGTAGTCACTTTCATTCTAATTAATTTTACCTAATGATAAAAAAGGAGAGTGTCAAGATGGATGATAAAAAAGATGATTGTACTTGTAGGCAATGTTTAGACATAACATTCGCTATTAATCTAATAAAGAATCATAAACCAATGGATGGTAAAATATTTTTTAGCCTACACCCAAACTTAGAAGATCGTCATCCTATTGCTAGAATGATTTTAGATAATGGGATTGTACTTTGTAAGGATGGAATGGTAAGAATCAAATAAAAAGGAGATATAAAAAGATGAATGAAGATAAAAAGTTAGAATACATTACTGAAAGCTATTATAATGGGCAACATTCACAAGTAAAAAGATTAATACGTGAATATGGCGTAAAAAAATTCTTTCACAATTTTGCTTATTATTGTGAAGAATGGAGAATGAGCGAGGTATATATGGAGATCGCTAAAATATTTTTTAGTTAAAACTTTAATGTGATGGTATAAGAGGGATTATAAAAATACCATCATATTGACGTATTAATTAATTTACAACATGTAAAAAGGAGAAATACAATGAGCGAGTCAAACCACTATGGTAAGAAAATTGATTCAGAAATTCCCGTCACTGGAGTAATTAACACTAACGAAGTATCATGGGAGTTTATGGATAATGATTATACTTGTCTAGTCTGTGAGGAATGGGTAAAAGAGCATAACATAGCCTCTGATAATGATGATTATCAATTTTCAGAGAATTGTCCAAACTGCAAAGATTGGGGAATGTATTGTTTAGATTTTATGTCATGCGATTCTAGTCACACTAAGCTACACGGGGATTGGATTCTGGATACTAAAACAGGATTGTATGAAGCAGATTTAAACGGGGATTTTGCTATGATTGAAAACGAATCCACTTGCCAAATTGTTTTCAGTAAAACTATAAAACGTGGCAATCCTTGCAGCCCATGCTATCCAGGGCAGGTAGAATTTTCTCGTGATGGTGATTTTAAAGCTTATACTCTGCCAAGCGAGTTATTATATCAGGATGAAGGATAGTATCATCTAAAATGAGTTTAGGATTAATTTCTATCATAAGGAATTAATCCTAAATTCTTGATTTTACATTATAATAAAAAACACAAAGCCAAAGGAGAAATATATACATGGTAAAAAGTAAAAATACACAGTGTAAAAAAGAGAATCTTATACTCTGGTTGAGCCTATCCGTAGGCTATACGTTTATTATGTTTGGTTTGATTCTATCAGTGATATAAAAAGGAGAAATAAAGCAGAATGTATGATTTTGAATCAGTGAAAGATGATTTAGAAAAAGAATATAAACTAGAAATTCCTCATCTCAGTACATCCACAATAAAACCATATTCATGGTATAAAAAATCATCCTGTATTTTATACGGAAGGATAAACAAAACTAGTGACTATGTCTTTTTCATTTGTGATGTTTTAGGGAATAATTTAACAATTCTTGGCATAGTGGGAATATATGAATTAGACGGTTTACACACTAAAGAATGTGAATCGCAGTTAAATTGGTGTAAACAACAATTTAAACAATAAAAGGAGATTTTAAAATGGATACTTACGAAAAAGAAGCACAGGATTTTTGTGATAAATACGATGTGAAAGTAAAATTCGAGTATGCAGGATATACTTACCATTTTTCAGGGGATACAGAAAAACGTGATACTTACGATGTGACCATCACAAGAGGCGATAATTCTTTTCGTCTAAAATTTGGAGATAGTTTGAATAATAGCAATCTAAAAGCGAAGTATGAATTACTCCAAAAAGGTTTTGGGCAGTACATTCGCTCTAATGATAAGGGAGCGAGAAATTTTTGCCGAAGGAATTTCTCTTGTAGCATAAAAGATTTAAACAAAGGTAAACGTCAAAATCCCTCTGCCTATAGTATCCTTTCTTGCCTAACAAAATATGATCCTTACTCTTATGAAGATTTTTGCTCGGATTATGGATATAATGGAAGTGAAGAATCCCTCACCATTTATCACGCAGTGCAAAAAGAATTTCAGAATGTCGAAAAGATGTTTTCTGATTGTATGGAAGAATTATACGAGATCGCATAAATAAGTAAAATCTTACTATACAGAAATTATCAGAGATGAGATTTTCTGTATAGTGACATTTTAAATATTGATAGAAGGAGAATTAAATGAAAGTAAAAATAAGGATTTTTGCATGGAATAGAGTTTTAAAATCAAACAATAATTCTTTAGTAAAAAGATTTTGGATTTGGGTAGTATCAAAAGTTTAAATATTTTACATCTTGTAAAAAGGAGAAAATAAAAACCATGTATAAATTGACACTGACAAGTGATGAAAGAAAAGCCATAGATTGGATTGGCTACCGATATTCTAACGGGGATGATTTATATAATCTCTTAATGGCTGATGCCACTAAAACTATCGGGCTTGGCGCATGGGATGAAGATAAAGATATAACTTTTCTCATTCCTGAAAATATCGCTTGGGAAATTAGAGATAATGCCGAAAAAGAAGACGGGGATTTTGTATATAACTTCCCCTGCTTTGATAATGATTTATCACGTAAGATGATAAATTTTTGTTTAGATAAATTGTATAAAAAGGAGAGTAAAAAAGATGGATACAGAAAAGACGAAAGTAATTTTCAGGACATTTAAAGATATTGATGAGGTGATCGCTTTCTTTCCTGATGAATTAGGCACTAATGATTTAAATACTTGTAATTCCTATATGCACATTGGACAGCATGGGAGCGCATATACCCACATTGTAAATAAAACCAGACCATCCACAAAAGATGAAATAAAACCTCTCTATGATGAATTAAAAAGCATTGGCTATAATCTGGTAGTGAAAAAGAAATTCTTGTATAGCCATTTCATCACACGAAGAAATAAACTAAACGCAATCGGGAGAAAATAATGTTACATAATAAATGGGCAGAAAAACAAGCGAAAAGAAATTATGATTCTGATGGATTAGATTTTACCACGTATAGCCATTGCTATATTTGTGGCAAACCGTCAAAAGCAAAAACGGTTACATTATACGGTTTTCATCCTATCTGTGAACGCAATCCCCTAAGAATAAAACCAGATAAAAAAAGCGAGTTTAAAGCCCTTGCCAAACTTCCAAAATTCAAAGGTAAAACTTACCCTATTCTTCCAAAATTTAATAAATCCTTTCCTATCCTGTCTCATGTATACGTCATTGTAAAAAATGGCTATCTTTGCTTTGTTATGACAGATTTAGAGAAAGTGAAACATGGGATAATCGAGGGTGTAAAGGGTGATTGTAATATATGTGTACCTCGTGATGTTTTTGTTGATACCATCATTCTGTTATCCAATGAAGGAGAAGATTTTACCATTGCACAGGATGATGAAACCATGAGTATGATTATCAGCACTAAGAACTCCAAAACAACTATTAAGGGAATTGATAAAAAAGAATTTCCAAACATCAAAGAAATTTTAGATCGTCAAAAGATATTTAGGCAATTGAAATGAATAAGAAAATAAATCCTTGTCCTTTTTGTAGAAATAAAAACTTTAAACTTTATACAATAGGGCATGGACGATCACATCAAAAAGATATGCTTCAATGTTTAACACCCACTTGTATTTTACGTTATATTGCTTTTCCAGTTAATGAATGGCAGAAGCAACTAAAAAGGAGAACAGATAATGAATGAGAAAATAAAAGAGATTCTGAACGAGATGGAAGATGAATTAATTGAAAATGGATGTTTTCACGAATTAGATTCTTGGGATGATGTCTGCATAATCTTTAATTATCCGAATTATTGGGATAGCTATCCAGAATTTGCTAGTCAAATTGAACTTGAGACGGAAAATATTTTAGCACTAGAAAATCAACTAAAAGAAGCGGGATTCTCTGGATTCTTTTGGGTGAATGACTATGTAAAGCACATTAATATTTAGGAGAAAAAATGACCACTATCGGAATTGTATTTGTAATCGTGCTGATTTTTATCGGCATCTATGGAAGTTGGTTCGGATAAACATAATGTTTACCCCTAACGAAAAACTCGCTAATTGCTTCGCATGTACTCTCGCTCCTGTATT
>Ga0209249_1002433_pt1 | contig 15151 bp, 10 predicted proteins | sample SaaInlV_200m_DNA_4_FD_184653 | JGI IMG/M metagenome (GOLD analysis project Ga0209249, IMG submission 184653) | Marine microbial communities from expanding oxygen minimum zones in the Saanich Inlet - SI037_S3LV_200m_DNA (SPAdes) (version 2) | ecosystem: Environmental > Aquatic > Marine >...
TTGGTGCCCTCCCTGTAAGGCAGAATTACCCGTTTTACAAGAATTCTATGAAGACCATGTAGAAGAAGGGTTTGTAATTATTGGTATTGATTCTCAAGAAAAACCAGAGACAGTAGAGAAATATCTTGCCACTATTAACCTAACCTACCCGATATGGATTGACGAAAATGGTGATGGTGCAAAAGCATTTAGTTCTTATACTTTGCCTACATCTTTTGTTATAGACCGCGAGGGCACCGTTCGCTTAGCCTGGACAGGACAAATTAGCAAATATATGCTCGAAGAACACGTCACACCGGTTATAGAGCAATAGGAGAAAATAATGGACGCAAAAGTAACTTGGGATCATGGCATGAGTTTCGAAGGCACATCCGAATCTGGGTTTAAGGTGCCTCTTGGCACTGTCCCTGCTGTGGGTGGGGAGAACGATGGCTTTAAGCCGATGGAGCTGATGGCAATTAGTTTAGCTGGTTGCACCGCAATGGATGTTATCTCTATTTTGCGTAAAAAGCGTCAGGAAATTAATGCCTACGAAGTCAACGTTCACGCCGATAGCGCTGAAAAGCATCCCAAAGTTTTCACTCAAGCAACAATTACTTATGACCTTACGGGCAAGAATATAGACGAGAAAGCTGTGCTTCGTGCTGTGCAACTCTCTGCTGATCATTATTGCCCTGCACAGGGGATGTTAGATCAGGTCATGCCCATTGAGTTACGCTATGAGATTTACGAAGCAGGCGAAGATGGAGAGCGAGTTTTAGTTGTCCAAGGCGAATATAAACGGGATTAAATTGCTCGGTATACGTGTGTTTTAAACTTGATTTCGTTAAATCGACATTGTCTTCATCTGTCTTTTCTTTCGCTAATATAAATCAAAAGCCCGCAAACGCGGGCTTTTGATTTTAACGGTAGTAAGTCTAGATCATGTGTGGTGCGGTTTTTTATCCTCCCCAAAACTAAATTTCTAATTTTAGTCGGACTTCTTCTATATCTTCTACTGTGCCAATAACCGTTACTTTATCACCAGTGCGTAGACGGGTATATCCATGTGAGACGAGGTCGTTGTCACCGCGATGGATAGCAACAATAAGAGTATTTGTTGGGAGCCGCAACTCACGTAGCGGGATGCCGTGCAAGTTCGGGTCACGGACGTATATCTCGCGCATTTTGGTTTTAGAATCTGTCCCCAAGAGTAGAGAAGCGGTTTCGGGCTTACGAGCGAATTGATCCAATAATCGTACTGTAGCGGTGCCCGGAAAAACGGGAAGAACATCTAATTTTATGAAACGCTCACGATTGCTAAGATCATTTAGACGTGTAACCATAGTTGTAGTGCCATAATTTTCGTAGAAGAGTTCAGAAATTTTGTAATTCTCTTCATCGGAAAGCATGGTGATAACAGCATCTGCCCTAGCGGCATCTATCTTTTCAAGACTGCTTAGGTTTATCTTGGGCAAAATTATCAATTGGTCTTCGGCATCATGAGGAGCTGCCATAGCACACGATTTGTCTGCACAAATCCATTTGACCTGCCAACCCTTTGTTTTGAGTAAGCGAGCAACCGCGAGGGCTTGGTCGTCTGTGCCAAAAATGAAGGCATCACGCGTACCATCGAAAGTTGATTGTCCACGTGGGTGGGTTTCACCTAAATAGGTAATGACCCATTTGAAAAGTGGAGGACCAGCAATTTGATTAAGAACAATAACGGCAATAATAATGGTGGCAAAGTCAATTCCAAACTGGGGAAATTCAACTGCAACTTCTTTTGCCAAACCCAGCCCAACACCTGCTTGAGTGACGTAAGCCATCCAACTGACTGAGTTGTTTTTGAAAGGCTCGCGGGCGATGGTGCCGCCTGTAAAAGAGCCAAGAAAAATTGAGAAGAGACGAATAAAGAAAAGAGCCAATGCAATTTGCCATGTTTTAGCAAGAACATCGAGCGCAAGGGAGGCACCGGTGAGAGTAAAAAAGGCAATATAGATCGGGGGGCTAATATCATGCAAAATTCGACTGAGTTGGTCTCTATGTGGTGTCCAGTTGATAACAAAGAAGCTGGCGATCATACAAATAAGCAAAGGTTCAAGAAGAATTTCGATCCCTAAGTTTTCATGGGTATAGTGGCGTAAAAAAGTTGCCGCAAGAAAAACAGAATAACCAAGCATGAGCAAGAGAAAGCCTTTAAAAATACGAGATACTTTTAGATGCAGCATTAAGTGGATTGCTTTACCGAGTAAATAGCCTAATAAAATAGATAAAGCTAATTCTCCAAGTAGAAGAGCTACAAATGAGGCATTAACACTTAGTTCAGCGAGTAATGCTCCTGCAATTTCTGAATTGAAAGCAAAGAGAATAATAACAACCACATCCATTATGACGGTTACGCCTAGCATGGTTTGAGTAAAAGGCCCTTTTGCACGTAATTCATTAACAATAGCAATCGCAGAAGAGGGCGAGCGTGCCACTAAAATTGCGCCAACCAAAATCGAAACAGCAATACGATGAGTGAAAGACATATCCTGTGTAAAGGGGATATATTGGGTTAGAAAAAAGAAGGCTAAGCTGCCTAAAATTGAGGTTGATAAAACTAGCCCTGTTGTTACCCATGCAATGCTTTTAAAGCGACTACGTAGCTCTTTAAGATAAAGCTCGCTCCCTGCTGCAAAAGCAATAAAAGCTAGAGAAATCTCATCCACAAAGCGGAGTTTAGCTATTGCCTCACTGGGAATCATGTCGAGAACAAAAGGGCCTACCAAAACGCCTGCAAAGAGAAAGCCACTAATCAGTGGGAGATTATATTTGGCAAAAAATGCGCCAATTTCTTTAGAAGCTAAGGCAACAACGCCAAAGCTAATAACAAAAACCAATAAAGTGATGTGATTTTCCATTTTCCTATTTTCCTGTAGTAATTCGACTGAAATTTTCAGAAACTATACTTGCTTGAATAATAACGCCATTTTTTGAGAGCGTTCCTTCGTAAGCTTCTGTACCGTTGTGGGCAATCCAGCCTTCTAAGTTGAAGGGGAGTGGGCTATCTGCCAAAATCCACTCCCCGTTATATTTTCTAGCAATATGAATATGTGTGCCAGTTGAAGTGCCACCCTCACAAGATGGGTAGCCTATAGATTCGCCCGCATTTATAATTGCGCCAAGTTGGGCGCGTTTAGATGCAGCAATGTGTAAGTAAAAAATTGACCACCCAGTCCGTTCATCACCATCCAAATCTAAATCGAGAATAACCACGCCTTGGTCCACGCGTGTCACCATTCCAGTTGCCACAGCAGTTGCGTAATCTTCAGGTTTTGCTATAAAACACCCACTGCGTTCCGAAGGTGGCGCAAAATCTATTGCTGCAAAAGGTGCGGATGTTCCCCAGCCTGTATGTGGCGCGCCTGTATATGTCCATGTTTTTTCACGTGGAAAGGGAAGCAAAAACTCTGGTTGTTCTAAAGAGCCAGGCATGAAGGATGACGGATTTTCTTCTGCGCTACCGAAAAGTTGAATATATGTCTCGAATAACCCTTCAGCCCCAATCGCTTTTTCATACCTGATCCCAGCTTGAGTGCGCGAAAAATAATACTGAATGCCAACCGTAGCCGCATTTTGCCACGGATCTGGTCTTTCAAGATAGCCATCGGCACGTTCAAATTCGAGTAGATTACCGCCTCTCCAGCCATAATAGCCATTATTGAGTATATTAGCTGCCCAAATTAGTTGAAGATACATCCCCGAGTGAAGCATAGGGTCTTCGTATCCGAGCGTGAAAGGAGTATTTGGCTCTTTGAGTTTGGTGAGTGCGCCAGCTTGATATTCGAGCAAAGCGAGTAAAAGGCGAGGGCTAACACTGAAATTATAGGCAACATAATCTACAATTTCAGCACCACTTCTTTTTTTACCGCCTACATAATCTTCATAATCTCTGAGCCAACCAGGGTAAGCATCTACAAAGGTCTCGGTATGAAAATCACTTGCAGCAGGTCCATTCACAAAAGCGGAATCGGGCAAAATTTGAAATTGACTTCCCCATAGTGGCAAATAATAAATGGGAATTTCCATAGGCATTCCCGGTGGCAAGGTACTCACATCATGTGGGATGATAGAATTTGCCGCCAAAATCTCTGCTTCGCTGGTATTGAAACGCCCAGCAAGCCCGGGTATCGTATCGCCTGTTTGAGCAGTATAAGCAACGAGTTCTCCCGGGGTATATTCAGGGCGCGATGCATAAGGTGTGGATGTAGCTATGGGAATATCAGCTGTAGGGCTAAATTGATAAGGCGTATTTACTGGTGCGCAGCTTGTTAAAAGAAAAAAGAGCATTGCATAGAGCGTGATAAATAGAGAAAGGGGAGTTTTTTTCATTTTTATATTATGTCTTTCTAGTATTTTTACAGAAAAATACTAGAAAGGGGAATGGGGGAAAAACCACACTTTCAGGCTTTACTCTTCATTTTCAATATCTTCAGTGGCATCACGAAAAATAATAGAAAGGAAATCACCAACCACGCTAGCTTCGATAATTTCATCACCGCGCGTCAAAGTGCCCAAATATGGTTCAGCGCCATTATGTGCAATCCACCCATCAAGATTAAACGAGAGCGCACCATCTGCCAAAATCCATTCCCCATTATATTTACGTGCAAAGTGTAAATGTGTTCCAGTTGATACACCGCCTTCACAAGAAGGTTTTCCAATGCGTTCATTTGTTTCAAGCCAAACGCCAACAGGAACACGACCCTCAGTTGCAATATGGAGGTATAGTAAGTTCCAGCCAGTTTCTTCATTGCCGTCACCATCCAAATCGAGTATTACCACTCCACGATTTGAATGCACAACCAATCCTGGTGCAGAAGCTACTACCCAACGATTTGTTTCCGCACAACCACTGGTTTCATTTGGTGCAAAATCTAGCGCAGCAATCGCGCCCTCATGCTCCCATGCAGAGTGTGGTCCCCCTGTATATGCCCATTGTAATTCTGGTTCAAAGGGGAGTACTAATGTGGGTTGCTTTAACCCAGCAGGGAAAAGAGGCTCAATATTTTGGGCACGCGACCACGGGTCATCAAAGAGCTCTGCGTAAAGAGCAGGGAAACCAACCCGTGCATCTACCGTTTGCGCCCAACGTTCATAATCTAATTTTTGGGCAAAATAATACATAATAGCTACAGAACCTGCATTTAACTCTGGTGCAAGGCGTATTGTTGAACCGTCTGGAAAAGTTAGTTCAGTCAAAGTGCCGTCACGCCAACCATAATAACCAAGAGCCAAATCTTGCACTGCGCGCATCATTTGTCTAAATAAACCACGTGCTCGAAAATCTACATAGCCAAGTGGATAATCGCTCTCAGAGAGATTACCAGGGTCTCCCAGAACCCAACCTGATTCGTATTCAACGAGCGCGACTAATAAACGTGGGTTAAGCGAATTCTCTTGCGCAAGGCGTGCGATCCCCTCTGCACCACTCGTCCAGCCTGTAGAACCAAGATATTCTTCATACTCTTTAAGAAAAGCATCTTTTTCGCTAATATAAGAAATTGTCTCAAAATCTATAGCCGTTGAAGAAAAAACAACCTCACTATCAGGAAAAATTTTCTCATTAGAAGTCGTTTCTTCAAGATTATCGGGAATAACTAATAAAGTATTTGGATTAAGTAAAGTTCGCGCAGAGGGAAGTTCCTTTGGCCCAGTAATTTCTTCTATCTCTACACCAAAATGGGATGCAATAGTTTCAAGATAATCACCTGATTGTGAATAATAAAGAATTGTATTTGTATCATGCTCAATCGTCGGCACTACGGCCGTATTTTGAGCTGGGGAAGTGGCAGTGGGCGTTTGCGTGGAAAGAGGCGTGGATGTGGATATAACTTCAACCACTTCTATCGGCGTAGACGTAGGCAGAATTTCCTGCGTAGGTAACACTACAGGAAGCTGTGTAGGCAGAGCGCCATTGGGTGTAGGCGTACTGTACTCTCCCCATAAAGACGCAGGCTTGGCTCCACAAGAAGTGAGGGAAAGCGAAATTAGTATTAAAAAGAAAAGAATTTTTTTTAGCATAAGGATCAAATAATATCACTGTAATTTGCTGAATAGTAATATTTTGTATTCGGGTAAATATAAATAAAAAACGTAAAAGAAAATAGCCTAAGGTCGAATTTTATCACTCTTCACTCAATAAATAATCCCCAAAAAGGTGTATAAGGGATTCAAGTGTATTCGATAAATCTGTGTTATTTGCGCTACCGTATTGATCTTGGTTTCCAACAATAATCACAATATAAGCTTTTTCGTTGACCTCAATAATTGCAGCATCACCAATCACAAGAAATTGGTCTGTGAGTGTCCCGCGTTTATTATAAATTGTGGCTTCGGAAAAAAAATCTTTGAGAACACCAGAGCGCTCATCATCATTTTCGGTATATTCTCCCATTAAATCTAAAATATATTTGCTGTTTTTTTCAGAGACAAACTCATGCTGATATAGGCCCTCATAAATCATTGATAAATCATATAAGGTTGCGGTGCGATATGGAATACTTATTTCTTCTATACCCCAATCTTCTAAAGTTTTTACTATATTCAAACCATTCTTCTGAACAATATTATATATACTGCCTGTCGCAGGTTCTTCTGAATTAACCAACATTGCCGATATTAATTGTTCGTAGGAACGATTTTCAAAAGCATGACTTGCTAAATAATTCTCTAAATCACCAGAGCGTGCCTGAATAGATTTCATAAAGAGAAGGGCAATTGGCACCTTGATGATAGATGCAATATGTGTCACTTTATGGATATTGCGTGCATAAAGTGTTTCGCCACCTAACTCTTTAATCAAAATATGCCAATCTCCGCCCATATTTTCCAGTGTTTTATTAATAGAAGTATTTAGCATGGCATTACCATTATCCCAGCTTGATTTTGGGCGCCAAATATCAAACCCACCTGAGCCAGTTAAGCCTAAGTGATCATATTCACGGTTATTCCAATGATTAAAAAGTCCTTCTTCTGGGGAGTTGGGATCATAAAGCATAAATTCGCTAACTATATAACCATCATCGGTATTTAAATTTGTCACGGAATAGGCTTTGCCTGTCTTGTCCACACGCGTTACTGCTAACATATGTTCAAATGTGCCATTAGTACCTGCATATAGATAAAGAAAATCTCCTTCTTTTAAGGGCGATTTTGAAAAGTCATAATCTAAGATAGGTATTCGGATTTCTGTTAAATTAAAGCGACTTTTGGGGAAAGCTTCTTTCAAAATATTCCCATTTATTCGTGGGTTGAGCAACCAAAAATCATAAATATCTGTATAAGGGCTAATTACACCACCCTTACGTAAAATTTCTGCGGCTAGAGGCCCACACATATTTGAGGGATGAGCGCTCTTACCTAGATAGTTTAAGTTTTGTGCTATAAGAGAAGCATCTGCTTCTGTTTCTGCAAGATAGGCTAAAGAAATTTCTTGCAATGCTGCAAATGGTTTTGGAGTAGAGGTAGCTGTAGCCGTAGATGGAATTAGTGTTGGGGTTTCGGTTGGGAGGGGAGTTCCTGTTGCCGTAGCAGGTGCGCTAATAGTTACGCTTGCAGTCGGTGAGATTATTTCAGCGGGTGTACAGGCTGAAAGGAAAATCATAATTGTTAAGAAAAGGGATATATGGGTTTTCAAAAATATATTTCCTCAAGCAGATATTCGGTTTTTTCTATTTTAGCAAGGTTTTTTTATTGGCGCTTTTTTGATAAAGGTATCTTGCTTGAAGAAAAAATGAATGTTTCTATAGTTATCTTTTAATTTCGTTTAGTGGGTTTTGCGCATCCCACGCTTCTACGCTTTCTTCCCCTTTTCGTAGGTAGCCATTATAGGCAATCCCGGTTCCACTTGAAACCCAGCCGTCTAAAATAAAGGGTATATTGCCATCTGCGGGAATCCATTCCCCATTATAGCGGCGTGCAAAATGCAGATGTGCGGCATTGGAGAGTCCCCCCTCACAGGATGGGTGGCCAATTTTTGTGCCTGTTTCAATCTTACTTCCTGTAGGAATGCGTTCATCTGTTGCCATGTGCATATACAGTAAAGTCCAACCTGTTTGTTCGTAGCCATCGCCATCTAAGTCGAGTACGACTGCGCCATTTCCCGAACGAACAATCAAACCTGGGGCAGAGGCGATTGCCCAAGCGTCTGCAGGAAGACAGCCTTGTGGGGCACCTGATGCAAAATCGAGAGCTGCCCAAGCAGAGCCATTATCCCATCCGCCATGTGGTCCACCTGTAAAGGACCACACTTCACCACGCTCAAAGGGGAGGATTAGTTGAGGTTGTTTGATGCCAACAGGTACAAGGGGTTCTATAGCATAGTCGAAGGGATAACCAAAAAGAGATTGGTAGGTACCGAAAAAACCTTCTTCTGAGACATCATAATCCCAAGTTTCACGGGTATAGAGCATGGCAAAGTAGTTTTGCAAAGCGGCTGTCCCCGCGTTGATATTAGGGTTAACGGCAACCAAATCTCCGTTTACGAGCGTCCACTCCCGTACGTCATCCGTACGCCATAGATAATAGCCACGATTCAGTTCATTTGCTGTCCACACAAGCTGACGATATAGTCCCGTATACCATTCTAAATAATAGCGCATGGGGAAATCGGTTTCAACGGGATGCGCTTCGGTCACCCATCCACTTTGGTATTCAAGGAGAGCTAGCAAAAGGCGTGGATTTATGGAGTAATCTTGCGCAACGCGAGTGATTATTTCTGCGCCAGTGAGCATCTCTCCATCTACTTCCTGTTTATAGTCTTTTATATAGCCATCTTTTGCTTTTAGATATATATCTATATCTAAAAGCAGACTAGCAGGACCGTATACCAACTCAGAATCGGGGATAATTTTGAAGCCCGAGGCTTGTTCGGCGGCGGGTGCAAAGCGTGCCGAATTTGGTGTAGGGGTGGATATTGCTTCACCTGCCGCACGGGTAGGAGGAAGTAGGGTAGAGAGCGGCACTGCAGATTGTGGGCCAGGCACATCGAAGGGATCGTATTCTCCCCAATCGGGGGTTTCTTCTGGGGGCGTGGTACAAGCAGCGAGGGCGAGAACGAGCAAGATATATATTATTTTTCGCATGCATGAATCTTATCATGATTTGACTGAATTTTATTGTTTTTTCGTGTTGGTTTTATGTCATCTAAAGATTTGAAAAGAAATTAAGGTTCATCTATAGTTATATAGGTTTATTATGACCTTGTTTAGGACTATAAAAGAATCGCCTCTATAGGGCAAAAAGAAATACGTTTCTTCATAAGTTCGCGTTATAATAGCATCGAATTTAGAATTTGAAATTTTAGAGGTAAAAATGAATATTGCAAAAGTTTTAGAAAAACCAGGACTTCATTTTAGCTTTGAGTTTTTTCCACCGAAAACGAAAAAGTCTTCCGATGAACTTTTTCGGTCAATTAAAGAACTAGTCCCCATCAAACCAGCTTATGTAAGTGTTACTTATGGTGCTGGTGGTTCTGCGCGTGACCTTACGCATGATCTTGTCCTTCGTCTTAAAGAAGAGACCAATATTACGGTTGTGGCGCATCTTACAACAATTGGAGCAACACGATGGGAAATTAAAGAAATTTTAGAAAGATATGCTGAAAGCGGTATTGAAAATATCATGGCTTTGCGCGGAGACCCTCCTAAAGGCTCTCAAGGATATATTCAGCCTAAAAATGGTTTTCGTTATGCAGCAGAATTAGTGACTTATATCAAGAAAAACTTTCCTCAAATGGGGGTTGGCGTCGCAGGCTATGTAGAAGGGCACCCTGAAACACCAAATCGTTTAAAAGAGATGGATTATCTTAAAGCCAAAGTAGATGCGGGTGCAGATTATATCTGTACACAACTTTTCTTCAAGAATAGTGATTTTTATGATTATAGGGAGCGCTGTGCCTTTGCTGGCATTGAAATCCCAATAATTGCGGGAATTATGCCTATAATCACACGAAATGGCATGAAGCGCCTTTCAGAGCTTGCGCTTGGCGCGCGTATTCCTGCTAAATTATTGCGCGCTATTTCTCGCACAAGTGATGATGATGGTGTTGAACGAGTTGGTATTCAGTGGTCTACGCAGCAAGCTTTTGATCTTTTTGACCGCGGTGTGCGTGGTATCCATTTTTATACTTTAAATAAATCGAAACCTACTTTGAAAATTTATGATGCTTTAGGCATTAAACCAGAGAATAAACCATCATAACCGAAATTTTCTACTAGGGCTTATAGAAAGCCGTAGTTTTTCTGGAGAATAAATGAAAGAGAAAATCAACAAACTTTGGGAGATAATAAAAGAAAATCGTCACCTTCTTGTCGCATTGGGGATAACGCTTGGCGTTGCAACCCTGTATTATTTTGCATGGGCAATTCCTCAGACCTTTGCTGACCCCACGCATATTGGTTTTGAAGAAGGACGCATGGATAATCATCTTTGGTGGTCATCAGATGCACGTGACTATCGTGATACGGGTGATAATTTCTTTGGAAATACCGAAGAAGAGACAGTGTTATATCGTCGTCCGTGGCTCTATCCGCTTATCGTGGGTGGGGTACGAGCTATTACTCCTTTTAACCCAGATTATTCGCTCTGGGCATTACAATTTCTCTTTTGGCTAGCATCAATTGCTTTTATTTTTCTTGCTATAATTCGCTCTACAGGCAAAATATGGCTTGCCCTTCTTGCCTCCGTTCTTTTTTGGTCACATCCATCTCCTATTGCGCTTACTTTTCACGGGCTAACAGAAATTTTTAATATTCTGCTATTAGCCATTTTGGCGTTTTTCCTTTTCTCTGAGCATAAGGAAAAATATTATTGGCTGATTTTCATAATGAGTCTTTTGCTGGTTACAAAACCAACTTACCAGATTCAACTTATAATTTTGCTGATCTATATTGTCTTTAAATCTTTCAAAAAATGGCAAGTTTTACGCTTTTGGGGGAAAATTGCCCTAGCACTGATTCCCCTCTGGATTCAACTATTGCTCACTTGGCAGATTTTAGGATATGCGATTGTCTCAGACGTGGCAGGAGTTACCCTCAAATATTGGACATTGACACGCGTCTATGCCCGCGTAGAGGGCGTACCAGACTTGAGTGAAGTTGCTACCATTGTGGAGACTTGGTCCCGGGAAGAAGATATTGCTTATCTTCTTAGTAATAAGGCCGCGACCTTCTCCGTTTACGCTAATAATCTCGTTCAAGAATCCTTACTTGCAGATGCCTATGTGATTATTGGTAAAGAAAACCCAATGGATATTGCCATTACGACACTTAATAAGTGGCACTTATATCTGCATCTGCTTGTCTTGCCACTAATGGGCTATGCCTTGCTTTTCAATTATAAAGGAAAATGGGAAGCAATCTGGATGCTCTATCTTATTTTTGTCATTCAGACGTTAGCAACAGGTGTTTCATCCGATCAAGGGGATAGACTAATGATTACCGGTTTGCCCCTGTGGATTGTGAGTTATAGCTTTCTCTTAACTAAAATAAAGACTTTGGGGAAAGAAACAGCCTTACTATCCGAATCTGATGAAATCTAAGGAAATGTATAAAAAATACGTTTGTTATGGGGGGAAATGATGGTTGCTTGACATAGGGATTTGCTGTATATATACTTGTTAGTATTGTTAGGGTGTTGGTTAGTTTTAAAAAGAGTTTTTATTTAGGTGGTGGTGCTAATAATGGACGGAAACTCAGAAGCTTTGTTGTGGCAAGAAATAGGAAGTAGTATTTTGCGTGAGCCTGGTTCCCTTTTGTTTTTATCTGTTATTGGTGTTTATTGGATTTATGACACAATAAAGAGTTATCGAGAAAATGGATGGTTTAAAGGAACGTATTTTAGTGTTATTACGTTTGTTTTGATTATCATACTCCCTTATGGGTTTATTTTTCTAACAGAAGCATTGGCAATAAAAGCAATCAAACTTTATGATACCCAAGTTAAGAATACTCTTGATACGCTAAGGTGGTTTGGACTTTTTGCTGTTTTATGCCCGTTAATCCTTATTCTGACATATAAAAAAAGTAAGTTTAAAAGTTTGATTATTTTATGCCGTCATTTAATAATTTTTCTTGGAGGATGGCTCCTTGGGAAATGGTTGGGGATGTTGTTTTTGTCAATTCCTATACTGACAATATTCTATTGGCGTCTTTATCATATAGCGCAAATAACTTTCCCTGCATCTAATCCTGAAAATCTAGAAGAAAAACGGCAAAAGTTTTGGGTTTTGTTCTGGTTTATTTGGGGCTTACAATATCCCATCTGGTTTGCGACAAGTAATGCTACAAGAGATACAGAAATGCGAGTTTCTGGCGATTATTTTGAAGATTTGGGGAGTCCAGGTATTGTATGGATGCATTCACACCAAGTATCTGGGCAGTCTGTTGGAATTGAATTTGAAAAAGTAGATGGCCCAGGTATTTTGTTTACAGAGCAGTACGAACGCCCAGAAGCAATCATAGACTTAAGAACACAGCTTCGGCCAATGCCTTTTAATGCACTAACAAAAGATGGGATAGAAATGGATGCGATTATATTTATGTCCTTTCAAATCGATCAGAGGAGTTGGAGTGATTGGAGTAAGGAGAAAAGGCATCGTATATTAAGAGCATCTCCTATTTTAGAAAAAGGTTTTGAACTTGACAAAACTATTGGAAGTTACCCTTACTCAACAGCAAGAATACATTCTCTCTTAGGGACAACAAGTATTCTTGATGCTGATAAAAAGCAAAAGCACCCTAAAGAGTATTGGGATGAAATAGTAGCTCAGCATATTATAGAAAAGGCGCGTTTGGTGCTTGCTGAACGTACTTTTGATGAGCTATGGTTCCCAAGACAAGATGATATTGATGATATTATCAAAGATTTAAATGAAAATCGGTCGCCCCGTACAGACGAGCGAAGCAAAGGCGCATTAGATGAAATAGCACAGGAGATCAGAAAAAGAGCTTTACCAAGATTAGAGGAGATTGGTGTTGATTTATTTGCGTCTCGAGTTGTAAATTACATTATTGATGAAGAAAGCCCGCTGAGAAAACAGCTTATAGCAACGTGGCTTACTGAATGGGAAAATAAAATCAATAAAATAAGGCTTGAAGCAAACTCCGAATCCGAAAGGTTACGGGTGGAAGCACAGATTGCGACAAGATATGCTTTTTTAGAGACTATAAAAGAAAGCTTGAAAAAAGCACGTAATATTGATAGTGACCTTCCTAAGCAAATAGTTGCTTTGAATTTTATAGCGGCATTGCAAGGTGAATTGCGAGGCACGGATGACAAAAATATAGAGCAACAAATGGCGGGATTAGAGGCATGGAAGCAGTTATTACTTCGTGGTAATCGAGGAATTTAAATATGAGTGAAAATAGCTATTCTTCGGAAAATTCGAATACTTGGGCGGTACGGTATACAAAAAAAGAGCTACAGTGGGATGATATTAAACGTATCGGGAAAGAAATTATTCCTGTGGTTTTACTTTTGTTTTTTGTCGCGATGTATCTCGTTATGTTTTTGTATACGCAGATGGCTTTAAAGGAAGGCATAAGTGACAGTCAGAAGAAAATAATTCTATTAAAAGCATTTATTATTCCTCTTATCAGTACAGGTATGTTATTTAATATTTTAAGCAACCAAAGCCAAAAACTAATAAAAAGGATGCATAAATTACCAGATGAATATGAAATGTCTGCTCTTTTTAAACGTAAACTTTATGGTATTCCTCCATTTCCAAAGCCTTTTGAAAAGCTGGCTAGATATCCATTCATTACTTTTAGAGAACCTGAGGATTTAGATGGTGAACATTGGGCTAGATGGTTTGGTGGCCCAGCAACATTGGTTATTTACGATGGACTTGCTGTATATATAGAGCGAGGAAACCAGTTTTCTAGAGTATTAGGCCCAGGGTTGCCCATGCCAGTACTTGAACGTTACGAAACGATCAAAGCTATTGTTGATTTGCGCCCACAAGTACGGGAGATGCTAGCAAAGACTTGGACAAAAGATGGTGTTGAGATTGAATTTAAAGTGCGTGCTGAAATTCAAGTTAAGTCTAGCGATGAATCAAAAAAGAAGTCAGTGAAAACTATAGGCAACGAAAAAAACAAGAATTTAATATATCCCTTTGATCCAAATACAGTAAAAACTATTGTGGAGAGAACAGCGGTTCGCCTTGATGATAAAACCAAGAAATTATTAGAATCTACTTGGGATAGAGCTGCAATGGGAACGATTACAGGAACGATTAAGAAATATATTGCTGCTCATTCTATTGATGAATTGTTTTTTGAAAATGAAAATTCACCAAAGTTCTTATCATTTGATATCTCAGAGGGCTTGTCGAATAATATAAAAATCGGATTAGATGCTGGAGGCTCTCATCTAATTAGTTTACAAATAGCCGATGTAACTCCTGTTGATTCTGAAATATTGGAAACGCTTAAGATATATTGGCAAGTTCAGAAAGAAAAATATAAAATTATTAAAGAAGGAGAGTATACAGCTGAAAGCATTCGGGTAAAGCAGCGTGTAGAGACTAGGGCGTATCAGGAATTTCTCCATACCCTTATTGATAGCCTTTCGGAAATTAATGAGGAAGTAGAGGGAATAGATCCGGAAAGATTTGCTGAGACATCTCTTTTACTTTTAGCTCAGACACTTGAAAAAAGTATGGGAGATCCTGTTCTTGCGCCTATTATTGCTAAAGAAAGTTTAAAGGCTTTGGCGATGCTTAAAAGACAATTAAATATGTAAACTGCACTGTGGAGAATTATATATGTGGGATTTATTGAATCTAGCCTTAGACAATTTAGAAATAGAATCTAATATTACTAGAGCGCTTCAAGAAAAAATTAAAAAACTTGAAGGGAATAAAGAACTTGCAGCTGAACTTTCAATACAATTTGATGAAGAGGCTCAGCTAAATAATTGCACACAATGCCCAGCACGTTCTTTTCGTAATTTCTTTCTAGCGTGCGTTTATTATGAGTTAGGTACGATCATACAGACTCAGTATTATATAAAGTCGGCTATTAAAGACTTCAATCGTATGGGATCGAAGTGGAATGCATTATTGGCAAGCTGGGTTTATGGTGAAACATTTATGATCCTAAATCGTACGATGCCAGCT
>Ga0209249_1002440_pt1 | contig 15108 bp, 12 predicted proteins | sample SaaInlV_200m_DNA_4_FD_184653 | JGI IMG/M metagenome (GOLD analysis project Ga0209249, IMG submission 184653) | Marine microbial communities from expanding oxygen minimum zones in the Saanich Inlet - SI037_S3LV_200m_DNA (SPAdes) (version 2) | ecosystem: Environmental > Aquatic > Marine >...
GTTTAGCAGTTTATGGTCTTTGGTGCGGTCTATGCGTGGGTCGCTAACCTCTGAAAAGTGTTCTTCTAACTTGTTTAATGGTGTGGTTTTCATCTTTGCTATCCTAGCAGTACGAGGATAACAGAACCTACCCTGATTTAGATGCGATTGCCCTAGCCGAAGCTATAGACGAAAGCGATTCCATCATTTATGATATTGCGGATAAGACAATAAAAAAGACAATACAAAAAGAGGGTTTTATGGATTACGGAAAAATACTCGGCAACGCTTGGAAAACGGTCTGGAAGCATAAAGTCATTCTCTGGTTTGGGATGTTGATGGCGATCCCAACCGTTTTAATGGGAATCGTGATGGGAGGCTTCTTCTACTTTTTTACCGAAGAAGGTTTCCTCTCCGCGCTTGAAAGCGGCTCTACAGAGCCGGATGCCTTTTTAATCTTCTTCATTATTTTCGCTTTGAGTATGGTCCTGCTGACGATACTCTCCTATGCGACAATGGCGTTCAGTTTTACCGGTGCGCTTAAAGGAACTTATGACCTGCGTGATGAAGAGACAAGCATTTCTTTTCGCGAGTTATGGGATGCCAGCCTTCCTTTTCTATGGCGGATCTTTGGCATCATCTTTATCGTTTTTATCGCGATCTTTGGTTTCATCGGTATTTTCTTCTTCGTGGGCGCTATTTTCGGGGCACTAACGGCCGGGCTTGGCTTCCTGTGCCTGATGCCCTTTATCCTGCTCCTTATTCCCTTTGAACTGCTTGCTTTTCTTTTTGCAGCCATTGCGATGGCTGTTGTGATCGCAGAGGATATTGGCGTTTTCGATGCCCTGCGCAGAGCAAGGGAGATCATGAAGCAGAAGTTCTGGCATTTGATCTTGATGGGCATTATCGTGGCATTTATCGTGTGGGCAACAAGCATGATCGTTATGTTGCCAATGCAATTTGCTCAATTTGCCTTTATGATGCCAATGATGTCAGACCCCTATATGCAAGACCCTACAACCTTCTTCCGTCCATTTGCTATTCTGATGGCAGTTGTGATGCCACTATCAGGTATTGTTCAAGGTCTATCCATGTCTTTCGCGAATGCGGTCTGGATATTCTCGTATCTCGATATTACAGCCACACCTGAGAAAGAGCCTGAAGAAGTCGTTCAACTCATATAATTTAAAGAAAGGCTCCCCTCCGAAACGAGGGGAGTCCCGTAAGCCCACAAGTAGACGGAATCTCTGCTCTCGTGTATGATATTGCCAAATAGGAGCACTAATGGATTACGGATACACGATCACGCGCGCCTGGAAAATCATCTGGAAACACAAGGTATTATGGATTTTCGGCATCCTTGCAGGTTGCAGCGCAAATAGCAATAATGGGGGCAGCAGCAATACCAATTTTTCACGAGACCTTACCGAAATGCCACCGGAAATGATCTCTCTTGGCGATAAAGCACTCGCTTTTTTAGAGCAACCTTCTGTTATCACCGTGCTGATACTTTTTGCCCTTCTGATCATCATGCTAACGATCTTCCTCGGCACCATCGGGCGCATCGCACTTATTAACGGAACCTATAAAGCCGAAGCAGGCGCAGAAAAACTCACTTTTGGCGAACTCTTCAAAGATGGCACATCTCGCTTCTGGCGTTTTTTCGGCATGAATTTTCTCGTCAGCATCCCCTTCATCATCGTGATCGGCGGCTTGATCGGCGCGGCAATTTTCACAACCATCACAGCAGATAGCGCAGCGAACGCCCAGGATTTCCTGATCGCATTCATCCCCACACTCTGTGTACTTTTTTGCTGTCTCTTCTTTTTAGCCCTCATTATAGGCACGATCCTTCAACAAGCCCAGAATGCGCTTATCCTTGAAGATCGTGGCATTTCAGCTTCACTTATTCGCGGTTGGGAAGTTTTCAAAAACAATCTTGGGCATATCTTCCTCATCGCAGTGATCCTTTTCATTACATCTGTCGTCGCCAGTCTCCTCATCTCACTGCCCTTCCTCCTTATTGTCATTCCCACAATGCTCAGCTTTGTTCTGGATGAAGCCAAATCCATGCAACCACTTATTATTATGGGGGTAGGCGTCCTCGCCTACATCCCCATCGCCTTGCTCGCCAACGGGATTCTCACAGCATACCTTCAAGCGGTCTGGACTCTAACCTACCTTCAACTCACAGACCAAACCCCGGAAATCCCAAAAGAAGATAGAATTATCGAATATGCGTAAAACTCTATTTGTCATATTCTTGGCTATTCTCCTCTCTGTGAGCGGACTGTCTGTTCGCGCACAAGAAGCTGCGCGCGCAGAGATCATCAAAGTGGATGCGAGCGCCTTCCCCTCCATGAGCGCCATGCTCGACGTGTACGATGCGGACGGTAAATTTGCTTCCACTTTAGATGCGATGAACGTCACCGTGCTGGAGAACGGCAACCCGATCTCGATCAGCGGATTAACCGAACAAGAAGTCGGTGTCCAATTAGTGGTTGCCGTTAACCCCGGGCCATCCATGGATACGCGCGACAGCCTTGGCGTCTCACGCTACGAACGCGTTGTCGAACACCTACGCCTGTGGGCAGAAGCTCGCCCCCTTGAGCCACGCGACGAGATGAGTCTCGTCACCACTACGGGACCACTGCTCGTTAACGCCACCGCTAGCGAATGGCGCAACAGCCTTGTTTCCTTCCAGCCCGATGCACGCACGGCTGTGCCCAGCCTGCAATCCCTCTCTCTTGCTCTCGATCTGCTCGAAGGACAGCAAGGCTCACAAGAGGGCATGAAACGCAGCATTCTCTTTCTCACCCCACACCTCCCCGATCAAGCAACCGTTAACATCCTGGAAGATCTGACCCAACGCGCATTGCTTCTCGGCGTTCGTGTCAATATTTGGCTCATAGATACAGAAGCCTACTTCCCCCACTTTAGTGCAAATGCACTCAAGTCTTTAGCCCTACAGACAGGCGGAGAATATTCCGCCTACTCCGGCATAGAACCCATCCCCGACCCTGAGTTATATTTTTCGCATTTGCGCCATGTTTATACTTTCACCTATGAATCGCAACTCTCAACGGCCGGTATGCATAACCTTGCCGTGCAGATCCAAAGAAGCGATCTAAGCCTTACCTCGGGCAATGCCAATTTCTCAGTTGATATTCAGCCGCCCAACCCCATGCTCCTTTCGCCGCCCTCGCAGATCGTGCGCCAAGCTCCCGAAGATGATCCTTATAATGCAGAGCTACTGCTTCCCAACGAGGCAACCCTTGAAATTCTGATCGAATTCCCAGATGGGCATCCACGCCCGATCACGCGTGCAGCACTCTATGTGGACGACGAAATGGTCGCAGAACTGACCACGCCACCCTTCGAAAAACTGCAGTGGAATATCAGTGAATACCTCAGCAGCGGCGAACACTCCCTGCATATTGAGATCGAAGATTCGCTTGGATTAACGAAGACCAGTCTGGGCGTACCCGTTACTCTAACAGTTGTACAACCTCCAACGGGATTACTCGCCTTTTTCGGACGGAACGGATCGCTCTTGACAATTGGCGTGATCTCGTTAGCCGGACTTCTGCTCGGCGCCATCCTGCTTATCGGTGGACGACGTAGCCTCCTCTCACTTAGTGCACGCCAAGAAGCGAAGAAAGCCTCTCACGATCCGTTAACACAACCGCTCCCCAAGCAAGAAACCGAGACGACGAAAAAACGCTCATTACCTATCCGTGATTGGGGACAACGCCCCAAGCGAGTGAAGGCAGCCGCTTATTTGGCGCGTCTTAACGGAAAAGGCAATTCGCACACGGGCACACCGATTCCGCTGACTGGCGTAGATTTGACTTTTGGCACTGACCCTATTAAGGCGGCGTTCGTCCTGGACGACCCATCCATCTCACCTTTGCACGTTACCATACGTCAAAATGATGAGAAGAAATTTATTGTCAAAGATCACAATTCCGTTGCTGGCACGTGGGTAAATTTTGAACAGATCAGTCATGAAAGTGCTACCTTGACGCACGGCGATATTGTCCATATTGGTGCCTTGCGTTATCAATTTATTGTTGAAAAACCACCTAAAAAAATGAAGCCCAAAATCAAGGTTGAAAAATGATCTCTGCTGAACGCGCACATTTATTTGTGGCTGCTCTCAGCCACAAGGGGATGAAAAAAGGCAAAAATAACGAGGATCGTTATGCGATCTCCTCGTATCATATTAGCAAGGAAAACCCTACGCCGGTTTTATTTGCAATTGTCGCCGATGGCATTGGCGGTCATCAGGCAGGGGAAGTTGCCGCCGAGATGGTGGTGGACTATGCCAGCGAGGCGGTTGCTGCCAGTGATGCGCAATCTCCTTTGGAAACGATTGCAAAGGCTATTGACGCGGCGAATTCAGCCGTTGTTACTAAAGCAGAGGAAGATCATGGTAAGCAAGGCATGGGCTCAACTTGTGTCTGTGCCTGGGTAATTGATGATCGGCTTTATGCCGGGACAATTGGCGACTCGCGTTTATATCTAATGCGCGGCGCAGTGATCCAGCAATTATCAACCGACCATACCTGGATTCAGGAGGCCTTAGACAAAGGAATCCTGACACCTGACCAGGCACGTGAACACCCTAATGTGCATGTCATCCGACGATATATCGGCTCAAACCCTCCCCCCGAAGTAGATTTTCGCTTGCGCTTAGCACCCGATCAGGGTGACGAGGCAATGCTGGCAAATCAGGGCATGCGCCTACGCCCCGGGGACACAGTGTTGCTCTGTAGCGATGGATTGACCGATCTTGTCTGGAATGATGAAATACTGGAAATCGTTCGCTCGAAAAAGAATCTGAAAGATGCCGCTCAAACGTTAATCAATTTGGCGAACGAACGCGGCGGACACGACAATATTACAGTGGTGTTAATTTCTGCTCCGAAAGACGGAAAAGAGAAGAAGAAAAAGCCACCACTGGGATGGATCATTGGCGGGGTCGTGGGCTTTCTCATTGCGGTGACAGCACTGATCGGGTTTATCCGGTATATCAGCCAGCCAGCAACTACGCCCACTCCAACGCTCACGGAAGTGCGCACTGCAGAAACCCTGGTTTTCGAGGAAACGCTCGTCCCACTCATCACGATGACACCCGCTCCTACGCTGACGCTAACACCCCGTCCCACGCAAGGACCGACGTATACGCCCTGGCCTACAAATACTTCTGAACCAGAAGTATAAAAAAAGCTCCGAAGTTTGAAAACTTCGGAGCTTTTGATTTAGCCTACCACTTCGATCTTATCCGGTTTATTCGGCACTGAGCATAAGAAGACAAATGGCTCATCACCGATGGTTTCGTAGGAATGTGCCAGCCCGGCAGGGATAAAAAGCACGTCGTTCATTTCGACTTCATGAATTTCGTCGCCCAAAAGAACACGCCCGCGCCCGCCGAGGACAAGTTGCTCGTGCTCAACGGTATTGGTATGTTTGGGCATACTGCCGCCCGGCTGCATCTCGATGCGGCGCATGGCAAAATTCGGGCCTTCGTCGGACGAGATCAAGACCTGCATGGTCGTATCTTTCGCAGTAGCGATAGGGGTAACGGGGACATCTGAAAACTTTTTGACAGGCATAAGTTTCTCCTTTTAGATTACGTTCTCCCCCCGTATACGGGGGGAGTTAGAGGGGGGCGAGAGAAAAAAGCCCCCACCCAGCCTCCCCCGCGTGCGGGGAAGGGGCTATTCGTTCTTTTGCACCGTCCCATTCACCACTTTCCAAACTGTCGCATCATCCACAAAGTCATCGGTAAAAAGTGCCAAATCTGTTGTGGTCAATAACGATTGTTCGGCTTTACCCAGATAATTGAGTAAATCCTTGCGGCGTTGGGGGTCGAGTTCTGCCATCACTTCATCTAATAAGATGACGGGGTATTCGCCTGAGCGGGCTTTCATCCAATCCACTTCGGCGAGTTTGAGCGAGAGCAGAGCGGTGCGCATCTGCCCGCGTGAGCCGTACTCACCTAGGTCGATGCTGTTCGCGAGAAAACGCAACTCGTCGCGGTGAGGGCCGATCGTGGTCACGCCGCGCGCAATCTCTTCGCGGCGTAGGGATATCAACTCTTCGGCAAAACGCTCTTTAATGGTAGCAAGTTCAAGTCCGGAGCGATCCGTTTCTGTATCCATTTTGAGGGCAAATTGATTTTCAGGGGTAGCCAGCGGATCGAAGGCGGGACGATAATCCAATCGCAGCACTTCATCACTATGCGTCAATTCAAGGTGAACACGGGCTGCCAGCGTTTCTAACTCCTGAATGGCTTGGATCCGCCACAGGATCAGTTTTGCGCCCCGATCCGTTACCGTTTCATCCCAATACGCCAGTTGGTTCGGGTCTCCGCCGCGCTCGGCAAGCTGCTTGAGCAACGCATTGCGCTGCGTGATCGCCTGCGCATATTCGCTGAGTGTACGCGCATAAGCGGGGATGATCTGCGCCAGCGTTTGATTAAGATAGCGACGACGTTCATCCGGGCCGCCCTCGATGATCTGCGACATTTGCGGGACAAATAGGACGGCATTGAAATGCCCGACCGCCTCGCTTGCAGTGCGCTTGACTCCGTCTAGGAGAATCTCTTTGCGTAAACGTTTTCCGTTTTGGACGCCCACCGGCTCGAAGATCAACCGTACCTCAAGGCTATGCCTGGAATCACCACTGATATATTCTGCGACAATACGCCCAACGGTCAGCCCCTTGCTGCGCGCCTCGACAAAATTGACCAATTGACGATCAGAGTTAGTTTGAAAAGAAGTAAACGCTGCCAGAAAGTAAACGGCCTCGAGAACGCTGGTTTTTCCCTGCGCGTTGCTGCCCACTAACAAAACAGACCGCCGTGGAAGGTCAATATCCAGGCGGGCAAAGTTACGAAAGTTGGTCAGGGAGAGACGGGTTAGGTGCATGTTTTTTCACCACAGAGACACAAAGAGCACAGAGTTTTTCTTTGCTTTCACAAAAGCAATCCCTTGTGAGCTTTGTGGTGCGCTTTTATTCGTTATCTTCTACATTTTCAGGTTCGAGTTCAGGCTCTTCCACGGGTTGCCAGACGCTCTCTGCCAGATCGGTAAAGAGGACGCCTTCGAGATGGTCGATCTCATGCTGGAAGATACGTGCCACCCAGCCATTGAGCTTATATTTCACCTTTTGCCCGTTGCGGTTCTGTCCTTTGACAATGATGGAGGTTGAGCGTTCAACATCGCCCACAATGCCGGGGATGGAGAGGCAGCCTTCGACACCCATTTCCTTTTCGCTGGATGCGCGGGTGATCTCCGGGTTGACGACCGCATATAATTTCGGGGGAGCCTCTTCGTCTTCTTCGTCCCCATATTCGATCACGATAATGCGTTCGAGGATTCCAACCTGGGGAGCAGCAAGCCCAACGCCAGGAGCGTCGCGCATGGTCTCGACCATGTCGTCGATCAACTGTTTTATATTTTCGTCAAAGTTTTTGACAAAGCGTGCCTTCTTTCTGAGAACTTCATCGGGCACGGTCACTATTTTCCGTAAAGCCATTTTTCTACCTTTGAGTTTATTCCGTTTATGGAGTCTAAAATCAGGGGATATTAGACTCCATATTTTTTTCTTGTGGCAAGATTTTACCCGATTTTTGCAAGCATCTCCAAAGAGTGGGCGTTTTGTTTAATGATATACTTTTGAAAATCCACTCATTATACATATAAGAGGTCTGGAATGAGAGTAACCGTCCTTCAAGAGAATCTGGCTCGTGGCTTAGGGATCGTCTCCCGCGCTGTTTCCCCCCGTAGCACCCTCCCTGTTTTGGCGAATGTTTTGATCGCCAGCGACGAGGGTCGTTTGCGTCTCTCGGCAACAAATTTAGAGCTGGGAATCACCACTTGGATCCCTGCAAAGGTAGAGGAGGAAGGCTCGACGACTACGCCTGCACGTACCTTCTCAGACCTTGTAAATACTTTGCCCGGCGAACAAGTGGATCTAAAGCTGGATACAACAACCCAAACGATGCACGTCAGAAGTGGTGCATCGAATAATGATGTAAAAGGCATTGATGCACAGGAGTTTCCTCCACTAGCTGTCCCCGATATGGATGGTGCGATTCAACTCAATATCGTCGATTTCAAAGAGATGATCCATCAAGTTGCTTTTGCCGCATCCACAGATGAAGCTCGCCCGGTTTTGATGGGTGTTTTGGTCACTGTCACTGGCGACCAAATTGTGATGGCTTCAGCAGACGGTTTCCGTTTGTCGGTGCGCAAGGCGACTCTCTCAGCACCCGTTGCAGAACCGATCCATGCCATCATCCCCGCACGTGCGCTCACAGAACTTGCCCGCATCGCTGGCGATGGGAACGAAATGGTCTCCATGGTCGCTCCGAAGGGACGCGGTCAAGTCATCTTCCGCGTCAAGGATGCAGAGCTGGTCTCTCAACTGATCGACGGCTCCTTCCCGGATTATGAACAGATCATCCCGCGCTCTTATAAATCCCGCACACTGGTTTCAACAGCCACATTGCTCAAAGCCTGCAAGCAAGCCGAAATTTTTGCCCGCGAAGGGACAAATGTTGTCCGCCTGGATATCAAATCCGCTGCCAATGACATGGAACCCAGCGAAGTAGAGATCTCTGCCCAATCTGAAGAAACCGGCTCAAATGAGACCATTGTCGAAGCAACTGTGGATGGCATCGGCTTATTGATCGCCTTCAATGTCAAATTCCTGCGCGAGGTCCTCGAAATTGTCAAATCACCAAATGTTGCCATTGAAACATCAGCACCCAATGCGCCGGGGGTAATACGCCCCGTTGGCGAAGATGACTTTACCCACGTCATCATGCCAATGCATTTAGGATAACGCGTAAAGGGTTTAGACCTTAAAATTTTACAAGTAAAGTGCCAGGGTATATAAGAACCCTGGCACTTTTTATATAAAATCAAATAATGGAAATGCCCAATGACCTTAGCTGCCCCCTCCTCTGATCGCATTCTCAATATATATCTAACGCTCAATCAATATCCCGTACTGAGCAGCCGTATCCGCGCCAGAATGCGACGGAGACTTTTTGAGCGTGGCGTTATCAGCCGTGAAGCATTTAACTCTGAAGCACGCCAAAAAGCTGTTCTCTCTCAAACGCGCGAAGGGCTGCACGACCCCTTTTCGGAAGAGTCTTCAGAGATTTGGGAATTACGTCTGTCACGCATTCGCGATTCTCTGACGGATTTCTACTTTGCATATAATTTTCCCTACGAGTATTTTGAAGACATTATCGTTAAAATTCTTTCTGAGCGTAGCGGTGCAACGCCCGATCTGGTCACGTTTAACCCTGAGCTTGCGCCACAAGATATGATCTTCGATCAAGCTATTGCCATCGAAGAATTACCCCCGGAAAAGCGTGGTCATCTTGAAGCACGTTTACAGGAGATCAAAGTCGTTTTGATCCGCACGATGATCAGCGATCAGCTTGCCTATATCAATATCGCCAAGAAATGGTTCAAGGTCGCCGATCTCTACAAAATCCGCAAGCGGAAAATCGGACAAGGGAAAATTGGTGGCAAATCAGCAGGGATGTTACTCGCAGCACGCATTCTCGCAGAAGTCGCCCCTGAAGAGATCAGAAAAAATATACGCACACCAAACTCTTATTATCTCGGCTCAGATGTCATGTATGCCGTTATGGCAAATAACGGGCTGATGAAATGGGCAGATCAAAAATATAAACCCGAAGAACAGATTAGAGCTGAATATCCAACATTAGAAAAAGAATTCCGTGCGGCAAATTTCCCAGATGAAATATGGGAACAGCTTCGTGAGGTCATCGAAAAAGTTGGCAAGCAACCGCTCATCGTGCGTTCTTCTAGTTTACTTGAAGATAATTTTGGCAATTCCTTTGCCGGAAAATACGAAAGTTATTTTTGCCCGAACCAAGGAAATACTGAAGAAAATCTCGTCGCGTTAACCGATGCAATTGCCCGCATTTATGCCAGCGCACTGCGCGCAGAACCGATCATCTATCGCGGTCAAACCGGTTTAATTGATTACGATGAGCGCATCGCAGTCCTAATTCAATATGTCGAAGGCGAAAAGTTTGGCGATTATTATCTGCCACATGGCGCAGGTGTTGCATTTAGTCGTAATCTCTATCGCTGGTCGTCCGACATTCGTCGTGAAGATGGATTCCTGCGCCTCGTCTGGGGGATGGGCACACGCGCTGTTGATCAAACAGGCAACGATTATCCACGCCTGGTTGCGCTTAGCCGCCCACTCCTGCATCCGGCAGACGATGTCAAATCGATCCAAAGATATTCACAGCAATATGTCGATGCCCTCGATCTCAAAGCAAACGAACTAAGAACCTTCCCCATAAAAGATCTGCTAAACCCTCGTTATGCCCCGCTCCGTTATATTGCACAAAAAGTTGAAGATGGTTACCTCTCTACCCTGCGTACAAATATTATTGATGAAGAGAAATTGGTCATCACCTTTGACGAATTGTTGCGACGTACGCGCTTTGCCGAACATATCAAAACAGCACTCCAAATTTTGGAAAAATACTATAAAGCGCCCGTTGATACAGAATTTGCCATAAAAATTCTTAACCCCCGCGCAATCCAGCCAACCATCGAAACAACCATCCTGCAGTGCCGCCCGCAAAGTCATATCGAGGAAAATAGCGAAGTCCGCCTGCCCGCCAAAATAGACGAAGAAGAGATCATTTTCTCAACAAAGCGGATGGTGCCTCGCGGCAGCGTACCCACCATCGACTTCGTGCTTTTTGTCTCGCCCGAAGGATATTTCAGCATTGAATCTCAAGCAGAAAGAAATAAATTGGAAAGGGCGATCGGTCATCTAAATGCAGCATTGGTAGATGAAACCTATATAGCCGTTGGACCAGGACGCTGGGGAACGTCGAGCCCGGATTTGGGCGTGCATATCAGCTACGCAGACATCTATAACACTCATGCATTGATCGAGCTATCTGGCGAGGGCGTTGGTACCGCTCCCGAACCTTCCTTCGGCACGCACTTCTTCCAAGACCTGATGGAAGCGAAAATCTACCCTCTGGCGATCTATCTGGATGATGACGATGTGATCTTCAATCGCAAATTCTTCTACGACACCCCCAACCGACTTCAAGATTGGCTCAGTGTTGATGAGAGCCTGCTCAAAAGTTTACGTCTGGTGGCCGTCAACGACTACCGCCAAAACCACCACATTACCCTCACCATGGACGATGAACAAGGGCGTGCCGTTGCCTATCTCCAGAAAAATGATTAGGGTAGGTCACCGATCTCGTAGAGAATAAAACGTCGGTTTTTATATAGTGCAGTTAACGGCACGGGGCAAGCTGTTATTTTCTCCGGAGCGATCTGCCCCATATCCTCCCATTTTTTATTGACGACAACATAATCCCCGTTGGTAAGATTTTCACATGCCAAGACGAGAATCGAATCGCGTTCAGTCATCAGGCGCATCACGCGCGGCTTGAAGAAAATGACTCTGCTATCTTCGGGAATAGTCTTTTTGATATATTCAAAGATATCAATGCTGACTTCATCAAAAGGACCGTGAATGGCTCGGTCATTTGCGAGATTATTCAGAGCCTGCTGTGCTGAGAAAAAAAGCATGGTAAGCGCAGCGTAAACCAAAACACCCCGATATATCACTTCTAAAAATTCAGCGCTGCTGCCTGAAGTTTGAGAGAGAACTTTTCTAACACCTTGCGCCGCAACATAGATAAAAATAGGCAATATGGGGAAGAGGAAACGAATCCCTTGCAGGTGGGGCCAGGAAAGATAAGCTAAAAGCGTGCTGAAAAAATAGAGCAGAAAGAGAAAGTTCTCTTTGAATTTAAAAATAATGCCTACGAAAAAGAAAATAATGAAGATAAAGTATAAAAACAACGCGCCAGGAATTTCAGCGAAGAAAGCCACGCCCAGTTTTGCGTAGAAGATCAAGAAATCCCATAATTGGGAGAAGTGGAAATTCTCGTACTGCGCAAGATGAGACGCTTGCCCATCAGGAAGAAAAAGGGAGCTAAGCCCCCATAGACCCAAGAAAATTAGAGGGGAGATTAATGAAGATGGGAGATATTCTTTGACCTGCTTAAAGTTCTGGCGGCGTTTAACGAGAGAAAATATCTCATAGACGACCAAGCTGGGAAGCAGTAACAAGCCATTCGTCCGCGTAAGAAAGGCGACGAAGATGGCTCCTCCAACGAGTATCCGTTGAAGGTTAGTAGATTTTTCTGGCGCGGAGGGCGCATCCAGTCGATCCATAAAAAATATAGCAAAGGTTGAAAAGAAGAGAAAGGCTAGATCAGAAAGGATGTAATCCTGTGCTTGCAGAAAGATGGGATTGAAAGCAAAGATAGCAAGCAGCGCAAAGGATTCAAAGCGGGGCAGGCGTTTGCGGAAGAGAAAAAATAGCGTGGCTAAAAAGAGGCAATAAAGCAGGGTATTGAGCAATTTCATGCTCAGGGTGCTTATTCCCATGAGCGCGATGATTGGGGCCAGTAAAAGCGGATATCCCCAAGGGTAGGCGATGGGACCGACAGGCAGATCGGATTCAAAGATCGTAATGCTATTATGTGCAATAAAGCCTGCAAGATCGCTCTGAAGGATGCTCTCAGCTTGCATGATATAGGCGGAGAAATCGCTATAAGCCCAATTATGCCCGCTGGTTAGTCCCCAAAATCCCAAGAGGGCAGACAGAAGCAAAATGGCAACCAGCCATGTTCTTTCTAATTTGGTCATTGAAGGTCGGAGGGGCTGGGCATTTGCTTGAGAGGCAACGAAATCTTGAAGGTGGATCCTTGCCCCTCACCTTCGCTTTCAGCCCAGAGTTTGCCCCCTTGCGCTTCTATTAAGCCTTGAGCAATCGTCAGCCCTAAGCCCATCCCCCCGTAACGACGAATATTGGGGGCTTCCACTTGATAGAATTTATCAAAAATACTTTCCAGTTGATCTTTGGGAATACCGATCCCGTGATCTTTTACCCAACATAAAATCTGTTCATTCTCACAGCGTAAGCCAAGAACGATCTTTTCTTTTTCCGGTGAAAAACGAACGGCGTTATGCAAGAGATTGACAATCGCGGCACTTAATTTCTTGCCATCAACCAAACTCTCAATTTTCTCTTCTGAAAAATTGAAGATGATTTCCTGTTCTTTTACTTGCGCCAATTCACGAATTTCTTCAGCAGCTTTTGCTAAAAGGTCTTGAAGTAAGAGCTTGCGAGGCATAATGCTCGAGGCATCTTCTTCAAGCATCGTCAGATTATTCATATCTTCGAGCAGGGTGCGCATTTGCAAGGCAGCATTCAATACCTGATCCGCATGACCCGAAGTCTCGCCATCTGAGTCTTCGCGCAAAAAAGTAGCGTACCCGATAATGATCCCCAAGGGAGTGCGCAGTTCATGTGAAGCCAATGCAAGGAAATTACTTTTCAACTTATCCGCTTTGCTAACATCTTCATACGCCTGTTTGAGTGCCTGAATCAATTGCGCATTATGGATCGCAACCGCCGCATGAGAAGCAACGACTTTTAGTGTCTCTTGGTCTGCTTCTGAGAATGTACCCACCTTTTTATTCAACGATTCCAAAACACCAATGGTACGTTCTCGTATCCGCAAGGGCACGCCCAAAAGAGAGCGCGTCTGAAAGCCAACATGCTCAGAGGCTTTTTTATTATGGCGCGGTTCGTTTTCAAGCTGATGAAGGGTGATCGGTTCGTGAGTTCTAAAGATGGTTCCCGCTATGCTGTTGTTGATCGGCACAGGAATTTCTGCCAACTTTTTCGCATCTTCCCCCGTAGCGGCAGCAAAAAAAAGCTCCCCTGATTTTTCATCGTATAAAAGTATTGAAGCCGCTTCGCAATCCAGAATATCGGCAGCCGTCTGAATAATGATCTTAAGCAGGTCGTTTAAGTTCAATGTTGAATTAAGCGACATGCTCAAATCTACCAAACGCTGTAAACGATCGGCCGTCTTCTGCACTTTAGAATAAGCTTTAAAAGAATCGGTTTCAAGCATAGCGGATATAGTGTAGCGAAAAGGTGGAAAATCCACAATCCCCAATTTTGATTAGAACATTTGTTCTGGCGTTTTTAAATAAAAAGGAGAGAGGACGCGCCTCTCTCCTCGATATTCAACTTGCTTCCCTTTAAGAATTTTCCGGGGCTTTCAGCATTCTTTCGCCAACAGGCACCCGCTTTGTAGCAACTAGCCAAATTACAAAAAGCGCCAATGGGATCCAGCCCATAACACTTGCCAGCGTCCCACCTATCGCGATGTCGAAACCAGGGAGAAGGAACAAGAGTGAGATACTGGCAACGGCGTTGATAGAACCGTGCGCGAGAGCTGGTGCCCAAGAACTATTGTGTTGAGATATAGCCAGCTCAAAATGATGCCAAGGAGAACTGTAAAGGCAACCATCATGAAGACACCCAGAACTGGATAGCCAGGATAATTGTGTCCCTGAATAATGGCAGGGGCGTGCCATAATCCCCAAATGATATTACTGATAATGATCGCTTTCCACTCACCAAGAGGCAAAAGTTTGGACAGTAAAAATCCGCGCCACCCCAATTCTTCGCCAAGCGCGAAGAGCATATTGAAAAGTGGGGCAATCGTGATTGCAGCAAAGATTTGAATCGCAACGATCATGGTCGGGCTTAATGGGGCTGATTCTGGTAAGGCTTCCAAGGATGCGGTGACCATCGAAAAAGCGGAATCAAATTCGGCGATGCCAAATAAAACGGTCACCACGCCTGTCAGCAAAGATAAGATCGGGAAGAGCAACCAAGCCCAAAGGTAATAGCGTTTCGGGCCTAATCGCTTTAGATTCAAATCTGATAAAGAGCCACCGGATGTTTTTGTCGCAACGATGGCTGCAATCCCCGGTGCCCACATTGCGAGAGCAAATACTACGGTAGTGACTATTTGCCGAGTTTGCACATCCGCACCTTTGAAGGCTAGAGGAAGAAGGAAGAGGGGCCACGCAATGAGGAAGGTGCGGATTCCGGTGAAATCATCCACTGATTCCGGTTTATGTCGTCCACTTTAGGAGAAAACAAAACTGGTGAATGGATTATACATCAAGCGGACGACATGCCTTGCTCAGCACGCAG
>Ga0209249_1002441_pt1 | contig 15105 bp, 9 predicted proteins | sample SaaInlV_200m_DNA_4_FD_184653 | JGI IMG/M metagenome (GOLD analysis project Ga0209249, IMG submission 184653) | Marine microbial communities from expanding oxygen minimum zones in the Saanich Inlet - SI037_S3LV_200m_DNA (SPAdes) (version 2) | ecosystem: Environmental > Aquatic > Marine >...
TGCTGTGGGTAGTCTTTGGCACTATCTTCATAGGTGCAGTGCATGACTTTGGGTGTTTGGTACTCTCTGCAAAAAACAAGGGCCATTCCATTGGTGATTTGACAGGTATAATCATTGGTAAAAGAGCCCGCGCACTGTTCCTTACAATTATCTTCTTTCTTACATGGATTGTCATTGCAGTCTTTGCGTATATTATTGCCACTCTGTTTTCACAATTCCCAACTACGGTATTGCCGGTTAATATTGAAATTATCGTTGCCGTTGCAATAGGCGTCGTTATTTACCGGGCAAAATATGGAATCCTCATCCCATCTATAATTGCGTTATTAGTCTTATACGGGTTTATATATCTTGGTATGTATGTACCTTTGCAACTGCCAATCTTTATTGCCGGACAGACAGAGTCATGGGTTTTGGTGCTTCTTGTATACGCATTCATTGCGTCCGTTCTCCCAGTCTGGCTGCTGCTTCAGCCAAGAGATTTCATCAATTCACATCAGCTATTTGTAGGATTGGGAATTATGTATTTAGGCCTTTTCATTGCGCATCCTCCAATGGTTGCACCAGCTCTTAATCTTCAAGTAGAGGGGGGCTTGCCGTGGTTTCCTTTCTTGTTTATAACGATAGCTTGTGGTGCAATATCAGGGTTTCATGGTCTTGTCGGTTCAGGTACTACATCCAAGCAGCTTAATAATATTAAAGATGCGAGGATGATAGGTTTTGGATCAATGCTGGGAGAGGGTTCACTGGGGTTGATGGCGATAATTGCGTCAACCGCGGGATTTGCAACACTTGCCGCATGGAAGAGTCATTATACCAGCTGGAGTGCTGCCGGCAGTCTAGATGCAAAGATGAGTGCTTTTGTTAATGGAGGCGCCTATTTCATGAAAGAGGGACTTCATCTACCCGAAGTATTTGGGACTACACTGATTGCTGTCCTCGTTATAAGCTTTGCCGCCACCACTCTTGATACCTCAACAAGGATCCAGAGATATATAACAAGTGAGCTGGGAGAGATATACAATATTAAGATTTTGACAAACAGATATGCAGCTGCCGCGATTGCAGCGTTTACTCCTCTTATACTTATCTTTGGCGGTGAGGGTCTTAGCTGGAAACGATTGTGGCCGATCTTCGGTGCGACAAATCAGCTGCTTGCGGGTCTTTCACTACTGGTTCTGACTGTCTATCTTTACAGAAAAGGCCGAAACATCTTTTATACATTAATACCGCTTATCTTCCTTCTCATTATGACATCAACGGCAATGATAATGAGCTTGAAGGATTATATAAAATCAGGAAACTGGGTCTTAAGTATTTTGTCAATGCACCTGCTTGCATTCTCTGCCTGGATTATTCTTGAAGCAATCAATGTTGTAAGGAATTTAAAGAAGGAAGATAATCGTGTAGACGATTTAGTATAAGCACCTTTCACCTCATACCACAAATCAACAATCTCACATTCTGTATTATTGTATCCAATCGTCTGGACATAGGCATACCTTCCTCTGATGTACGCACTTGGGCAAGTATACAACCGGTGACGATGACCTGTCCATTGATGATTACGCGATTGCTCTTGAGAAGGCAGTACAAAACAAAGAGTTCAGTATTCCGTTCGATATTGTAATTCACAGTACCGGCGCCCTGGTTGTAAGGAGCTGGCTAAGCCATTACTACAAACCAAATAGAAATTCTCCCATCAGAAAATTCATTATGGTCGCACCTGCGAACAACGGATCTCGCCTTGCCAGTTGGGGAAAGAAGATCCCCTGGGATTGGGGTAATAAGGTTCTCGATACCTTGAGGCTTGCTTCTAAATACACGTGGAGCCTGAACTGGGAGTGGTTGACAAGCCAACGCCACTCTAATATGAATGGGTTGGAGATATATCATCTGCAGGGCACGAAAAATGATATTGCTTTTCCCTCGGTATTTGACGCTTTTGACTCAATATTTGGCATTGACATACCGGTGTTCGAAGAGGAAGGATCAGACAATACAATCAGGTTCTGTGCCGCTAATCTAAACATGAAAGGTGTTAGGCTTTCTAAGGGGCAAAAAATGCCGGATGCCGATATCTACGAGATAAAAGGCATTCCTGTTTATGTTTTCAAGGAACGCAGCCATTTTGGAGATAAGCATGGCATCCTCGGTTCTATCAGTAAAAAGAGCAATCCTGTATTCAAGGTGATAGATAATATCCTCAAAAGTGCAAATCCTCAGCCTACCGGCGAACAAACTTTCCCAAAATATATGATGCTGGATATCAGAGTAGTTGATCAATTGGGCAATCCTCACTCTGATTTTATACCAAGGTTTTACTTTGGCAAAGGGAGTGATAAAAGCCATCTAAAAATTCTTCAGCGGACAGAAAACAACGAGATTGATTGTTACTACCTGAAATGTAACGCTCTTTCAAAAGTGTCGAAATTCGGATTTCATATTGAGGGGAACAAGATCGGGAAAGCGGAGTATATGCCATAAGAGTATGTTGATCTGCATTGGCCTCAAAATGGAATCCATTTTCTCAAAGAAGGAAAAACACATTTTGTAGAAGTTGTTGTAACTAAAATTGTTGATAAGAAGGCATTCCGTTTTTCTAATCCACGAAATAAGTTATAGCATGACAATTACGCTAGAGTGTCTTCTAGCATGATTAATAGTTGTTTGTATGCATTATAATTATTAGACAAGTGTTGATATGGATATGCGATTCTAACTAAAATACGGAGGGATTTAAAATGACTGTTGATCCTCAGAAGCCAAGAAAAATATTAGTAATACATGGAGTTCAGACTGGTACGGATGAAGATATAGATTCTGACCAAAAAATTAAGGAGCTGGTAATAAATCGTCTTGCCGGAACTCACATTCAATTTGATACTGATATTTATAAATACGAAGGTATTAGTGATGATGCCCTGGAGAGGCAGAAAAAAGTGTTTGGCTTTCTCACGAAAGCCCTGACGTGCCAGACACCTTTTAGTGGACTTCTAGGTATACTAGTTGAGTCGGGTGTTGATCTTATAGGTGATGTAGTGATCAGCCTAAGAGAGGGGGATACTGCGAGTATCATTGGTGACGGATTAATTAGGAAGATCTTAGAAATCTATGATGAAGGGAATCCTCTTTACATTGTTGCACACAGTCTCGGCACAATCTATGCCTTTGATGCTGTCAACAAACTCATAAAAGCTGAAAACGGTTATTTCGATCGCGAGCATCGTAAAACATGGCCTGTGCAGGCAATGGTAACAATGGGATCTCCGATTGGGCTTTCAATGTTCGGTAGAAATGCAGTAGTGGAGTTTGGTGTTGGTAGAAAATATTTCCGTTGGATTAATTATTGGGCACGTACAGATCCGGTTGTGTCAGGAAGCTTTTATGGAAAACCTCAGGAGGGTTATCAAATTGCAGAAAAGTTTACAACTAGCACAGAAGCGTCTGGCTGGTTTATTCAAGATCGTGTTGTGGACACTGGTAAAGCCTGGTTGATGGCCCATATGTCGTATTGGGATCATCCTGGTATTGGTGATGATCTGGCAACACTCATTACAACCTGATTGATGGAGGGGTAGGATGACTCGAAAAGTTATTTTCGTGATTTTATTGATAGTTGTAGTAGGTGGTTGTACACAATATACATACCATGGGACTATTGAGGAATTAGATGCTGATGGTAACATGCGAACGCATCTGGTCTATTGGACTAAGACCGAACGGAAGTTTTGGTTTGATGAATCTTCAGGCTCGATAAGATTGTTAACACAATGCAGTTTGAGAACGATTAATTTTGATGAATCTGAGGATGGAATTATATTTTATAGCACGATAAATGATGAGGGTGTTTTACGCGATGATGAGAGTAAGATACCTGAGATAGGCTTAAAAGAACCTTGTGGCAGGATAATAGGTGTTAAGAAGATTAATCAGTTGGAAGAAGGTACATTACGGCTGGAAATTTATTGCAAATTTGTCGCACATAAATTTGCAAGTGGTAACCAGACATATATAAAAGCTCGGGACGGTGTATACGAATTTCAAATTATCCGAGAAGAAAGTCAGGCATTTAAAAATGGAGTACCTAAGCGTCCAGTTTGCCCATAAAAGAAGTAGCTCTATCAGGACAGATACGTCAACATTTTTCTTTTGAGGATACATATGGAAGAATTGATTGTATTAGCTTATTAAATTTATATTCCAATATTTACCGACCAACACGACAAACATTAATTCAGGCATATTCACCTTTTCATACCTAGTATATAACATTACTAAAGTAAAACAGAGCTGATTAATCCAGTTTTTATATTATTAATAATTCAGAATAAGGAGGAAAAGAATATGCCAGGAAAAGACTCTTTTGTATACAGGACTTTACGGCCATGGCCTAACAAACGCTTAAAAAAAGCAGCTATTGTAGGGCATACGACAACAACTGCAACACGCCTGTGGTTCAGAACAGGAGATAACGGTAAATTCACTGTTTTGATATACGAAAGTACAGGGAAAACGGAAGAGCCTGTTTTCATGGGTTTAAAATCAGTTCCATATTTGCTCGAAAATTGTCCACAGGGCTCGTTGCTTAAAGAGTTCGAGATAAAGGAATACGAAAAAGATACTACTCATGTAGAAGACATTAATAGACTGAAGCCTAATACGTTGTACGCTTATGCACTATACAGTGCAAAAGAAAATAGAATTATTCTTGGACAAGACCGAGTATTTTCCTTTCGAACTATGTCTGCAGAAAATGAACCTTTTTCTTTTGCACTCTATTCATGCCATATGCCGTACAAATACACTATGTTTAAGAATACTAAAATGGAAAACGAAGAAATGTGGGATTGTTTTAGAATTGCATTAAATCGTCACCGAGAAAAAGACCTTCGTTTTGTTATTGGTGGAGGTGACCAGGTTTACACTGACGGCGTAGAATCTCTCAACATCTGGACATACCTTGATAAGGTGATGCGCAAAGAAAATGGTGAAATTTTCCCCACACATGAAGACATGGTAAGTTGGTATCGTGACATATATCGTGGTTACTGGGGTTTTGATTCACTACAGAATATATTCTCCAATGTTCCTACTTACATGATGTGGGATGATCACGAACTTGGCGATGGATGTGGTTCCTATTATCTTGATAAGGACGGTAAGAAAGAGTTGAGTTCTCTTTTGCCTTCCATCGAAAATAGCAAAACTCTAACCTATGAAGATGGATTGTTATTGTATGAGAGAATGATAAAAGCGGCTAAACAGGTTTATCATGAATATCAGCATTCACATAATCCTGATACACCCAAAGCACAATATGATTACGGTTTCTATATTGGAGATCATTCTGCATTTTATTTTCTCGACGGACGTGGTTATCGAGATGTACAGCGTGATTCTTACCGAATTCATGGCAAAGAACAGTTTGATCGTTTCGAAGAATGGCTTAATTGCGATGATACTAAATCCAGAAAATTTGTGTTTGTTTTAGCGGCAGTGCCTGTATTCCATATACGCTCAGTACTTGCAAATAATGTGGTAGTAGATAATGTTACCTTAGAACAATCTGATGATCTTAGAGATTCCTGGGAACATAATATTCATGAACAGGAAAGATTAGCGTTTACTGATCTACTTTTTCAGGCAGCGGGAAGAGGGCAAAAGATAAGTATACTCAGTGGTGACGTACATGTATCTGCTGCTTTTAAACTTACAAATGATAAAGGACACGTATTATATCAACTCACCTCCAGCGCAATAACCTATAATACGCCTCTTATAACAGGCTGGTTGTTTGGTAATTTCGGTACACTGCCGGAGGAAGGAGAGACAAAAGAGGGCTATAAATTTGAAAGGATGGCTCTTTACCTCGATAGTAATTTTTCGATCATAAAAGTTAATCCGAATAGTGGAAAAGCTACATTTCAACTTTATGGAAAGCAGTCCATACAACCACCTAATAAGACACTTTTAAAGAAAAACCAGCCATATGCCGGTATGGCTGACATCCCTATTACTCATTCAATAGCACGAGTAGATTTAAATTTTACTTAAAAAAATTGTTATGATTTTTTATTTTAGGATAATTTGGAGAGATGTGAATCGGCAAAGTTTCTAGTAAGTCTGAATTTTGTTGTGAATACCTACAAACATTCTAGTCGGCTATACCAATCATTAAACGTTAGGAGGAGTTATGGTACATGAACTAAAAAGAAGTGTAAATTTATTAATAATTCTCATCGTAATTATAATTTGCACTACAAGTATCGTAAGTGTAATGCCCACTGCAAATGCATCAACAACACCTAAAGTATTAGCAGTAAGTGGCAAATGTGAACTCTTCAATAAAATAACCGTAAAAGTCGAAAACCTTGCAGAAATGGTTGAACAGGTAGACAAGGATAAAATAATACTTTATCTGGACGGATATCCACTTAGGGAGATGCTTCAGAGTCAAGATATTTTCAGTAACGAGTTGGAATTTGATCTCACATTTAATGAAAGCTCAAAAGAATCCTGGAACAGCTTACTTGGTTCTCCAGATCTTTTACCACCAAAATCACGTAAAGTGAGTGTCACGGTAGGGATTGCGGGACAGGCACCTATAGATACTGACATTAAAGCTGACAATGCATATGACCTTATCGTCGTTAAGAAAGTCAGTTTCTGGATATTCATGGGTATAATTGTTGTAGTAATTGGTCTATTTGTTTGGCTTATAAAAAGTAGTGATATAATTCGAGATTCCGGTCCACAGCCGGGAGGATTAAACGCAAAGAATAAACCTAATCAGAAAACTTATAGTCTTGGCCGTGCGCAGATGGCATTCTGGTTTTTTTTAGTTATCTCCTCATACGTATTCATTTGGATGGCTACTGGAGCTTATAGTACTCTCGCAGCATCAGTACTTGCTTTAATTGGTATCAGCGCAGGTACCGCTCTAGGTGCCACAATTATAGATAGCAGTAAACGTAGCGATACTAACAGTCAGCTTGACACTCTCAATAGAGAAACATCAACTCTGGAAACGGATATAAATTATCTTGATTCAATGACAAAAGCAATTCCTGCCCCTCAAAATTTAACCGTCTTAAATAAAGAAATGACAGAGAAGAAAGCCCAGCTTGCACGATTGACCGGTAAAATTAAAGATCTTGTAAAAGCGGCGAAAACTTTACCATCAGAAGGGTTTTTTAAGGACATACTAAGTGATGATAGTGGGATTAGTTTTCACCGCTTTCAGGTAGCCGGCTGGACGGTTGTGTTAGGAATTATCTTTATTGCCTCAGTATACAGAGTGCTGGCAATGCCTGATTTTCCTACTGAATTATTGGCGCTTATGGGAATCAGTTCTGGAACATATATCGGTTTCAAGTTTCCAGAGAAACAGAACTAGAACCTGTCCATGATATTACTAGGTTAAAATGGAAGTTTTTGTGCGAAGTGTCTCTGGACCAGGAGACTCAAGACATAAGAATTCCGAAGAAGTATTAGCAATAGACTTTCATAAGCCTATGATTGTATCAAACACTGGTGTATTTCAAAATGTAAGAAGCAAAGAAATGTATCTAGCAAAGTAATAAAGAGAATTGAAGATTCTCAAGGTATTATTGGTATGGATATGTTTAAGGATGCGGTAAGTAATAATGTTATTGAGGACACAGCAAATGCTATTCGATAAGTTGCCGATTTGGTAGGAGTGGGGTATGTTGCTGCCGGTTCAGGGCTTGGTGATTGAGTTCAACAGCTTATGAATGTTAGTGGTATAGAATTATTTACAGATGCCTTAATGAATTGCCAATAATTTGAAGATAAAGAAATAGAGTTAATTATGGGAGAAAACGTCATGCGTATTTTAAGAGAAATTTTGTTTCAGAATTAACTTATAACTTCATGGTTATGAGATTAATTCAATTCTTATACTTTTGAAATTTTAAAAAGGAGAGTGATGTAGAGATGAAAAAAATCATACATTTAACGGACTTGCACATGGGATATAAAGATGATAAGAAAGATATACACTGCACAGAGGCATTTATAAATATTGTGGGACACATCATTACCGATTATGGGTCTAATGCCGATGAGTATGTGATTGTTATAACCGGTGATCTTTGCAACAGTGCGGCTACAGGTGATGAAGAGGAATATGAACATAACGGGAAAACTTTTATGGCCCCACCGCAATATATCATTGCAAAGACTGAGATTAAAAGACTTGAGGCTGAGAATTTCAAAGTGTTAGTGATACCCGGTAATCATGATTATGGTATGAAGGGAACGAAGTATCTGCCGGAGTATGTGGAAAAGTTTAAGAAGATGTTTCTGGATAAACCTGATGTAATATATCCAACATTATACAAAGGAGTCTCGGATATGGCATTTATTGGGCTTGATTCTATGGACGGAGTATTTTATGAAGATGATTCCTCAGACGATGAAGAACCTTACGAGTTTGAAGATGATGATGAAGACACTGTTCGTTTAGTTGGAGGATCATTTGCTTATGGAAAAATTACCAAAGAACAGCTTGAGCGTTTTGAAGTAATGCTAAATGAACAAAATAATGTTGAGCATATAGTAATATACCTGCATCATCATCCTTTCAATCAATGGTTTGGAAGGCAATTATTCCACGGATTACATGGCTACAAAGACCTGAAAAAGCTTGTTATGAACTATAATAATGTAAATAATAACGTAAAAGCTATTTTGTATGGCCATAATCATCATGGATATAAATGGAACTATCGTTGGGGAGTTCCACGATTTTATGATGGAGGTTCGTCTACCGGTAAAGGAGGGCATGTGTCCCCGCATAGAATTATAGATCTGAGTGAAGAAGTGCCAGGATATATAGATGGCAATTTTTACAGGCCATAGCCATAGTAATAAGTTTTATTGATTATCTTTTTATACTACATTTATTAAACCTGAGGCTGACATTGAGAATGATAATCCTGGAACACGTTTCTTTACAGTTGCGAAGCATATCTGTGATAAGTATGGCTTAAAGTTTGCAGAAAAAGATGACAAGGTATTTAAGGTGATTAAATAGACAAGTAATTACCAGGCAGATGAAAACACATTATCAACAATATCCAAAGAAGATATAAGAAAAGATATAATGATTAATGCGAGCAAAATAGTTGATGGTTTCGATGCTGATCATGGAGCAAACAAACTACATGATGCGAACAATGATATATTAGGCACAGATATGGCAGAATTAATATGGGCGCTTATTGAAAACTTTGCCAATTATTCTAATAAGTAAAACTAAAAAGCCAGATGACCTTTAACGTAGACAAGAATTGTCCTTTTCTAGTTTTCTCAAACAATAACAATTAAGTTAAATATCAACTTTATAACACATCATTACAAAACAAATTGAAGTTTCTTTAACTGAAATTTCTGTCGAAGAGGATAATACGTTTGAAGATGATGGATTTGATTGGGAATGATTCACTTTTATTATATTTTGCTAATAGCATGAATGAGTGAAGGACACAAACGATGTTACCGATTTTCTGATTAGCGTATGAAATTGGTAATTAATGTGACTTAATCTGTACCGTTATTTTCCGGGATTGTGCTTAGTCGTGCAGAGGATACAAGAAGGATTAGTTTTGATGCTCTTTAGTAAAGAAGAAAAAGACAAAACTAATGGTTTTAATTTATTAACAGTATGGGTCTTCTTCTTTTTTGCAAAAACGGTAAAAAGAATACTTCTTAATAAACTCCATTATGGATAATAAAAAAGCTTCGTTTCCGTTTCCTGCTATGTTGCTAATCACTGCATTAGTTGCTGGTGGAATATTTAAATATTATGCTCCGCTAGATTCTATGCGCCCACTACATGGCGAGAGAGAATATGCTCATCAGCTAGGCGAAGAAAAAGTGTTGTCACGAATGTGGCAGGATCCTTTCCAGGCAGTTGCAAATCAAATAGAACATCTCAAGTCTAGCATAAAACATCCTGAAATTAGTAGATCATTCAAGGTGAAAATTGACAGTAAAGGTGATGGAATATCGAACACTAAATCAAAAGGACATGAAGAAGAGACCAATAGTGCAACTGCAGATTCCATAGTGGCTATCAATGGAGATGTTAGTCTAAAAGAAACAGCTTTGGATAAGGTGAATGAGGTTGTAACAGGATTGAAAAAAGAGAGCGACGAGTTTAGTGTCAAACTCTCTGAGGCTGAGACAAATCGACCTGACATTCTTCCCTTTGAACCGAAGGAAAGCATTAAAGATAAAAATATATTAATTTTGCCTGTTCTAACGACTGCGGGAACTTATGCTGAAAATATTGAGAAGAGGTTGCGCAGCAGATATGCAATTCTTTCCGCACTTCATGTTGCGGGCTATAAATCTGATAACTCTTCTCATCTTGGAGTGTTTGAAAGACGGATTAATGATAAAGTGCGCTTTATACCATACGAATGGTTCGTTTCAGATCCTCTTAAAATTGATGAATATCAATCTAAAAGGATCAATAAAGTAGAATATGATAGGGTACTTATACTTTGGTTAGGCGATGAATATTTTTACGGTAAACGGCTTGTAGAATTGAAAAAACTAGTTGATCATGTTAGGCAACGCTTAGAGGGTTCTGGGATAAATAATCCTTATGATATAGAGGCCTCGGTTGATATCAATAAAGATGATAGTCAGAGTAAGGATGATTTTAATAATAAAAAAGTTGTATCAACATTAACACCCAATACTAATGTTCAAAAAAAAGGACTAAACAGATGTAAAGTAGAATTTCTTGGCCCATCTAATTCTGTTGTTTTTGAAGAAATATTTCATGATGCAAAAAATGTTAATTTAGAACATGGAGCATCGAAAAAAGAACTTAATGAGAAAAAATTGAAAAAAAATAGAGAACAGATGATAGAAGATGATTTGGAGGAAGATCTTATTGGTCTTGAAATCAAACGTTCTCAAGCCCAAGAAAATAGTACAGCTGTAACAAAAATCCTGGTTGATGCTAAAGAAAGAATTAAACAGAAGACATCTGATTTGGGTAGGTATAATGATATTGTGGCTGATTTAGTAGATGAAATTAAAAGGCTTGATATCAACCTTTCTGAAGCCCAAGAAAACAGTACAACTGCGACAAAAGCTTTGGTTGATGCTAAAGGAAGAATTAAACAGAAGACATCTGATTTGGGTAGGAATAATGATATTGTGGCTGATTTGGTAGATAAAATTAAAAGGCTTGATATCAACCTTTCTGAAGCCCAAGAAAACAGTACAACTGCGACAAAAGCTTTGGTTGATGCTAAAGAAAGAATTAAACAGAAGACATCTGAACTGGATAAGAATAATGATATTGTGGTGGAATTAGTAAATGAAATTAAAAGTCTTGATATCAAACTTTTTGAAGCCCAAGAAAACAGTACTACCGCGACAAAAGCCCTGGCTGATGCTAAAGAAGAAATTAAACAGAAGGCATCTGATTTGGATAACAATAGACATATTGTAACGTATTTTAGAAAAATATTTAACGGTAGCAATGATAACCTTTCTGAAGCCCAAGAAAACAGTACAACTGCGACAAAAGCTTTGGTTGATGCTAAAGAAAGAATTAAACAGAAGACATCTGATCTGGATAAGAATAATGATATTGTGGTGGAATTAGTAAATGAAATTAAAAGTCTTGATATCAACCTTTCTGAAGCCCAAAAAAACAGTACAACTGCGACAAAAGCCTTGGCTGATGCTAAAGAAGTAATTAAACAGAAGACATCTGATTTGGGTAGGAATAATGATATTGTGGCTGATTTGGTAGATGAAATTAAAAGGCTTGATATCAACCTTTCTGAAGTTCAAGAAAACAGTACAACTGCGACAAAAACCTTAGCTGATGCTAAAGAAGAAATTAAACAGAAGACATCTGATTTGGATAACAATAGAGATATTGTAGCTGATTTAGCAAATAAGCTTGAAAATCTAGATATCAAGCTTTCTGAAGTTCAGAAAAATAGTCTATCTGTTACAAAGGCCGTAAACGCAGCTAATGAAAAAGTTAATAGGAAAAATTTTGAATTGAATAAGAAGAAAGATGTTATTTTAGATTTAGAAAATAAACTTACAAAATTGAACAAGATAGTAAATGATAAAACTTCTTTACATATGTACTCTCCTTGGGCGACGGCGGCTCCGTTTTTATTAATGTTTGAATTAGATGAAGAAAAATCCAATAATTTTAGTGTTAGCGTGTCGGATATGATCGTTAAAATGGATAAATTAGACTTAGATAGAAATTCTACAAAATTTATTACAGACAGTGTAGACGCTTCGATAAGGAGATCTATTCATACAGATATGAAGCTAACTGAAGAATTAGTAGATGAATTAGGACGAAGAGGTGTTAAGTTAGGAACTAATGGGAAAGATCATGTTATCGTTATCAGTGAGTGGGATACGTTTTATGGAAGGTCTTTGCCTTTATCGTTTGCCATATCAGTAGAGAAAGGTCGGCAAGCTGAATCTAAACTCAAATCCAACCCACTCTTCAGCTTTCTTAATAAGATTTGGAAATTGCTAACCAACGACAAACGCAAGGGTAAAGTTGAAAAGGATAATTACTGGCCTGATAGAATACATAAAATAACTTATATGAAAGGACTCGACGGAATATTGCCGAACGAAGATGGCGAATCAAACTTACTTTCTGTTTCGAAGTCTGCTAATGCAACTCAAAGGCGTAAAGGTGATTCCGGTGATATGGGTTATTATGCACCTGATTTTAAACAGCCTTTAGGAAAGGCACAATATGACTATATGCGACGTTTGGAGTACAAAATTGACCATTTGAAAACACATGTTAACGGTGACAAATATGATGACAAGCGCGGAGGTAAAGTTAGTGCTATTGGTATCATGGGAAGTGACATATATGACAAATTGCTTATATTAAGAGCATTGCGCCCTAAATATCCAAATGTTATTTTCTTTACCAATGACCTTGACGCTCGTTTATTTCACCATACTGAGCTCCCGTGGACACGTAATCTTATTGTTGCTTCCAGTTATGGTCTTAGGTTGCATCCAGATTTGCAGCAGGATATTCCCTCTTTTCGAGATGTGTACCAAAGTTCTGTGTTTGTTGCAACTTTACAGGCAACTGGTGGCTTAGACGACAACCTAGATTTTATGAAGCTGTCTCCCCGTATTTATGAGATAGGGCGTAGAGGCCCATATGATATAACTCCAAATCTAAAAGAAGACGGAATCTATCCTATAAGACACGATCGTTGGCAATGGGATTTAAAGGAAAGAGAATTTTGGCTTTATATTTTCCTTATGTTTATCCTTCCATTATTATTATTTGGAGGGATAGTATATTTCATCATACGTGGAATTAAAGATTCTGAATATTCAGATAAAATTAGACAGAAAAGGATGATTATGTGGGTATGTAGTATTGGATATTTTTGCATTATCACTTTTACTATTCTGACATTCTATGCATTTAAGTCTGCATGGAATGGGGATGGTGAGCCGTTGAGCTTTCTCGATGGGATAAGTATTTGGCCTGCTCTATTAATTCAACTGTTCTGTGGCTTTCTTGCTATTTTTCTGTTTTTGCATTCTGTTCAGAGTCTGTTTCATAATAATGAAGAGATTAACAAAATGTTTGAGAAAGAAGAGAAGGAACAAGTCAGAATAAAAAATAGGTCTTTTATCAAAATTTATGACTATTGGAAAGGTTGTTGTGAAGGTGAAGATTCAAGTTATAAATATATATGCATTCTTGGGTTTGCTTTTATATATTTATGTGCAGGTACTGCATTTGTCCTACTCTGTAGTGATCTATTAATTCCGTACAGAGACGTCATCAGTTTGCGTGCAGAAGGATGTATTCTGCCATTCAGTCTGTTTTCTATAATAGCCTTTGATTTTTTTGTGATATTCTCTGCAATAAGTTATCGTAAATTTTTCAATAAAATAATTAATTATAAAAGTCACTGGGAGTTTCCAGAGATTCAAAGTACTTATTGTTCTATAGATAGTTTTATAGGTAAAACATGCACGGATAATAGTGAAGATTGTCGCAATAGACAAGAGCAAATTATTACATGCCTGTCTGATTATGATAAGCATTTGACTGATCACATTCTATTTCATCGTTTAATTATCCAAGTTATCGCTAAGAAAACAAAAGCTATTGGGAAAATTATTATTTATCCGTTTATGGTTTTTGCACTACTGTTGTTTTCGCACAACAAATATTTTGACAATTTGAACTGGACACCGCCATTAATAGTAGCGATAGGCTTGATAGTATTTATTACACTTTTTTTCTCGTTTAGACTCTTTTTTACTGCTAATATTGCTCGTAAAAAATCGCTTGTGCATTTAACAGATGAACGATTTCATTTAATGAGTACTCAAGTACCTGCCATGCAGGTTACTTCCGATCCAAAATTTATTAACGATGAAATATCAAAACTTATTGAACAAAAGTTAAAGTACCTGGATTATATTATTGAAGATATACATGATATGAAAGATGGCGCTTTTGCTCCATTAGCAAAAAATCCAATTTTAATTGCTGTCTTAGCACCATTAGGAGGAATGGGATCTTTTGCAATGCTTCAATATCTGCCTCAATTAGTAAACAAGTAGTCTTTTGTTTATGACATCAATACTCAAGTAACTATATACAAAGCGTGATTCGCTGTTGTGTCATAGTTATTGATATTTGTACGATCATTCGACTTACTTCTGAGACAATGTTGCCTTGCGCGTACATCTTGTTTCGATTCTCTGAAGATTGCTCTATTTTATTATTGCTTCTCTGATTGAACAGAATCTCCTTGTGTAATTTGTTTTTATTATAGTGGCTGTACAGATCTTCGAGTGAACCATTCCTCTTCGCATCCCAGATTGATTTTGACGCTTTGCTATATTCCTTATAATATTCGGGGTGTCTTTTACTAATGCGTGATGAGAGATCCTTCTCTTCCATAATAAGCTTGTAGGCAAGAACGCGTGCCCTATTCTCTGGGGGCAGACAGGCAGAGAATAGAGTGTAAGCAACTATCTCTCGGGCCTGAGTGGGTTTGTCTATTTCAGCTTCTT
>Ga0209249_1002442_pt1 | contig 15103 bp, 12 predicted proteins | sample SaaInlV_200m_DNA_4_FD_184653 | JGI IMG/M metagenome (GOLD analysis project Ga0209249, IMG submission 184653) | Marine microbial communities from expanding oxygen minimum zones in the Saanich Inlet - SI037_S3LV_200m_DNA (SPAdes) (version 2) | ecosystem: Environmental > Aquatic > Marine >...
CCATAACAAAAGAAACCTTACGAGCCTCCTCTTTATACAACAACTTCTTCCCGTCAACAACCTTCCCTCCAATCTTAACCTTCTTACCTAAAGCAAGCTCCCCCATCAAAGGAGAATTAGGAATCTTCAACTTCTTCAACTTCTCCCTATCCAACCGACTCCTCTCCTTAACAACAAAAGAATACCCAACCGCCGGACAATCATGATCCATCTCCGCACACTCAATAAAAAAATCCTCACTCTCAAATATAACACCACTCTTAACCTCAACAACCTTCAAATCCAAATCCTGGCCACGCATTCCAACCAAATCCAAATATTTCCGAACCCACTCATTTGTTCCTTTAGGTCCATAAATCTCCAACTTTCTATTATATCCATTCAACCTCAAGGTATTCAAAATACCAGGCAACCCAAAAACATGGTCCCCATGCCAATGACTAATCAAAATCTTCGTAATCTTACACGGATTAAGTTTAGCCTTCCGAAATTGCCTCTGTGTCCCCTCTCCGCAATCAATCAAAATATTTTCACTCCTATACTTCAAGAGCATTGCCGGATGATTCCGCCTCGCAGTAGGAATAGCCGAACCAGTACCCAAAAACGTCAATTCAATTCTTTCTGCCATGTTAAACAAACAAAAAAAGACTTTTTATTCTTTGCCAACAAACTTAAAAATCAAATCAAGCATCTAAATACAGGCTCCGGTAACTCAGCCTGGATAGAGTGTCTGCCTTCTAAGCAGAAAGTCGCAGGTTCAAATCCTGCCCGGAGCGTAGAGTTTATTAATGAATTCTACCAAAAATTACCATGCAGGGATAGCCAAGCGGTAAGGCAAGCGGCTGCAACCCGCTGATCCTGGGTTCGATTCCCAGTCTCTGCTTTCTCGATACGGCAAGCGGCTGCAACCCGCATTCCTGGGCGAAAACTTTACTCGAATTTTATCTGCGAAGCAATTATAAAATTTTAGAGTGAAATTTGAGTAGGTTTCCAGTCTCTGCTTTTTTTATATATATCAGAATCACTAGAAATATATACAGCTTATTGCCAACATCTCCATTCTTATCACAACTCTTATATACCAAATCAACCTAAACATTTCAAGGTGATAAAATGTCAAACATTCTAAGTTTCGTATCAATCAAAGGAGGTGCAGGAAAAACAACTCTAGCATTGGAAACAGCAACTTCGCTTGCAAAACACTTCGACAAAAAAGTCCTCTTAGTAGACGCAAACTTCTCAGCACCAAACATAGCATTATACCTAGACCTAACAAAAGACTACGTCTTACAAGACGTCCTCCATCAAGGAACCCTTCCTCAAAACGCAATCTACGAAGCCCACGGAATCGACATTCTCCCCTCATCCCTAAAATACCACAAACAAATAGACCCATACAAACTAAAAAGAATCCTTCAAAAATACAAAACAAGGTACGACTTCATAATATTAGACACCTCTCCAAACCACGAAGAACTCAAGCCAATAATAGCAGCATCTGACAAAGTATTTCTAGTTTCCTCTCCCGACCACGTAACACTAAACACAACACTAAAAGCCGCAACAATAGCCAAACAGCAAAAAACACCAATAGAAGGAATAATTATAAATAAAATAAGATCTCCGCGCCACGAATATAACCTTAGAGAAATAGAAACACTATCCAAGGTCCCTGTATTGGCAAGAATAAAAGATCACAAAAAAATGGCACAAGCTCTCCATAAAAAAACCCCCATATCGGTCCTAGACGAAACCAACACAGTTTCAAAAGAGATAAAAAACTTAGCCTCAGCAATAGCAGGCTCCCCAGAAAAAGAAAAATGGTTCAAGAAACTATTCCCAACAACAACCATGCTAGGAAAAGAAAAGGTAAACAGAGACTTCCTAAGACAAAACTTCTACACAAGTTCTAACTAAAAATTTTCAAAACTAACTATCCAGGGAAAACCCTAAAACTCAAATTATTCAAAACCCAAAGAAGAGTAAATACAATGATAGCCCCGAGCAAAAGATAAAAACTCAAATCAATAGTAACTTCTCTATCCATCTCATTCATAAGAGTATCAAACAACAAGTCAAAATCCCTAACGTCCTCAACTCGAAAAAACTCACCTCCAGAATTAAAAGCCAAGGATTTCAAAACGTCTTCATTAACCTGAGAAATAATATCTAAATCAGTGACGCCACCCTCTTTACTTCCAACCGCAATCGCATTAACAATCAACTTATTTCTATTAATATATTTAATAGTCTGAGAAATATCACCAACATTCAACTGCCCATCACTAATCAAAATAACAGACTTCATCTGCTTATCATCAAACAGTTTATCAGCAGCAAGCAAAACATTGTAAATATTAGTACCCTGTATATCTCCATGTTCAATAGAATCAATAGCCATTCTACTCTTAAGCTTGGAGTTGTCCAAAACATGTAAAACACGAGCATCACCAGAAAACTCAATGACTCCAACCTCAACCCCAATAGGCAACAAGTCAACAAAATTTTTAGCACCTGACTTAGCAACTTCAAGCCTATTCGGATAAACATCATCACCAGACATGCTACTCGAAGAGTCCACTGCAACAACATAAGAAAAGACAGAAGTACTAGCAATAAACTGCAACCCAGTTCCAGCCAATGCAAAAATAAGCAAAATCAAAACAGCCAAATTAACATAAAGAGCAAAAAAATTTTTAGAGAAAAATTCAATATCATAAAATCTTTCCATAGCCTCAAAATTAGAAAACATCATGGCCTTTCTTTTGGTATAAATAAAACTAAAAAAATAAATAAAAATAAAAAACGGAACCAATAATAATAAAATCAAAAACTTAGGATACAAAAAAACTAATTCCATTAAAATGCCCTCCAAAAAAACCTACAATAATAAAAATATCCTATTTTCATATTCTAGCTCCTTTAGCTCGCCCCTTCAAAAAACCAGAAACAGGACCAACAAAACCCTTATCCGTAACAAGCTCCACCAAATCAATCCCAGAATCCTCCATCAAAGTCCTAACCACATTTTTCCTCTTAATAACATTCTTCTTGTACCTCTCCCCAGCAATATGCGGATCCAAAAGCAACTGTCTTCCAGAATACGGGTCCTGAACCGCAAGCTGATAACCAGAATCAGGCAACTCTTCATCCATCCTATCCCTAACCATGACAGCAATGGTCTCAAACCGGGCACTCATCAATTTCAACTTGTCAATACTCTCTTTTTTAGTATTAATAAAATCTGAAATAATAATAAAAACAGTATAAGGAGACTTAACCGTACGCAAAGCATTAGTAATCGCATTATCCAAATTAAACCCACCTCCATACAAATTCTCATCAGATAAAAACTTCACAAACAGCGGAAATTGATTTTTATTTTTATTAGGATATAAAATCTTAACAACATGATCATTAAACATAACAAGTCCTATATTGTCTCCAGCCCCCAAAATCAAATGACTCATTGCACCAACAAGCTCCGCAGAAAACTCCGACTTCAATTTACTCCCCGAACCAAAAAGCATACTAGTAGAAACATCAACCAAAAAATAAACATTCAAATCTCTCTCCTCAATATACTTCCTAGCCAAAATCTGATTCGCCCTCAAGCTCGCCTTCCAGTCAATCATACTAGCATCATCATCCTGCTCAAAAACACGATAAGAATCAAACTCCAAACCCTTTCCTCTAAAAATATTCCTATACAAAATATTCTTCACCGGAAACTTCTGCATAGCATGTTCAAACTCCGCAACCGCACGCGGAAAATTCAATAAAAATTTACCGCTTTCCGCTTTCACCATCTTAAAAGAACAAAGAATTTTCTATTTATTAATCTTCTCCAATATAGCCTAAAATCTAATGAACAGAAACCTTGCTAATAATATGCTTAATCACTTTTTCCGTAGTAATCCCTTCAGCTTCAGCCTCATAATTCAAAATAATCCTATGTCTCAAAACAGGATAAACAACAGCTCGAACATCCTCAGGCACAACATAATCTCGCCCCCTCATCAATGCCTCAGCTTTAGAAGCAATATAAAGAGCAATAGAAGCCCTAGGCGAACCACCATAAGAAGTATACTTCCCAAATTCACCTTCCTTATTCCTACTCTCTCCAACAATTTTAACAATATATTCCTCAATAGCTTCACTGGTAAAAACATCCTTAACTTGAGCCTGCAAAGAAACTATTCTCTTAGGATTCAAAACAGCCTTAAGACCATAACTCTCAAATTTCCTTATAGTAGTATTCGTACTCAAAATAGACTTCTCTTCATCATGCTCAGGATAACCAATCAACAATTTAAACAAAAACCTATCAACTTGAGCCTCAGGCAAACTATAAACACCGCTAGTTTCTAACGGATTTTCAGTAGCCATAACAAAGAAAGGAGAGGGCAAGGTATGTGTCTTTCTAGAAATAGTAACCATTTTCTCCTGCATCGCCTCAAGCAAAGCGGACTGCGTCTTAGGTGGACTTCTATTAATCTCATCAGCCAAAACAAAATTCGTAAAAACCGGACCCTTAACAATTTCAAACCCCTTCTCCGGAGTATAACTCATTATACCAGTAATATCCGTAGGCAACAAATCAACAGTAAACTGAATCCTCTTCATATCACAACCAAGAATCACAGCCATAGATTTAACAATCAAAGTCTTAGCCGTACCAGGAACACCCTCAACAAGAACATGCCCATTACAAAGAACCCCTCGCAAAATACCATGAATAATTTCCTTTTGACCGACAACAACTTTAGACATCTCTTTTTCAATCTCAGCCAAAACACCAGAAATACTTTCTTTTTTAGAATTAGCAATTTTATTTTTTGGAGGAGAATATTTTTTCAACTTCTTGCCAGTTTTCACAGAAGAATCTTTCTTAATCACAACTTCAGCCTCATTTTTTTTATTTTCTAAAACCATTAATCACCTCGCACATAATAATCACCTTCTACAGATTTATTAAACTTTACCCTTTTATAAACATAAAACACAAATCCCATAAAAAAGATTATTAACGTCAAAAAAGAAATATAATAAAAATTTCTCTCAACAAAACCCTCAAGCTGATATCTAATCTGCTCATTAGACAAAATAGCATCCTCACAAGCCTCACTAACTTCCGTAGCCAACCTCATAGCCTCGTCAACCTCACCTCCAGCAAAAGACTCCTGAGCCCTACGAAGAACTTCAGTCAACTCCAAACACTCAGGGTTATCCAAAAGAAGCTTCTCTGTAAAAATCAATAACTCCTCTGCCTCGCTTTCATTAGTTCTCCTTAGATCTATAAAAAAATCAGCCCAATCAGAAAAATGAGGAGAAGTAACATTTGCAAAAACAGTAGCCTTATATTTCCCAGATCTATCAGTATCGGCAAAAATCTTCATAGTATACTCTCTCTTCTCCCCTGACAAAAGCTCATCAATATAAGTATCCCCAAGTTCAATACGAACATCACTAGAAAATTCATTGTTATAAAGAACAGTAGTAGAAAGATCTATCCCCTTCAAATCAACAGCACCAGAATTTTCAAGACCAAACGGAATCTCAATATAATTTTCATCAGAGATAATAACTTCCTCTGGAACAATAATTCTAAGCGAAAAAAACTTCAACTTTGTAGATGTACCCTTAGCGCCAGAATCAGGCTGAGGAGTATTTATAACTTCAGGCTCGATAAAATCAACTATAGTATCATTAATGCCTGCAGAACTTAGCCCATCACTACCAACAATATCAATCAAACCAGAAAAAGCAGAATTAACAATAGTACCAATCACAACATACCATCCGCCAGCATGACTCAAAGAAATATCCGCATTCCCACCAGACTTCACAAAACTAATATTCTGAACATAATAAGGATCGTCGACATCTTCATCCTCAAAAAAATTATTCAAATCAAGATTAATGTTACTATTATAATCTGTCTGTAACAACGGTATAACGTTTGTAGCACGAATAGGAGCATTCGCGTGACTAATATTCAACTTAAAACTAAAATTACTAGCAACCAAGTCTTTCTGTTCAGAAGTCAAAAAACTACTATTAGAATAAATGCTAACTGTCAAATTTTTATAATGACCGTAAGTTTCGTCTCTAAAATTAGGAAGAAAATCCCATTCAAAAACACTCCCGTTTCCAAGGAAAAGAAACCTCTCCCTTAAACTAAAATTACCATAACTACAATTAACACTATCATTATACAAACAAGAAATGCTATCAATCCAAAAATCATAAACTAATTCGTCTCCAATAGAATGATTCACTGTAAAATTCAAAACACTCGAAACATTTTCAGTTAAATTAAAAACCACACCTTCAACTGGAGAAACAAGATCAAGAGGACCATAAACAAAAACCCAAAAAATCTGCGAATCAACCATACCATCGCTATCATTAACAGTAATATTATAGCCCCAAGAACCCTCATAGGAAGAATTAGAGCTCATATTAAATTCAACTTTATTACCTACAACACTCAAATTAGGGGCATCAGAATCCAACCGAGAAACTGAATAATTCAAATCTAAACCATTATAATCATCCTCATTATCACTAGCATTCAAACTAAAATTCAAATAGTCATAAAGCGTCAAAGAAACATTGTCAACCTGCTGCAAAACAGGAGCCTCAAGACTCTCTGTGACATTCAAAAACCAAGTTCTATTAGTAGAATTGCCAGACGAATCCACAACATTAACAAAAACACTATAGTTCCCAATATCAGAAATAAGCGCCACAAATGTTGCACCATAAGAAGCGCTCTCAGGGTTAGGGTTAAAAAACTCCAGAAAAGAAAAATTAAAAAGGTCAACACTTGAGCCAGTAGAATTAACAAAAGAAACATCAACAATCAATGATTCATTATAATAATTTTTTTGCCCTTCAGGAATAAGCAAATCATCATCATCAATAATTAACGAAAAATTAATAGGAACACCCTCCTTAACAACAAAATTAAAACCCTCTGCCAAATTAAATTGTCCACTAGAATTATACCCGCTCAAAGTATTTAAAACAGGACTATCAACAACATTTGAAATACTAAAATTAAAACTCCACGTACTATTCTTCATTCCATCCGTCGCTACAATAGTCATATTATGATAACCAACATCACAATCCACCGGAGTAAAATTAATAACTCCAGAACTAGAATTAAAACTAACCCCATCTAAAGAACAAAACTCTTCAGGAACTTCATAATAAAAACTAATCGAATCATTTTCCGCATCACTAACATTCATACTAACATTATAACTAAAATTCTCTCCCTCAACCAACTCCAAAACAACTGGATCACTCAAACTACTATTCCAAACAGGAGCAGACTCATTCAATACTTCAACAACAAAAACATCCCAATCCAAATTCCCAACAGAATCCACAACACTAATATTAACGGTATAATTCCCAGCTCCAAAATTATTTAGAACATAACTATGGTCCACACTAACAAGAGAACTAAGGTAATTATTATTATGACTAGAAACCGAAGGGCTGGTCACACTAACCCACGAGGCATTAGAGCTAAATGTCAAGGACTCAAGTTTTATACTACTGTCCCAGATAAGCAAATCATCATCACTAGCATTCAGAATAAAACTCTCATTTTCATAAAGTATTATATCAGAAACTGAATCTAACAAAACACTAGACTCAACAAAATAGACATAAACCTCAATTTGATCAAGATCACTAATAGCTCGAGAGACATCCAAAGCAGTAAAATTAATTGTCCAGTTTCCAACCTCTTTTTTTGTAGGATTAATAGAAATAGGAACATCATAAACATAGTTAGAAGAAGTATTTGAAGAATCAGCATAAAACCAATCTCTATGAGAAGAATCATAAGGCGTAGCAGGATTACTACTAAAAAATCCATAACTAGAAAAATTCAAATCATCATCACTCCCCTGCGTTCTAACTTCAATACTACAATTAAACTGCTCACCCTCAAGAAGATTCGCCCCAGTACAATTAGAAACGTCAACGGAAAGACTACCATAAGCATCAAACTTCAACAAATAAACCTGACTAGACTGATTCATATTATAACTAGAAGCATCACAATAATCATGAGGGCAACTTCCATTAAAGTCTGTAACACTAAAATTCGCCCAATACACACCAACATCCTCAGATGTAGGCTCAAAATCAAAAACAGTAGAAACATTAGAATCATACGTCAAATTAAAAACACTACAATTCTCTCCGTCAATACGATTCGACCATGCCGCATGAGTACAATTATTTATAAAAGTTAAATTAAAAACCAAAGGATAATGCTCTTCTTCGTCACTAGCATTTATAGTATATCCACCCGAAGGATTGCTAGGAAAAATATAACTATAATTAAGATTCAAAAAAATCGGGGCATCATTAGTCGCATTAATTTGAAACTCAAAATTGGTCCCAGCAAACTCATCATCTGTCGTATTCGTAGCTTGGATAGGAACAATAAAAAATCCGCTCTGATTGTCAAACTGCGCATTTATAGTCAAATTACCAGAAGAAGCATCATATATATTCAGCCAATCAGAAACAACAAAAGCATCAACAGCAAACGTCCCAGAAGCATTCGTCCAATTTATTTGCTGATCCGTATCAATAGCAAAATCAACATCACTAGAATACCCTGTTATATTCACACGCAAATCGTGATAATAAACAACGTCCTCTTTAATCATATAATCAACCGTAGACCCAATCCAAACAGGAGCAGCAGCTAAAACAAAAACAATCAACCCAATCAAAACACCAAGCAACAAAAACTTAACTCTCATCCTCAACCCCCACAACCATCGTCCCTTTCTCCGCATCAAACCGAATTTCAATCTTTTGCTTAACCTTCAAATCAAGCGTATCAACAATCGCCTTAGGAATCTTAATCCGATGCCCCGTTTGTATACTATTATCTCTAAATATCGTTTCTGCCATGTACTTTTAAAATACTATTTTTACCCCTATTTTATACTAATAAAATACCATTAAAAGTATTTAAACTCTCCTATTCGACAAACCCAAACCTATCTCTATGTCCAGACCTCTCATCCTCATCGCCCCTCTTCCACAACAAAAACAACCTATACAAAATATACAATATCACAAGAACAAGAAGAATCGCAAGAACTATCAAAACCGTACTAAGTAAAGCAAAGGGTACCTCAGGCTCACAAACATAAGGACAAGGTCCACCACAATCAATTCCAACCTCTCCCTGGTTCTGAACACCATCACTACAAGTCGCACAAGCATCACATGGTCCACCACAATCAACCAAAATCTCACAAGCCCCATCATGACAATTCGTAAATCCATCAAAACAATTAGGATTCTCTGTAAAATAACAAAACCTTTTCTCATCAGGTTCGGCTAATATAGGATTATCTCTACCACAATTACTCAAGTCATGACAAGCAGTGATTTGAAAACCACAATATCTCTCATCCTCCTCGGAATTTTGAGAGCAAACATCCTTAGCCAAAGAATAATCTTCCAAAGACAAAATCCCAACATCAAAAGACCTCTTCACATTCTGACAAACTTGCCATTCATCACAAACCCAATCTTCAATACAATAAGGTATCTGGCTTATCCCACCACCCTTAGGAGGAGCTTCTGGGCACTCAACACCAGAAACAGCAACGTCCCAAATTTCCGAATCATTAAGCAATCCGTCCGTCGTAACAACTTCAATTCTATGTGCCCCACTAACGCCACATCCAAACACATGAGAAAAACTATCATTAGAAAAATTCTCTGTATGTTTCACCAGCCTATCATCAACATACCAATCAATATCTGGAACGGTCCAGTCCGGATCATAAACCTCTACATAAAAAGAAGAACGAGACGACCCACTAACTCTAAGAGTACTCTCATTAGGAGTATGATTAATAATCTCAGGCGCTCTATTATTAGCAGTAACAGTCAAACTAAAATCATCACAAACACTCTCAGAAACAGCACTATTAGGGAAACAAAAACTAATATTAGGATGAATACTACCTAAAGCATTATCTTCAACACAAACCGTCAAAAAATACGTCCTATTTTCCTCCCCAAGAATCGGAGTATAGTTCATAACACCATCTGCAGCTCCAATATCAAACAAATCCTCATTCCCACTCCAACTCAAATTAAAGTCCAAATTCCCGCCTGAAGTAACTCCATCCTCAACATCCTCTACATTAATAACACGATAAAAATTAGAATCCTCTCCAGTCAACCAAACAGTCTGAGCCCCAGTATTTTCCATAACAGGTACATTATTAATTTCGATAACGCTTATCGTTAAGTCCCTACTGTCGACCAGATTAAAAGGATCTCTAACATAAATAGTCTCGGCATGATTCCCAACATCATCTTTATCCAAAAGAAGAACAGGACTAGAATAAATATCAGCATAACTATCAAAAATCGTCCTCCCTTGATCTCTTATGTAAAACGGATTAGTAGGATTAAGAATCCAAGTCAAATCGTCCTCATCAGCATCAGTCGCATTAATCTCATAATCCAAAAACTGCCCCTCACAAACCAAAATAGGATCCGTTATATTACCAATCAAAGGAGCCGAATTAGGAACACTAACAAAAAAATCAACACTCTCGTTATACCAATTCCCATCATCCTTATGCGCAAACACCGTCAAGTTATTCCACCATCTCACAACAGTAATAGAACTATTCGGAACAAAAGGAGTACGCGACTCAACAAAAACTCCATGCCTAGAATCATAAAGCGAATACTCCCACTCAGTCACAGAAAAATCCGCACTCACATTCAAATCAATCAAATAAACTTCACCTTTACTAAAATTATAAACAATGGGTTCAGGTGAATGAATAAAAATAGTAATAGTCGCTTCAATAAAAATTTGAACAATCCCACTATCATTAACAGCATGTCCAGTAATCGCAACAGGAGAGAAAGGAACCCCCATAAAATTAAAAAAAACAAAATTAAAACTACCAAACAAAAACAAAGTCAACGCCAAAGCTATCACTACTCTTTTATTCATAAACAAACAAACAATACCCAATATAAAAATCTATTTATAAGAAAACTTCCCTCACTTCTTAGAACCAAAAACATTACCAAGAGACTTGCTAAACATTCTACGAAGCCTCCACAAAACAAAACCAATCAAAACCAAAACACCCAAAACCCAAAACAAAGCAAACCAATCAAAACCTTCTAAAAACCACAGTTTAACAACATCACTCTCAACTTCATCTCCATAATACAAACTAATCTCCACATCAACATTGCTCTCAATATCCCTAGCATCAAAATAAACAAGCATCTTCCTTTTTTCCCATTTATCAAAATCGACAAGAATACTATCAAAACACTTACCACTCTCAACAATACAAACTCCAACATAAACATCTTTCATATTATTATTATACAAACTCTCAACCCACACCTCAAGCTTATTAATTTTCCCACCATAAAACTCTTCACTATAATTCAAAACCCTAGCCTTAAAATCTCCCAATCTAAAAACATTTTCCATCGAAGAAACACTCTCTCCATATTCAGCTCTAGCAACAGCTAAATAATCCCCTGAAGAATAATTATTAGTATCCAAACTAACACCAAAAACTTCTTTCTTGGAAACATTAACCATTCTACCTCCAAGGTCAAACTCATCAACAAGCTCTCTAGAATTACTACCCCCCTTCCTATATACTTCAACACTAGATTCGACAAAAACATCATCCTTTCCCAAATTCAAAGCACCTACCTCAATCTCAACATCGTCACCAAGATCCATATTAGGAGCCTTAACTTCCAATAGGATATACTCATTAGGATAAGGGACCTCAACCTTAATAATGGCAGCAACATCCCCCGCCAAAATCCAAATATTATTAACCCCATAATCCCAATCTATAAGAGAATCAATAAGTATATCCTCAGGCAAACTCAACGAAGCAACGACACTCTCACTCCCAGAAATACGCTCCTTGTCCAACTCAACATAATCAACAAAATCACCCATGACTCTCAATTCATCTTCCCCATTTAAAACGAAATCAAAAACAAAATCCCTATCTAGCCCCAATCCAAAATCAACCTCATAGCTACCAGGACTAACTCCCTCGACAGCCAAAACATTGCCAGCTAAAAAAACAATCAAAATAAAAAACCAAGTCCTCATCATTTACCCTTCCCCGTCAATTTTTTCCGAAGTAAGAAAAACCACAACAAGTTCATCAAAACCAATAATACAATAACAATAACCAAAACAATCACAATCGTATTACTCGAACCATCATCCCCACCATCATTAGAAATTACATAACCAAGTCCAATAATAACCAACTCATTCTCACTAACTTCAAACTTCAAATTCTTCTGACTCGTCTTATCGCCATAATTAATCGAAACCTCTGCATCATAATCCCCTTCAATAACTCCGGCAGTATCCCAATACGAAACAAAAACCTCTTTATTCAAAGCCGTAATATCCTGAGCAGCCGACTCAAAACTAGAAACAACGTCCCCTTCAGCGTCCTTAATTAAAGTCACAATATGAGCCCCACCTATAGCCTCACTCCACTTATTCTCAACTAACATCTCCAATTTAGCAATCTCACCCAAACTAAATCCAGCCACATTAATTTCCTGCAATTCCAACTCCTTACTTCCAACACTAAACTTCTCTTCCAACGGAATAGTCCCATCATCATAAATAACAGTAGCCTTAGCGATATATTCCCCTATCTCAACATCCGCCTTCCAATTATATACAAGCTCCTTCCTCGTACCGCTTCCAATCGAAACCGAATCAGTACCAAAACTATCAACCTTCTCACCCATCTTATTATAAATATCAACATTAGCTCTAACAGCACTCAAGTCAAACTCCCCCGCACTAACAACCGGAATCACAAACTTAATATCTTCCCCGACATTCGCACCATAAACATACATCTTAGCATTCGCATACTTCCCAGGATACGGAACATACAAATGAACCTGAGTCACAACAGCCAGCGTCGCCAACAACTGAGATCCTTCACTAACCTCTCCACTCGGAAGCTGCATAGCATAAACCTCTCCAGTATGAAGACCAGGCTCCAACTTATCAGGAAAATTCAATGTATAACTAAAACTCTTCTTACCTTCCGAAGCCAAAACCGACCCCTCTTTTTCATCCAAAGAAATATACTCAGCCAAATCTCCCTGCGCCGAAAATACAAGTTTAATATTATCCCCCCCAGAATTAACAATCTGAAAAGGGACAACCTTCTTCATATTAGCCTCAAAATCAATCGTTGTCCTAGCCGGAGTAATACCCAAAGCAAAAACATTTCCCAACATAAAAATCCCAAACAACAAAACAAAAAATTTCTTACCCATCATATCCACCTACATATTTATCTCCACCAGCAACCTCATCACCAACTCCCAACTTCTTCTTGCTCACCAACTCATCCCCATCATAAACATCCACATTAAGTCTAACATTCCCAGCATTAACAACACTAAAACCTTCATCACTTTCAATCAAAGCCAATTCAACTCTAGACTCAATCGTCAAACTCCGAACCTCGCTTCCCAAAACCCCACTAACCTTCCAATAATAAATACCGGGATCCAAATCAATTTCCAACCCATCCTCAACCGCATACTCTTTCGGGGTCGTAAAATCCATATTATCATCAATCAACAAGACCTCAGCTCGCTCGAAACTAAACAAAACTTCCCCATCTATACTAACATACTCATCAATTGGGGCAATAACCAAAGGCCGAGCATAACCAACAACTCCCATCAAAACAAAAACACTCACCAATATAATTATCAAATCAAATTTCCAAATATGTTCTTTCATTTTTTCACCTCTGTATTATTTATCCTTTCCATTATTTAATTACTCCCCCAGCGCCCCCGTAAACACAATTGTCGATTGCTTAACCCCAGGATCCTCACTAACAGGAACATCCAATCTAATATCAATCTCAGCCCCATCATCCCCGTCCTCATAACTCAAATTCTCAATTACAACAACCTGTCCCATTATAGGCATATTAAACCAACTAACTAAGGACTTCAGCCAATCAAACGCCCCCTCTTCTCCGCTAACATTATTCGCTTTAACTTGATAATAAACACTCGTCCCAGGCTCCGCACTCCAAAGTGCCGACGAATTAATAGAAACATTCAAATCAACATTCCCATCATTGTCAAGCTCAAAAGCATCAAGAGAAGAGCCATCCGTATCATTAGCATCACCAGGATTCATATTCCCAAAATTAATCTCGTCACTAATCAAAACAATTCCAATTTCAGCCGTCACATTAAAATGCCAAACACTAGCCCAATCTCCCCATCCTTCACTGTCATTTGCCCTAACAGTCCAATTGTAGTAATATCCATTATCATACAGACACTTCCAATCAACACTAGGGGAATAATTAGCACTCGCATCATCAGCATCTCTAGCATCATCACAACTAGTACCATCTCCCGCAAAATACCCTTCAACAATATCATACTCGTAAACCAAACTGTCCCCATCCGCATCAAACCCACTCCAAACCAACTCCAAACTCCTATTCGTCGTAGCATTCCAATTAGTCGGCGAAATCAAAGTCACAACAGGAAGACTATTCAAAATCGTCAAATTACTACTATTAACCCAACTCGAATTCAAACTCCCATCACTAACCATAACCGAACAATTCCAATACTCCCCCTTCGTAGTATTCCCACTACCCAAAACCCCAACATAATCAGTCCCATTACTAACCCCACCCTCCATGACCGTCATATTCAAAACTCCGCCTTTATACCACCCAACCCAAACATCCAAATTATCCCCATCATCATCACTAACCATCGCCAAACAATTTAAATCTGACAAAGTCTTATTCGACCCATCACTTGAATTCAAAGAAACAACAGGATTATCAGGCGCAACATTACTAGAAACAACGGTAAAATTCCCCGACTCATTAATCTCATCCCCAAGAGTATTATTAGCATAGACAGTATAGTTAACATCCCCAAATCCAAACGTAGGATCAGTCCCAAACGTAACAGTCCAAAAACTCCCAATCAAACTCAAGAA
>Ga0209249_1002446_pt1 | contig 15076 bp, 16 predicted proteins | sample SaaInlV_200m_DNA_4_FD_184653 | JGI IMG/M metagenome (GOLD analysis project Ga0209249, IMG submission 184653) | Marine microbial communities from expanding oxygen minimum zones in the Saanich Inlet - SI037_S3LV_200m_DNA (SPAdes) (version 2) | ecosystem: Environmental > Aquatic > Marine >...
TGGCATCTACGATGATTACCTGAGAAATTATGTCAAAGAAAATGATGTCCAAATTTCGCCTGATGTGCTTCACCAAGCTGGATTAGCTGTTGCTCGCAAAGTTTATAAGATCATGACAGAACGGGCTTACAAATGCACCTTTATTGGTGGGGGCGCACGCGGCTTACATCATTTTACAGAGATGGTTGGGGGGCGCGTTGTGGTGACGATTAACTGGCGAGGTACGGCCGATAAGCTCTTGGAGCAAGATCCACCCGTAATATATCGATTATTTAATCCTGTCTCGGACAGAGTGATTGATGAGTTAATGGAAAAATTGCCAGATTTCAAACGAGGCTATCTTGAAGATGGCCTGAGCGTTGAAGAATTTGAAGACTTTGGACCGGTACAGTTATTCAAGAGCGCTTTTACTAGTAGCTGGAGCCGGGTTTTGAATATCATCAAAGAGCAACGATAGTAGAGGAAAGTAGTCGCCAGACGGGCGCACAAACGATGAAAGCAAAAATACGAGACCCCCACTTTACGGAGTTGCTCGACCCAGAGCAAGACATAGAACGATTGCTCACCGGCTTCGATTTTACCGAAGGACCGGTTTGGAACCCCGTTGATCATTCCCTGGTCTTTAGCGATATCCTTGGCAACTCCATCTACCGCTGGACTCAAAAATCCGGCCTGCAAACCCTGTGCCGTAACAGCTACATGGCAAACGGTAATGCCTACGACCTTCAAGGCCGCATCATCACTTGCGAACATGCCACCAGCCGCCTTACTCGCACCGATTTCTCCGCAAATGGAGAGCGTGAGGTTCTGGCATCGCACTATCAAGGCAAAGAACTTAACAGCCCAAATGATGTGGTTTGCAAAAGGGATGGAACGCTCTATTTTACTGACCCGAATTCCGGACGCAGTGCAGGATTTGGCGTCCCCCGTGAACAAAAATCGGGTTTTCAAGGAGTCTATCGCTGGGACGCTCGTGACCTCAGCTTGCTACTCCTCGTGGACGATTTCTCGAAACCAAACGGATTATGCTTCTCCCGTGACGAAAATCATCTCTACGTTAACGATACAGATCACGGGCATATCCGCATCTTCGACGTCGCAGACGATGGGATGCTCCACAACGGGCGAGTGTGGGCTGAATTAGAGTCGGCTGGCATCGGCGTTGCAGATGGTATGAAGATCGACTCGGCTGGCAATTTATACAGCACAGGCCCAGGCGGTATCCATATTTTTGATGCAGATGCCAATTATCTCGGCATTATTGAGATTCCCGAGCAAGCAACGAATTTAGCTTGGGGAGATACTGATCTGCAGAGTCTCTACATCACCGCAACCACGTCCGTTTACCGCTTGCGGACATTGACCCCCGGGCATAAGCCTTTGGGATAAAAGGAGTTTTTATGGCAGAGAGCCAAGTTTTAGTTAGGCACGAAGATTTAGAAAGTTTTGTGAGCGCTATTTTTGAAAAAACCGGCGTCCCCGCATCTGATGCAGCTTTCTTCGCAAAATCATTGGTGAATATCAATCTTTGGGGCATTGATTCGCATGGTGTTTTGCGTGTGCCCATTTATGCGAAACGCCTTCAGGCTGGGTCTTGTAACCCCAACCCAGAGATAAAAACACTGAAGAGTGCGATCACGCTGGAAGTTTTGCACGGTGATGATGGCCCCGGGCAAACCGTTGGGCGAGTGGCGATGGAACGTGCTATTGAGCTTGCCAAAGAATATAACGTTGGCATTGTCGGCGCTGTTCGCAGCAATCACTTTGGGGCTGCGGCAACCTTTACTCGCATGGCAGCCAAAAAGGGGATGCTCGGTGTGGCGATGACGAACGTTGTTCAGAATGTGGTTGCTCCAGGCGGAAGCAAGCCCATCATCGGGAATAATCCTTTCTCCATTGCTGTGCCTACTTACGGCGATTATCCCTTCGTCCTCGATATTTCACTCTCGGCGGTCGCTGGCGGGAAGTTGCTTTTAGCGAGCAAAAAGGGCGAGAAAATCCCCTTTGGTTGGGGCACTGACCAAGCCGGACGTCCCACGGATGATCCGAATGAAGCCTTCAAAGGCTTCTTGCTGCCTGTCGGAGGGCACAAAGGTTTGGGGATGGCATACGCTGTTGAAATTATGACAGGTCTATTATCCGGGGGCGTTTTCCTGGATGCAATGAAGGGGATGTACAAATATCCCGATGATCCCAGCCTGACATCCCACCTAATGATGGCGATCAATATATCTGCCATTATGGAGCCGGACGAACAAAAAGCTCGAATGACGGATTTCTCTGAAAAGATTCATGCCTCCCCGATGTGGGATGAAAGCAAGGAAATGTTGCTGCCCGGAGAAATTGAGCATCGTACAATGTTGAAACGTCAGGAAATGGGAATCCCGCTTCCGCAGAATTTATACGAAGAAATCGTTGCGCTGGCAGAAAGCCTAGGCGTAGAAAAAACACTTTTAAAAATTTAATAACTTACGATCTAAAAGGAGATTAAAATGAGTAAATCAAAACATTTATGGTGGCAAGAGATGACACTTCCTGAATTACAGTACTTCGCCAAGGAAGTTAGCGATATTGCCATTTTGCCGATTGGTGCTACTGAGCAACATGGACCCCACTCACCTAATGGCGTAGATTTGTTCAATGCCAAATATATGGCGCAAGAAATTGCAAAGAAAACGGATGTTATGTTGCTGCCGCCGCTGCCCTATGGTTCGCATCCTTACCATCACTGGAATATGCCCGGCACCATCCCTTTGAGCTACGATACCCACACTGCTGTGCTGGTTGATATCATCAAAGGTGCTACGGTTTCCGGCTTTAATAAATTCATCATCTTCTCAGCACACGGACAGGTTTCTACCACCCTCGTTGCCGTTCACAAACTCGGTTTGGAAGGGCATTTCACCCTTTCCATGCACTGGTATGACTTCTTGCGTGATGATAAAGACGTATTGGATGACTATATGTGGCACGCCGAAGAAGCCGAGACTTCTGTTGGTTTGTACTTATACCCGCAGTATATTGATATGAGCAAAGCTGATAAGGGTGGCGGGGAAGCCTTGATCGACAGCAAATTCATTATCGCTCCCGGACAGATGCCCAAACCTGGCATGATGTATCACTTTGAAGGCACATTTGCCCGCCCAGAGTATAAAGAACTCGAAAACGGCATCATCGGAGATGCCCGCAACGCTACCCGTGAAAAAGGCGAAGCAATAGTCACTCGTGTGGTAGATCATGTTGTGGACATTCTTGATGACATCAAAGTCCGCTGGCCCATCGGAACGAAACCGCCTGTAAAATAAAGGAAAGATCATGAAACTCAAAGATAAGGTGTCCATTATCACTGGCGCTACCATGGGGATCGGTTTGGCTTGCGCTGAAGAATTTGCTGTTGAAGGCTCTAAAGTGGTCTTGACTGGTCGCAGTGTAGACTTGGGAGAAAATGCTGCCAAGGAAATCCGTGATAAGGGTGGCGATGCCATTTTTATACGCTGTGATGTGAGCCAAAACGATCAAATTCAAAACCTGGTGAAAAAAACTGTAGAGCACTATGGACGCATTGACGTGGTCGTCAATAATGCCGGCGTGAATCACAGTGCTAACTTCTTCGATATCTCCGAAGATGATTGGGATTGGGTAATGAGCGTTGATTTGAAGGGTACTTTCTTGCTCAGCCAGGCAGCTGCCCGTGTGATGGTAGAACAAAAAATCCCCGGTGTGATTATCAATATGACCTCTGTGATGGCTGTTTTAGCCTTAGCTGATCAGGTTCCCTATTGCGCAGCTAAAGGTGGTGCCAATCAACTTACCAAAGCCATGGCATTAGCACTCTCTGATTATGGCATCCGTGTCAATGCTATTGGTCCGGGACCTGTGTTGACCGATCTGATGAAGCGGGTCGTGAATAATAAAGAGAAAGAAGCCGAGCTTCTCGGGCGCCTGCCATTGGGCCGCATCGCAGAATGTAGCGAAATTGCCAGAACAACCGTCTTTATGGCAAGTGATGATTCCAGTTTCTTCACTGGTCAGTGCATCTACCCAGATGGTGGTCGTATGATCCAGGCTTTCTCACGAAAGCAGGAAAAGTAGACTATTTATTAGACACGGATCGTGCAGGCCAAAAAAACTGTGTGATTCGTGTCTTTCCAAAAAACGAAGCCATGCCCCATATCAAACTAAAAGCACGCCCCAGTTATGAATATGCTCACCCCCTGAAGGTACGTGTGACCGACATCAACTATGGCGGTCACTTGGGGAACGAAGCCTTGCTGGGATTGATCCACGAAGCCAGAGCGGCATTTCTGCAGAAATTGGGTTTCAACACCGTTAAGAAAGGCGAAGACCTTCTTGGGCTGATCATCGCCGATATCGCCGTGAATTTCAAAGCGGAAGCCTTCGCTGGTGACCAATTGATGATCGATTGTCAGATCGGCGAAGTGACCCAAAAATCCTTTCGTCTCTTTCACCGCATTCGGCGAGAAAAAGATGTCGTAGCACTCGTGGAAACGGGCTTGATCGCCTACGATTATCAAGATAGAAAAATAGCCAGCCTGCCGAAAGGATTTCCACAAGGGCTGGATCACTTTCGTAATAAAGAGAATATATAGAAAAGAAAGCAATTATTTAGCAGGAGATTTTATATGAACAAGCCTAAAGTAGCATTAATGACCTTTGGCGATGCCCGAGAACATGAATGGAAAAATCTGTTCAAAGGATTAACAGAACCAAGACATCAGCGCATTATTGAATATTTTCAGAATTTACCGATTGAATTATTCTCTTTTCTAGAAGTAGCTCGCTCAAAAGATGAGATCGACGAACAAGTAGACCAACTCAAAGCAAAAGGGGCAACTGTATTTCTTGCACACATCCCCTGCTGGACATCCCCCAATCTTGTTGTTCGTGGCGTACAGGGAATGGGTTTGCCAACAGCGCTGGTTTCCAATCGTGATTCCGGTACACATGGCACAGTTGGGCTTTTGGGCGCAGCCGGTGCGCTCGACCAAATCGGCTATCCCCACTTGCGCGCCCGAGAGGGTTTCGATGCGCCAACATTGGGTGAGAAAGCCCTCCCCTTTATTCGGGCAGCTTCAGCCGTCTCGCAGCTCAAGGGGCAGGTCTTTGGTATGTTCGGTGGGCGCTCTTTGGGCATTGACACAGGCACCATAGATTCCATGCAGTGGAGAAAAATGTTTGGGGTAGATGTAGAGCATATTGACCAGTTGGAGATCATTCGTCGGGCAGAGATGATGGGGGCGGAAGATTCGGACAAAACGGTCAGCTGGCTAGAGGACACGGTCGCATCCGTTGGATATGATGACGCCAAACTCACTCGAGAGAAGCTCGAATTCCAAACTCGATGTTATCTTGCTACGCGTGACATCATCAACGAGCTAGGCTTGGACTTTGTCGCCGTTAAATGTATGCCCGATCTGACAAATCACTATGTCCCCCAATGCATTTCTGCAGCCCTTTTGCCCAGTTCCTTTGATGCGGATGGTGAGAGAAAGCCCATTCCGATGGCTTGTGAAGCTGATGGCGATGGTGCGCTGACTATGCAGATTTTAGGGCTGGTGTCAGGCGGCGCTCCGACTCTCTTTGGCGATCTCAGCTATTTAGACGAGGAAAACGCAACTATCTACGTACCAAACTGTGGTGCAATGTGCAGCTGGTATGCTGGGCGCTCAGAAAAGCCCGAAGAAAATATGCAGAAAATAGAGCTTCGCCCATCCTTCCGTCCGGGTGGTGGAGCGACTGTTTACTTCAAGGCAGCGCCCGGACCTGTAACGATGGCACGACTTTCACGGCGTTCAGGAAAATATGTGATGACCATTTTCAGCGGCGAAGCCATAGAACCTTCGGCTGAAGCCTATGATAACTTTGTTAAATCGCGTGGCAGCCATCAACTGCCCACCATGTTCGTTCACGCAGACTTGGATTTTGAGGCACTTATCAACGAATTTGGTTCTAATCATATTTCCGGTGTAGCTGGCTCTTGTGTAGAAGAGTTGGTGCATGCCTGTAAATTGCTCGATATTGAGCCTATTGTTTTGGCTAGCTAGTAGAGGTATATCTTATGGATCGAAGAACAGCTTTTGCAAAGATCATGAACCACGAAGAGCCAGATCGAGTTTTGGTGGATTACGGAAAACATATAGGCTCTTTCCACGTCAACACCTATGAAAAAGTTAAAAAAGTCTTGGGCGTTGAAACGGAAACAAAAATTCTCGACCGAATGGCGCAGAATGTGATTTTAGATGAGGAAGTTTGCCAACGCTTGGGGCTTGATTTCAGATGGCTTATCCCCAAATGGGTAGGCGTTGAAGACGTCGAAATAGATGGCGAATCCGGCTATATTGATATGTGGAAGACACCCCATAAATGGACAGACGTCGGTCAGTATTATGCCATCCACGCATCGCCGCTTAGTCAAGATGACCTTACGCTGGAAGATATAGAAAATTTTGAATGGCCCAAACCCGATCCTGCTATGTTTACAGGTTTGGTAGAGCAAGCCAAATATTGGTTTGAAAATACTGATTATGTCGTTGGTGCAGATGGCATCAAAGCTGGGATATTGCAAACAGGTTCACAAATTCGAGGCTATGACAAAATCTTTCTTGACTTTGCGCTTAATCCTGAATTAGCCCATGCGCTTTTGGACAAAATATCAGAGTCCATCAATGCAATGTATCGCCAGTATATGGAAGTAGTCGGCCCCTATGTGCAGGCTGTCACCATTACAGACGACCAGGGCACGCAAAATTCATTGATGGTTTCTCCGAAAATGTTCCGTAAATTCATTAAGCCCCGCCTGAAATCTTTGATCGACACCATCAAGGAAACAGCAGATGTAAAAGTGCTTATGCACTGCGACGGAGCAATAACGAAGATTATCCCCGACTTGATCGAGATCGGCGTTGACCTTCTCAACCCCATCCAGCCCGTTGTAAAAGATATGGATGACACAAAAGCATTGAAAGAAAAATTCGGTGAGGAAATCTGCTTCCACGGCGGCATTGATGTACAGCAAGTGCTGGTCAATTTCTCCGAAGATGAGATCCGTGATGAAGTCAAATTGCGCATTAATGACCTCGGAACCAGCGGCGGTTTTATTATTGCCCCCTGCCATAATATCAACGTTGATATTCCTATGGAAAATACCCTTGCCTTATTTGAAGAAGCGCAAAAGGTCGGGAAATACCCGCTAAGCAAGTAAAGGAGAACAATCTTGGAAATAAAAGGACTACAGCACGTCAATATCGTCGTGAAAGATGTAGATTTTTCACGCAAGTTCTATTGCGACATTTTGGGTATGGACGAGAAACCACGCCATCCCAGCTTTCAACTAGTGGGTGCCTGGTTGCATAAAAACGGTGCTGAAATTCATTTGATACAAGAAGATCATGCGACCCATCCACCCGGAGATATTTCTGTTGACTATATAGAAACTGCCACAAATGAGCTTTCTGCCTCACGTCATTTCTGCCTCGTGATTGACGATACGGATGACCTTGTGCGCATTCTGGAAGAAAATAATATCGCCATTGTTTATGGTCCCATCACCCGCACAGGTGGGCTAATTCAAACCTATTGCTATGACCCTGATAATCATTTAATCGAGTTTTCAGAATTCCCCAAATAACTCGAGTGAAACATTTTCACTAAGGAAAAAATAATGTTCAAAAATCTATTGAAAGAGAAAATTAAAGCAGGAAAGAAAACCGCTGGAGCATGGGTACAACTCGCAAGCCCTTTCACAGCGGAGATATTCAGCTCGGCTGGCTTCGACTGGCTGATGCTGGATATGGAACACGCTCCTGGCGATATCTTGACGCTCGTTAGTCAAGTTCATGCCATGAAAGGAACAGATACCGTTCCCCTAGTGCGTACACCCTGGAACGATTTTGTCGCGATTAAGAAAATTCTAGATGCTGGTGCACAAGGCGTTTTGATTCCCTATGTGAATAACAAGGAAGAAGCCGAACTGGCAGTGAAAACCTGCAAATATCCCACTGAAGGGATTCGGGGCGTTGCTGGTAGTCCACGTGCAGCGGGTTATGGGATGAATATCGGCAATTACCTGCAAAGAGCAAATGAGGAGATATTCATCATGATCGCTGTTGAAACGCCCGAAGCTGTTAAAAATCTGGATGAGATCCTCGAAGTAGAAGGCTTGGACGGCATCTTCATCGGTCCCATGGATTTGGCCTCTTCAATGGGCTATTTCGGAAACCCATCAGAACCCAAAGTGCAGGCTGCGATCAAGGAAATTGAAGGGAAAGTCTTTGCTTCAGATAAAGTCCTTGCGACCACAACGGGAACATGGGAAGGTGCTCAGACTTTATATGAACGAGGCTACGATATGCTCATGCTGATGGCAGATGGAATTAATCTGGCAAAAATGGCAAAGCAAAAAATGACTGAGTTTCGCGAGCATTACCCGAATGGGTAGTGTTTAAGTAATCGTTCAGAGATAAGCTATAGAGAAACCTAACAGGTTTTCTTAAGTAAATTGTTTTCAAACGTTCACTGAAATAAATAAAAAAGAGACCTTCGAAAGAATTTGAAGATCTCTTTTTTATTTTACTCTGTCAAGTCTCTTTCTTGTTTTTGCGTCTTTTTGCGCTTGCGGTAGGCTTTAACCCAGCCCATGGCAAATTCATCTTTGCCCAACGCAAGGTCAGAAGCAAAGACAGTGGTGCGAATTTCTGTAACGAGCGGATTTGTGATCGGGCAAGTCATGCCAGCCTGAATTGCCATCGCCATAAAAGCAGCATTCACATACTTTCGGTCGGGCAAGCCAAAGGAAACATTACTTGAGCCCATCGTGATATTCACGCCATATTTCGCAGTGACCATTTTGACGACTTCAAGAGTCAGCGCACCCGCAAGGTGATCTGCGCTCATTGTCATTGCAAGCGGATCAATGACGATATCCTCGATGGGGATGCCCATGCCTGTTGCTCGTTCGATGATCTTACCGGCAACTTCAAGCCTGTCTTCTGCCGTTTTTGGAATACCAGCGTTGGAGATACATAAGCCGATCACGGCTGCGCCGTACTCTTTTGCAAGTGGCAAGACGGCATTGAGTGATTTTTCTTCGCCATTGACAGAATTGATGAGAGCTTTGCCCTCATAAACCTTGAGCGCTGCTTCCAGAGCTTGCGGATTTGCCGTATCAATACACAAGGGGACATCGACTACAGACATGACTTCTTTCATAACCTGTGGCAGGAGGGCAACTTCATCAGCACCGGGAATACCAGCGTTAACATCTAAAACAGGAGCGCCTGCTTTGACTTGTGCAAGAGCATCCTGTCGAACAATCTCGAAGTCACCTGCTTCAAGGGCGGCTAAAACAGCTTTTCTACCAGTGGGGTTAATGCGCTCACCGATCATCACGGTGGGTAGGTCTCGGTGGATGTGAACTTCTTTGCCACCCAAGCTAAGGGTGGTTTTTAGATTTTCAGCCATTTGATTCCTCTATGAAGGATTGGGCTAAGACCGCTGCCTGACCGGCATCGCTTGCATAACCATCGGCGCCGATCTTTTTGGCATAATCTGCTGTTACAGGGGCGCCGCCGACCATGATCTTGACTTTACTTCTCAAGCCAGCTTCCTGAATTGCCTTGATTGTTGCTTCCATAGAGAAGGTCGTGGTAGTGAGCAAGGCTGAAAGCCCAATAATATCCACGTCATCTGTAATGGCTTCTACAAAAGCTTCAGGAGCAACATCTATGCCCAAATCCTGAACTTCAAATCCTGCACCTTCGAGCATCATACCGACGAGATTTTTGCCGATGTCGTGTAAGTCCCCTTTTACAGTACCAAGAACAATCTTGCCCTCAGGCTCAATACCAGATTCTATTAGATGGGGCTTCAATATCTCCATGCCGCCTTGCATAGCACGAGCAGAGATCAACATTTCAGGGACGAAATATTCTCCCTCTTCAAAGAGTTGACCAACTTCTTTCATTGCATCGATCATGCCTTTATTCAGTATCACGTCTGGCGCTATTCCCTCATCCAACGATTTTTGAACGTACTCCAACGTATCGTCTCTTTCGCCTTCTAAAACACTTTCATAGAGAGCTTCCATTACTTCACTCATTGTATTCTCCTTCTTTTATGCAAAAGTATTCTTGATTATTTATGTTATCGATAGATTAAGTGGATCGTGAAAAGTTCTTTAAAAACCCGTCATTGCGAACCCCACAGGGGTGAAGCAATCTTCCCCCTAAGAATGTGCTGCAATTTGCGCATAAATAGCTGTTTCATCCAAAAGCATCCACTCGTTGACGATCTTGCCCTTGCGAAGCTCAAAATGAGAGATGCCGAGCAATGAGAGCGGAGCACCAGTGGGATTGCCATAACGCCCACGCCCCTGATGTGTGCCGCAGTAGGACCAGCGTAAAGAAACCCGAGGGGCTTTTTCATCTTCTTCTTGCACAATGATGTAATGGGGATCAAAGTCTCCGTCGGGGATGGATGCAAGGATGCTGTCAAAAAGTCCGCCTGTGCGGAAACGCCCGTAGTCAAGGAAGCCCGAGGGGCCTTCAAGACGGATCGCACGATCGTAATTTTCATCCACGATATTCAGTTTTTTATCATTCCAGATGGCATCATAGGTTTTTAGGATATGACTGGCCGTCTTCTCATCCCCAATGCGGGTAATGCCATTCGGATCGGACCAACGCTCTCGCATGGCCTCGTTTCCGATCTGATAGGCTGCCGGATTTTTCTCTGCTAACCCTCTGCCCACTGCTTTGGGATCAAGCCCCAACTGGATTGCCATCCCGGCTTGGTCTCGTACGAGCCATTCTTCAACGACCTGATTATTCTCACAGAGGCAGTCGGCGACCGTGAGCATCATCAGTGGGCGATTGGTTGCAGAACCAAAAAATCCATCGCCTGAGTGGGTGGCCGTTGAACGCACACGATGGGATGACAAGAAGCCTTCCGCTGTTGTACCAATAATGATATCTTCGGGTAATAAATGTCGGTCGGGGAATTCGTGTAAGGTCTCCAGCGTTCCCTGAACAACGGCTTCAACAGAATTTGATTCTCCATGCGCGGTGCGAACGGGACACTCAGCTGTGTACCAATCTCGAATACGACCGATTCCCCGTTCTTCCCAAATTTTGTAGGTGATGTCGATAATATATTGTTCGGGGGTTTTGAATTCAGGGGCAAAGTTTTCCATCATTTTTCTTTCCTTTTTTAAAACTTATGAATTCGTTTTTGGATTCAGAATCTTCTGTGTTCGCTCAAAAATATCTACGCCCTGCTGCTTTAGCCAATAGGGAATATCGATCAAAACCCAGTTTTCGGCCAATTTATCACTTTCTCGGCGGTAGATATCTACAACCTGCATGGCTGCGTTAATTTCTCCGCCGGGCAAGCCTAGCCATCCACCAATGGGAGTGTTCGATAAGTTGGGCCAGCCAAAGAAACAGGCAAAATTCCCTTCTGCAAAACGGCAAATATGCCCGTGAAATTTCTTGTCCTTCAAATTGTTGCGGAAGGGTAGTTGATGTTGTTCCTGATAGCGAGGGATCGTATACGATGCGCCCACGCCTGCGGGACCATACCAGATCATTCGGTCAGACCAGGTTCGTTCCAGGACTTCGGGAGGACAGCCCATTGAGCCGCTTTCGTTTAGCGCAGTTAGGTCGTCAACCATTTTGTTGACCAAAGCGAGGGTTTCTACTCCCTCTTCTTCGGGGGAATCTTCATAAAGAAGACCATCATGGGTGCGTGGGCCTGGGTAGTTGTAATAAACGCCTGTTGAAGGTGGCAGCGGATAAACACCCGCCTGAGCCATCAAGCCGATAATGTCTATAAATAAACCTGTTTGGGTGATTTTCCCATCCACTACACAGTTGAATTCTGCATAGCGCAGGTTTGCGATCTTTCGGGTGCATGGAATGCCAAGCCAATCGGCATCGAATAAGCCCATGAAGTTGCCCATGCTCATCACCCATTGCTCGCCGCCAATCTCGTTCGTGCCAGCGATGAAAATATCCTGGCGGCGTTGTATATGTTTTAACGATCGCATTAATGGTGACCAAAATATCTCAGCTACAGCATCCACGCCGTGTTGTTCTCGAAAGGGATAAACCCCACGCCAAAGATAATCCTTGCTGGTATAGGCTTTTAGCACCTCGCCAGCATTCTCCGCTGTGGTGCCTTCCAGCGCATCGAAATAGTCACGGACAAGGGCTTTTGCTGTCTGGTATTTACTCATTTTGAATCCTTTTGTTTTTTGCGTATTAGGAGCGTGGCTGACAGGCATAAGTGGTTTCACGCATGCGCTTGAAAACGTCTACACTGAGTTGGGCATAGACATGGAGCAGGTCAACCAAGACCCAGTTTTCACGAATTAGCCCGTTTTCCATACGCCAAAAATCCACGATGTCCAAACCGGTCTCCACAATCACATCCCAGTTATAAATTAGTCAACCTAATTGCCAGTGTTTGCATTAATTCGCGCTTGCATACGCTCAAAAAGATCAATTCCAAATTGTCGATAGAGGTCGATCATATCAACAAAGACCCAGTTTTCGATGAGTTTGTCGTCATTGCGTTTCCAAATGTCGATCCCGTTGAACTTGATCGTATTCTCAGTAGCGGGTACGTCCAGATATTCACCTGTATGCGTTGCGATCACACCTGCCCATCCGGATGCACCCATATATTCCCCTTCTGTAAAGAGGGAATCCAAATCCTGCACTTCACGATCCGGAAAGGCGATCAGCCAATGGCGCTGATGGAAATCTTCAAACTCTTTGAGACTCTGGCAACCGCCAATCCCCGAGGGCCCGTACCAGAGTAGATCTGAGCTGAAGAAGTCTGCCATGCCCATACTTGTGAGTTCAGATTGGTCAAATTGATTGAGGCCGTCATAAATCATCCCGCGGATGAGCGACATGCTCTTTTTGGAGGTAGCAAGATCCTGTGCATCCAGCAGCAGGCCGTCATTGGCTTTTGGAGGTGGCCATAGACCAATAGCACCGCGATCTGGCGGCATGACCGGATAACCCGCCTGTCGCATCAAATCAGGAATGTCAAGCAGTATGTAAATCTCAACGATTTTGCCGTTTTCCATCCGACAGAATTCGCTCTGGCGGATCAATACTTCGGTATTCGTTGCTGGAATCCCTAACCAGTCCTGTTGAAATACAGCCCGGAAATAACCCAATCCGCAGACCCAATCATGCCCGTCATCTCCACCATCTTTGCGTCCATTGGATACGCCGCCAAAAAAGATAAAATCTTCTCGTTGTATGCCGGGGAAGGATTGTAGTAGAGGTTGCCAGAAGCCCGCATATAGGGCTTCGATACCGCTGAATTCAGTCAGGGGGTGAGGTCCATGCCATGCGATTTCATTGATCATGTACTGTTGCATTATTGACAAGAACCGGGTCGGGTCGGCCTCATTCAGTTTTTGCCAGAATTCGTAAACCAGTATTTTGTTTTTTTGATTAGATGCAATTGTCATTATTATGATTCTCCTAGTTACAAATGAACTACAAAGGAATTAAGTCTCTTATGGTCAAATAAGGGCAGATCAGCGACGGTTGCGGCGCGAAGGGGGAAATAAGAGACATAATCTTATTGTTCCCTGTTCCTGCCCTTTTGGATGTCAGGTGCGCGGTTGACGCGCGTAGGTGACTTCACGCATGCGCTCGAAAACGTCTACACCGAGTTGGGCATAGACATGGAGCAGGTCAATCAGGACCCAGTTTTCACGGATCAGCCCGTTTTCCATGCGCCAGAAATCCAGGCTACGCATGGTGATCTCTTGGTTGCCAGGCGCAATCCCCAGCCAGCCATCGCCGCTGACGGTCATTTTCATATTAGGCCAGCCAGTCGTGGAGACGTAGTTTCCGTCGCCGAAGAAACAATCGGCTTCGGTGACCGCACCGTGTCGGTCAGGGAGTGCCTTGAGGAAGGGGATTTGATGCCAGTTACGAAAGCCCTGTATGCGGCGCATTGAACCGATCCCTGATGGCCCGTACCAGATCATTTTCGGGTGCCAATATTTTTCGAGCTGCATGATCTCGGGGCCACCGCCAAGGGGGTGCTTGCCCAAGTCGGTCAGCATGGCCAGGATATGATCTACGGATGCCGCCGCTTGCTCGGGATCGGATGTGATCGTCAGCCCGTCTTGTGTAGCTGGGCTGGGGGCGAGCCAATCTACACCCAAACTTGGTGAGAGGGGCCAAGCATCTGCCTGCATCATTACTTGGGGGATATCCCAAACGGCCTGCATCTCGACGATTTGGTTATCTACAATGCGGAAAAACTCATGGTAGCGCATCCCGACGATGTGGCGTGTTGGGGGAATATCCAGCCAGGGGTGCTCGAAATTTCCTATATAGTGACCTGCACAGGCCACCCAATTGTGTCCACTTGCCTCACCCGCTGTCAGGATGAATTCGCGCCTCTCCAGATCGGGGATGGCATCAAGCAGGGGGGCATAGACCAAGTCGAATAATGCGTCCGGACCGGTTATATCTTCAAAAGGATTTGTTAGATGAATTTCACAATCCGAAGCGAAAATCTCCCGCAGCTGATTTTTCAGTTCTGCTGGCTCGCAATCGTAGAGTACGGTACGAAATTTCCCGATGAACTCTTTGTTATGTTGGTGAATATTCATGTTCTTCTCCTTCGTTTAACAAAAGATGCCAGTCACCGCTTCTGGTGACTGGCATCTTAGAAATTAATTATTTACCCTTTGACAGCACCAGAGGCTAGACCTTTGACCAGATTCTTTTGAAAGAATAGTATCACCAGAATAATCGGGATGGTGGCTGAAACAGCCGCGGCCGCTGCTATTGTCAGGTGGGCCGGATCTTCGCCACCAGTGTAGCGTGAGATAGCGACCGGAAGTGTCCAGGTGGTTTGTGTGAGTACTCGTACGAGTAAAAACTCGTTATACGCAAGAAGCAGGGAGAACAATGCCGTGGAAATAATCCCCGGCCACATGATCGGGATAATCACTTTTCGGAAGGCTGTCAAGCGACTCGCACCATCGATCATGGCGGCTTCTTCCAGATCAGCAGGG
>Ga0209249_1002456_pt1 | contig 15012 bp, 16 predicted proteins | sample SaaInlV_200m_DNA_4_FD_184653 | JGI IMG/M metagenome (GOLD analysis project Ga0209249, IMG submission 184653) | Marine microbial communities from expanding oxygen minimum zones in the Saanich Inlet - SI037_S3LV_200m_DNA (SPAdes) (version 2) | ecosystem: Environmental > Aquatic > Marine >...
TCCAGCTTGGTCAGCACTTGGTCCCCTTATCGTTCTGCGGCCAACAGCTTGCCAGTGAGCATTGATGTAATCTATCTTGAAGCCTGTCACGTCATTGATCTTAACCTTAACTCTAAATTCCAGAGCAGTGATTTGAACTCTTCCGAAGCCTTCCCTGTTACACAAGACCCAAGCTCCTGTTGACCAGCCGTCATCATTCTCATAACGATAGTCCACGCCAACATAAACAAGATCACCATCTCCGAACACTCCACCGACTTCAATCGTTGTAAGAGTCTTGAGATCCCGAAAGCGAAAGTCACTTTCCTGAACGACGATCTCAGTGGTGGTAGCAGCAGAGAGATCATAAACGCTATAGCTTTGCCCTTCCGCACTCACGACGCCCGTCAGCTGTTGCTTCGTTGTTCCTAGCCCAGTTGAAGTTAGGACGAAGGATAGAATATCTGCGCTTCCGTCTTCCCCTGAGATATAAAACCAATTCTCTTGCGGATCATAGGAGACCAGCATTTCCTGATCTACCATGCTGCTAAGATATTCCTTATATCCTAGTTTCTGTGGCCCGCTCCCAACTGGCCATCTCCATGCATCTCCCCTCTGATCCACAAAGCAATGAACGCTCTCATCTCCGCCAACAGCTCCCCGCTGAGGAATCCCATGATCCAGGACCTTCTGAAGACCGAAAGTCGGGAAGGGTTCAGATACAGGAAAGAGCAGATAAACACCGTCAAGAGCATAAACCGCGACATTCTCGCCGAGACTCTTCACGGCTAGAACTGAGCCCTGGCTGGGCATCGGCATAAAGCCCATCTCATTCCGTCGAAAGAGCTCGATGTACTCGACAGGTGGATCAAAGAGAGAAAGAAGATCACCTCCGCCAATCGAAGTCCACCAGACAAAGTTATCCCTGATGTCAAGAGTCGGATCAATAGCCAGCTCACTCTTCTCCAACCATTCGTCGAAGATCGCCTGCCACTCTTCCTTCCAGAAATCACTTGGATCGAAGCCACCAAGGATAGCTCTTCCGCGATGAGCACAGCCGGTTTGAACAGTAATCTCATTGATCCCAAAGACTGTATTACTATCCCCTATCATCCCTTCCCGATTGGTCTTTAAGAGAATGTCATTCCCGTTTAGCAGCATCCAAGTAAGACCGAAATCTACCAAATGCCAGACACCTGTAGGAGTTAGCGTAAAGTTAGCGGAAGGATCATAGAACTTCATCCCTGTAATTCCAGAGGAGTTCGTCCAGGGATCGGTTGTTTCATTAACGATATTAATCGCGTCTTCGCCCCCGCTAAACGTAACCTCGCTTCCTCGGATTAGCTGCGGCCAAGGCCAAGAATCGAATTGGCTAGAGCCATAAGGATCAACCAGACCGTAGGAAGGAATCAGCCCTTGCTCTGTCGGCTGCGCTCTGTCGCAAGAGACAAGGTAAGGCGTATTCCTCCCAACGTCATTCCTTGGCCTCAAGCCATTAACTAAAGCCTGCTGAATAGGAAGAGTGAACTCTTGCATTACTTAGCTCCAAGCGGAAGTTCTAACTGCGGCGGATCTAGCTTCTTCTCTTCTTTCTCTTCCTTTACTTTCTCTTTCTCTTCCTTCTGCCTCGCGTCTGCTTCCTTCCTATGCTTCGCAACAGCTGCCGCTCTTCTCTTCCTAATTCCGTCATCCCGATAAGGACGCTGTCGCTGCAAATCTTTAACTGGCTTCGTAGCCATCTCACCCCTCCATCTGCAAGGATTCAACTGTCGTAGCGTCCGCGGAATCAACGTCAATTCCTCGAAGGATAGTGTTGATCTGGTTTAGATAATCATTAACGCCTTGAGTATTGCGATAAAAGCCTTCGAGTGACATCAGCGCGGAGAGAACCAGCAGGTCTGGATAATTTACGCTCCAGTAATTCTGCTGAATATTACTCTTCAATTCCAGCGAATGAAAGACGCCGAAGATCTCAATCGTGACCGCTGCGTCCGTTGGAGGCATTATCACTACGCTGTTATATTTAATCTGTTGCCCACTACCCACCTGGGTTGGAGCGAAGCGAGAGACGTAAGAAGCCCACTTCGTCGGCGTTCCATTGTCTTCTCCGGAAAGCTTGGGATAGTCCTCTCGAAGCTTGTCTTGGGAAACAACGTCGATCTCTGTCCTGGAACCTTCTGAGTCTCGATACCAGACTTCCTTAACCACCCGACAGTTTTCCATGAGGACTCTCCAGTCCCCAATGGCGAAGGCTGCGTCGAACTGGGCAGCTTCTTTGTCAGTCTCCTGCGCGAGGTCCAACCAGCGCGTCCCATTAGCGATGAAGAAGTCCGCTCCATTGTTCGTATCATTAGTATCATCCGTCGTGGTAGCTAAGTCCGCTCGACCGCTTAAAGTAACGAACTGCTGGCGAATCTCAAGAAGGTTCATTTCTCTCACCTTTGTTCAATGTTTGAACAGAGACGACGAATTTCTCCGCCGTCCCTGTTCGTTAAATCTACGACTGGTCGTTGTCCAGACCAACGCCGTTCAGATAACCCGACTTCTCGCCGTGATGGAACTCGAGTCCAGCTTCCGTCAGGTACTCTTCCTGCTTCCCGTCCACGCCGGTTCCGCCTCCCTCCATGTCGCTCTTGTCCGCCTTGAACATCGTGTCCGTGATGTATTTGTAGCGAACCTGCTTCGGCTCGAAGATGACCATCGAGTTACGATTGGTCGCCTCGTAGCTGAAGAGCGGATGGCGCTTGAGGTTGATGACGCCGAACGGAGTGACCCATTCCACGACCTGGATGCCGAAAGCCTTCTCCCGGACATTCAGCTGGATGTTACCGACGCTCTTGGCCAGACGATTCAGGCCCAGCAGCGCTCCGCTTCCGCAGAACGCCAGCTTCTCGTCCGCGCCATAACGGAAGATCTCCTCGAGATGCTCGTCCATCCACTGATCGCCCGCCTGCAGCCAGGTCATACCAGCGTAAGCCGCGCCAGTCTCGAGAGTGTAATCCGCGACTGTTCCAGCAGCCTTGATGAAGGAAAGCAAGCCACCCGTGGTGGTCTCCGGCTTCCCGTTCACGCCTGTCAGAGACGAAGCCACGCCCCAGATGAACGCCTTCTCCATCCCAATACCGTGAAGTTCCAGCGCATCTCGCTTGGCCTCGAGATAAGCCTGTTCCGACCGGAGCTTGGTCTTCATCAGAGTCCGCGCGAGATCCAACGAATCCCGGAAGATCTGAGTATAGTTCTCATGCTCCGTCGGGCTCTGGGTGATAGCCTCAGGCCGCGTTCCGCCCTGCGGATTCGCGTTACCCATGATGAGGATAACATCCGCATCGCTGAGGTCAGTCGACGCACCATTGTCGTCGGCTTCCAGGAGGCTAACTACGACGTAGCTGCTCGCCCCGTTCTCCTGAACATCCGTGACCTTGGCCGCGCAGTCCACATCGTAGTGACTGGCGTCACGCAGAAGGACCACCTGCCCCGTCCTGAACATATTGATGCCCGCGGCCGGGATATTCACATACAGCGTTGTCCCTGCCACACCACCGGAGGTGTAAGGGTTGCTCAGCGCAACATCGGTGTAAATGTTCGTGATGGCGCTACGCTGGGTCGTCAAACCCTTCGTCCACCAGTGATAATGAGGATCAGTTACGTCCTCACTCTGCATCAGCGCGGTCAGCGCCGTCAACGGCATATCCCCATTCGGGAATAGTCGAAGGATACCTTCACGCCAGCTCTCTGGCCGTTCGTTCGTGGCGAGATCGCCGGTTGCTCTAAGTCCTACAAAATACTGGTCAGTCATTTTCTAAACCTTTCTAAACGCCTGTGCGCTTCTGGATAAAGGAGATCCAGTCGAAGTAAACGTTCCTCGCTGCGTCCGCCGCCGTTTTATAGGAGAAGAAAGGAACGAGATCTACATTCTCTGGAATATTAGCAATCGTTTCTTCCGTGTGGACAAGAACGTTATCCACGTAGAAGAGCACGCGATCATTCGGCCCGTCGAAGAGGAAACCCAGCTCATAATACGTATTAATCGCCATCGTGATGCCTGTATCCGTCGAGGTATTCGCTGCCTCCTCCACGTTTGCAGACAATACGTTAGTCGATCCATGCGTGAACCAGATTCCATCCGTGATTCCGCCAGCAGTAAAAGGATCAGCGACAAGGACCTGACTCAAACCAACCTGAAACATCGCGGAAGTCTGAGCAACTGCCACCTTCGCCGTGAACCAAATCTTACCACTGGTCGCAACGGGACTTGCTATTTTCGCGTGCCACTGAACGTAATCTCCATCTCCCGTCGTCGTTCCCGTAGAGCACTTCGCTTCCCCACCGTAACCGTTAAGACCATCAACGATCAGGGTGTTCGTGCCAGCTATTGCCGTAACAAGCCAGCCAACCTCATCCGAGTCATTCACGTTAATCTCGAAGAAGTCCTCATGAAAGCGAATCGCTGCCGCTGGATCGACGAAAGGACCGGGCGCTTTCCCCCAAGGGCCGTTGCTAGGACCCTGGGTCAAGAGCCCAGTCTTAGCATGCGCCAGTTGTCTCGTTTTATCTCCACCTACGGAGATGCCATTCTGAAGAAGCCGCCCTTTAGTACTCATCGGTCATACCTCCTAGGCTACACCATTTGTGATGGTGTGCCAGTAGACTCCGTCGCAATACAGCACGACGTAATCCGCGTCGGTATCCAGGTCGATATTCGTCCAGCCAACCGAGTCATCCTGGTCCTGGACTTCCACCGTCTTGGAGTTCGCGATAGTCGCACGAATCGTTACGACCATTCCCGCAGCTTCACCAACAGCCGGAAGCGTCAGCGCCCAGTCATCCGTCGCTGTGTTCGCCGTGACATGAACCACGGAATCTCCAGGAACGAGAGTTGCCGCCGCCGTCAGCTCCTTATACACACTGCGCTGAGACCGACCAGTCTCAATGCTTTCTCGCGTGAGTCTGTTACTTGGACCTAGCATTTTTCTGTCCTTTCAATCATGAATGAAAAACTTCAACGAATGCACTCAGGTTCTCGTTCGTCTTCTCCATCCCTACTAAGCCTTTGCTGTTCAGGAAAGAAAGATCTAAACGTTCTCCATCTGTGCGATCTCATCCCCAATGCCTGCCGGAGTCCTGGGCTTGCCGCGTCTCGACGACCTCCCTGGACCTGGAGCTTGATTGGGTTTTCGAGTCTTCTTGCCCTTCTTCTTCCCTCTCTTACCAGCGCCACTCTTCGAGGAAATCCCGAGTTGCGCCCTTGCCGCACTTGCGGTTAAGTTCATTTGCTCAGCCAATTCCATCTCCGGATTCTCCGCCTGAACACCACGGAAGACATAAGCCACAAACTTCTTGGCGGTCTTAAGGTCAGGATTCGCGGTGTAGAAATCGTTGACGGCTTGGGCATTCGTAGTCTCGTAAGAGACTTGCCTCGCGACCATCGCTGGAATCTGAGTCAAGACGTGCTTGACAGTTGTGGCCGCCGTCTTCTTCGCTACATCCGCCAGGATCTGATTAAAGGATTCGCGATCTTCCATTGCCTTGTCGTAAGCATCATCGGAGTCAATAAACTCAATCTCCCCGAGATCCAGGCTATTCGCAATTTCCTCAACCGATCTCTCTTCCTCCTCTTCTTCCGCTTCCTCTGCCTGCTCACCCTTCAGTCTCGCGTTCTCTTCGCGGAGCCGCTGAAGCTCTTCGGAAGTCTTATCCTCATCTTCCTCATCATCCTCTTCGTCATCCTCTTCGTCAGCTTCCCCATCTTCCAGCAAAGCCCCTACATCGTCTGCTCCATCTTCGTCTTCATCCTCCCCCTCGTCTTCTTCATCTTCTTCCTCCTCTTCCTCTCCGTCTTCCCCTTCCTCTTCTTCATCCTCATCATCTTCGTCCTCTTCGTCGTCTTCATCCGTCTCCTCCTCTTGTTCTTCCTCTTCTCCTTCCGTTTCTTCCTCTTCCTCAACCGGCCCCAGACCAAGCATCCGCCCCAGATCGTCGTCTGCAGCGCCCTGTTTTTCTTCATCAGCCATCAGTCTGCTCTCCTTCATCGGACTCCTTCAAGCGATCCACGATTCTCTCCGGTATTTCCAGAAAGCTCCGAATCGCATAACATTGACCTTGCAGGAATGCAAAGTCCTGTAATGTCACGGCATCTTCTTTCCCTATCGTTTCCATCTCATCTCTTGCGCTCGCTATCATCATTGAGAGGACTTTCCTCATATCTCCCCAAAGCGGCCCACTCCCAAACCTATCCCAGTCAACAGGAGTAGTTTGAAGATGAAGCTCCCCACCTTCTTCCAGAACCTTAATCATCTCAACTAAGTGCATCAGTCATCTCCCTGAGCGGAACTACATCTCCGCGGCGTGCAGCCTCCTCAACCTCGGCGTCTTGAAGAACCTGCGCGTTGATGTCCCGCTTCTTTACGAACTGATCTATGTTCTTCCCGCCCATGAGGCGAGCCGTATGCTTGAAGATATTCACAATGTCGAAGACTTCGCGGAGTTCAGGATCAGCCGCCGTCATCTGGAAGATCTGACTCCAGAGCTGCGGATCACCAGATGTTGGAAGGCTTCCGTCCTGAACCTCAACATCGTAATCAATGAGAAGATCGTAAGGACTGACGAGGACGCGAGAGTCGACCTGGAAAGTCTGTCTCAACTCCTCCTCATACCTTCCAGCAATCTTGACGTATTGTTCCTTAGTCATGAACTGCTGAGTCTGACTTCCGACCATATAGCCAAGATCATGGATGCTCTGCATTCCCGCGATACGTGCAGCCTTCTCAAGTCTCGAAAGCGCGCTCCCTCTTGTATCCCGGAACTCCGCCGCCGTAACTCTCTCCCCACCTTGTCTCTGCATTCCCTTGATTGCGTCAGTGGCCCCGCTAGCCTCATCCATCATCCTTCCAACAATCCCACTCTCCGCAATGTTCCCCGCCGTGATGTCTGTCACTTTCAGCTGATCCACGGCGTTCTGGACTCCACGTCCCCAAGCTTTCTTCCTCAACCTTATCAACTTCCCTGGCGCTGGATTTCTGAGATCATTAAGATTAACCATCTCAGGATCCACCACGAACATATCGTTGATTGCCTTACGAACATTCGCTACGTGACTGTTATAGAGGAAGTCAACGAGATGCTGCATTCCATATACTAACTCCAGCTTCGAGATGGGGGTGGCGGAATAACCATCATAGTCCGGAGCGCAAACAGCTATCGGGAACATATCGTGATCCAAGTTCGTTGGTCCGGCTGAGATAATCACCTGATCTCCCGCCAGAGCAAATAGCCATTTCTCAGGATAGTCACTTCTGCCAAGCCCCCACTCGGCTGGAATGAGGTCGATGTATTGATAGATTACATCCACGGGCTGGCCAGTCTTACTCCGTCTGGCTCCAGTTTCCCTAACCCCATCTTTGTCTCTCTTGCTATTTTCAAGGCCCAGGACGCTAGCCCCGTCGATATTCTTGATATATTGGCCGTTGAAGAATACCTGCTCATCTCGCTCTCGCTCTAGGATCTCAGTTCTGTTTTCTCTCCTCAGCCAACCAACATACTCTCCACGCTGAACATCCTGAATCGGGACGCTGACATCTGGAAGATAAGAGTAAGGATCTACGTTGTAAAGTTCATTCCCCTCGAACTTCAGAACCCGCTCTTTACTCTTCGAGAAGCCGCTCGAGAGAAAGCCGGCAGCAGCGGAGAGAAAGCCATCTTCTTTCTTCGTAGTCCTGAAGCCATGCTTCCGAGACCAGATCGGAGCCACGGCACCGAAGCCGTAAGTGAAGGCATCACGGAACATTGTGTGAATCTGAATCCCCGCTTTTGCCTTCCGCATCTGAACGCCAACAACTCTCTCGAGTAGCATGGCGCCAGTCACATCCTCGCTTCCAACGCCTTCATACTTAAAGATCGGATCATCAAAGAAGGCAGCTACGACGTAAGTCAGGAGAGTGTCAAGCGTGGCATAGCTGAGCGGAACCACAATCGAGACTGGTCTTCGGCTATCCTTATCCTTCAGATTCTCCTCTTCCGTGTCCAACGGAATATACGCCGTCAACGTCTCGTCTATCTTATTCCATGTCGAGTAACGCTTGCTCATCTCAGCATGGCTAGCCTGAGCCCTCGACATGATCTCGGTCCGAAGCTTCGTATGAAGTTCGCTCCCTGGAACCAAGTCCATATCCAAGGGATACTTATACCCGAGATCTCCAACACTCGCCAGGCTTGACTGAAAGGCGGGAATGTTATCGTTATCTGTGTCAGTAAGAATAAAAGGCATCTTATATCACCCTCTCATATTCAAGCGCTGGATCGTCGTCTTCCTCGAGTTCCGCATATTCAGACTCAATATCTTCACCAGTCTCTCGAGGCTCGAAATACCGGTCTCCCTCTTCGAGAACATAGATGATTCCCGAAAGTGCATCAATTACGTCCCACTTGGAAGGTCTCGGCCACTGAAGTAAATACTTCTCAATGATGCCGGAACAAGCCGAGCTATGTTTCACCAGCTTGTTTCTATACATCGGAACCATTCCACCACTTCTCCGAGGCCCACTCTTCCCTTCTCTCGGTGAGACCTCCACGATTACATAAAACTTCCCAAGCCTCAACATCTCATTACGAAGCGGGTAAGTTATATACTCATGAAGTCCCGTGACCTCCGGCGCAATAACTAAGGCATTAAGTCTCTCCGCCATCGCGAAGGTCTCATTATAGAGAGTGTCGGGATACATTTGATCCTCGATGATTTCCCTCACAAAGATCTCATTCGTCCGCGTGTTAACACCAACTCCAACTATCGCGGTATTAGCACTTCCAGTCTTCATCGTCCGCGCAGGATCCATGAGCACGACACTCTCAACATCGCTATTCCCGTTGAGGTTAAGCTCGCTCTCCTCATATTCTTGAAAGTAATCTTGCTTAAAGCCAGCATTCTCTTTCGCGACCGGAATGTTCCTGAACTCACGGTAGAGAACATCCAGCATCTCATTTCTTCTATAACTGTTCGCCAACTTCTTAACATCCTCGTCCGTCATGTGCTCAGGCCAGATACTCTTATAATTATCGTCGAAGAGTTCAAGCCTGACCGTCTTCCAATCAGGATACATACTTTCGTCCAGAAGGTTATTAAGGAGAGAATCCTCATGTAGGATAGTCCCTACCACAATAACTCTCCAATCTCTCCGGCCTCTTTCCACGCTGTTGAGAAGGGCTGAGAAGAACCACTTCTTGAGTTTTTCTCTTCTCTCTTCACTCTCAACGCCCTCATCATCTTCAAGATCATCAACGAGGATAAGATCAGGCCGGCGACTCCTAAACTTCCTACCACGAACTTGCTGGCCAGCACCTCTCGGCATGACCTTAGTCCCCTTCGCCGTAACCCATTCCTTCCGGCCAAAGCTATCCTTCCGTTCCTCTGGTTCAAAGTTCCCGAAGAGAGCCGCGATATCTTCACTCTCGATTAGCTGAGTCTTGATGTCCTCGCTCTGCTCGACCGCGCTGTCCGAGGTTGCCGAGACCGGGATGATATAGTGAGAGTCCTGAAAGATCATCCTCTTGATCGGAAAGATCGTGTTGACTAAGGTAGTCTTTCCAATCCCACGAGGGGCAGCAATGGCCGCTGTCTGGATCGAGTCATCATCCAAGATCTCAAAGATTGGATCATGAAGGTCCGGTGAGAACTCTTTATAAAAGACAGCTGGGAAGAAGGACTTACAGAAATACTTAAAGGAGTGATCACACTCCGCCAGGAATTCCTCTACTTCCTTCTCATTAGCCAGGTTCTCGCTCACGCTGAGATCTCCGCACTCCAGTCAACACCGCCGGAGATATTAGAGTTCGTAAGATTAACCAACCGATCCGTCGTCGTGTCCCCTGTGCACTCCACCAGTGCAACTGAGCTCCCAGTCAAGGGAGGACCGCCCGCTGTCAAGAGCTTATCCATCGTATTCACGACTTCAGCGTCACTCACGCCAGCGGCGCTGAGATCAGTTTCTAGCTGGCCGGCCCGCTCATTGATGGCGATCAGCTCTTCAATGATCGTCTTAGCTTGCGCCAGCTTAACTCTCCGTTCCGCAACTGTCTCAGCCATCACGCACTCTCCGCTTCTGCTGTCCAGTCGACACCGCCACTGACCGCGTAGTTAAGGAGATTGTAAAGACGACCCGAGATTGTATCTCCATCTGCTTCTCCGAAGTCACCACCGTCCTGAGGAGGCCCACCACCAGGAAGCATGAGATCCTGCGTTGCTTCGATATCTGCCGCTGCAGTAACCCCAGCAGCAATCATTTGAGTCTCAGTCCTGCTAGCCGTTTCGTTCAACTGGATCAGCTCATTCAACAGCTTCTGCGCCGTCGCCAGCTTCACTCTTCTCTCACTGCACTTCTCAGCCATCGTAGATTATTCTCCTTTTCATACTCTCATCATCGCTGCTCTGCCGAAAGGCTGTCTCCCAAGGACTCTTCAGCGTCTCCGGGCGGTCTCGAACAGTCCAAGTATCATCCCCAATATCCTTGATCTCGACCGTGCCGTCAGATCGAAGAATTGCTCTTCGCCTGTTCATGTGTTCGGGATCTCCTTGTAGACATTGAAGGAGCCTTGTGCCACTCGATACTTCGTAACACCATCGCCGGTCGTGAGCTCAACCATATAAACGTGATCTCGATATTCCCAGGTAGCCATCTCTGCCGCCGTCACGCCTATCACGATCTTTCCATCTGTCCCATCAGGTGTGGCTATATCCGTCGGCCCAATCGTGATCTCGCCCGTTTGGGCCTTCGTAGCAGCGTGCCAGTTGCCATACTTCACCCTCGTCGTTCCAAAAGACGGCCCGATATTAATAAGCATATCAAGGGTCGTAAGATCCACGACCGTGCCGTCCTTATCTTTCCAGACGAAAGTAAGGGCAAACGTCGATCCCTGCTCTGCGACTAAGTTAAACTCCGCTGCTAACATTCCCATCACCTTCGTTCATTATTTGAACAGAGACGTCAATCCACCAACTCGAAGTGCCCAAAATCGGCAAGACTCTGATCTATGGTCTCGGTATCCCCATCCCAATCGCCTCCCCATCTCATCTTAATTCCCCTCGCCCTCGCCGTCTCCATAATGATACCAGCCAGGAAAGCAAAGCGATGAGTGTCTTCCCAATTGATCGGATAAGGTGCAATATCCACCGCTTTGCTCGGTAGCGAGTTATGGTTTCCAGCAGGCCACTCAATGTCACTATTGCCTGTGACAAAGGCCTCATGTTGCGCAGCCTCTCCTCGATGCCCACAAAGGACAGAGAAGTCAATCACTAGGATTGCCGCTTGCAATACCTGCTGAATATCCTCATGACACGTTGCGAGATTGAGCTGCGAAGCCCTTCCAAACTCAGCCACCCTGCATCTCCTTTTGAACGAGAAGCTCCAGTAATTTATTCCCTGTATTCTGTGCGTTTACCATCTGCTCCATCTTCTCCGTAAGCTCCATCAAGGCCGGCGCCGCAGCACAAACCGTGTCGCCTGTAGCCTTCCCGTTCTTCGATATTCCCAAGAACTTAATCACTCCCAGCGTGACCAACGCTGAACCTATCCCAGTTCCGCCAACAGCTGCGAGCAGCGTCTTCGCACTCGAGAACAGCTCCGCTGTTGCCTGCACCTCCGCTGGCGTAGCCATGTTAGCCCTTCTTCCCCAAGATCGCCATGAATATATCCTGAGCCATCTTCAAGATATCATCATCTTGCTTGAAGGGCGTCTTTTGCACAATAATATTCGCCACGGAAAAGATCAATAAGCCGTGAGTGTAAGGCGATTCCATAAACCAATTCCACGCAGTTTCCATTACTGTCTCCCTTCAAGGTAAGTAATCCGCTGATCTTGCCGCTGGACTTTAGCTTCCAGCTGCTCGACTTTCTTCATCAAGTCCTGGAGAATGATCGCCTGCGCCATCATCATATCATTCCCGTTGAACTCAGTAATCACACCCTCACCAGGTCGCAACGCCTCGCTAACCGCGATAAACTCGTCAGCCATCGGACCGACTTTCGTCGCAGGCTTCCTACGCTGATCTTCTTTCCAGTGATAGTTATACACGTCGAAGGCCTGAAATGCTTTCCATACATCAACTCTACGATGCCCACGGAAGAGTTTCAAATTCTTCTTAAGTGCCCTCGAGGAAGAGGTTGAGAAGCTTGCCTCACCCGCGTCAATCTCGGAATAGCTAGCCCCTTCCACAATTCGGAAGTTATGAGAGTTCGAACTCGTACTTCCAAAAACTACATCACCATTCGCCTGGAAGGTATGAAAGGAAGAAGCACCACCATCATACATCGTCCTTACTAGAGCCGCTCCATCTTCATCAGAATCAACAGCTATCCACGTATCAATACCCACTACATTATTAGCCGTCCCAGCTAATATATAATCCTTAGCAATTGCATCACCAAGAGTGAGATTATCATTATACGCGGATCGTTCGATAATCGACGCATCTTCTGATTCCATTGTCATCAGGGCCGTATTTACATTCCACTGCCCTGTAACATCCCTCCCGCCCGTCGTTCCAACAAGAAGAGCCTTCTTCAAGTAAACATCACCATCAGTCTCAATCCTAACCTGAACAGTGTCCCTTGTCGCGAACTCAATCGGCCGCGTTCCAGAACTCTCCAGAACTGTTGCGTTTGCAGTTGTTCCGTTCGCAATCTCATCAGCATCCGAAGTCAAGCCAAGAATCGAGAAGCCACCACTGTTCGCCAGATGAATATTAGCAACCTCATCTCCTGTATGCTGGACTAGGAAGGTCAACGCTTCCGCCGCTGTATCGTAGAGATGAAGCTCAGCACTCGGCGACTCCGTCCCGATACCAACATCTATCCCTGCCGTAATCGCAACCTTCGTAGGAACCGCACTAGATCTAAAGACCCTCATCCAAGGATCTTCAGCCGTTCCGTCATCCTCATAGACACTAAAGTCCAGCACACTCCCGCTCGCGTCAATCCCCCAAAGCTTCTCATCTGATGTCTCATCACTTTCATAAAGGAGAAGACCAGGATTCGAGCTCTCAATCTGCGCATCCCCATTTACAACGAAGTTAGCTGAACCTGCAATACCGCCGAGAGCTGGAACCTGCGTAGCCACAAAGAGCTTAGTCATAAAGCTCGAAACATATGGCTCAGTCCCAACTCTTCGAATGATCAAGGCGCTCGTCGAATCCGCAAGATCATCTTCCCACGCAGTCAGGAGAAGCCTCTCCCCATTCGCCGTAAGACTCCAAAGCTTCTCATCCGCACTCCCATCAGCCTCGTAAATTAAGAGTGACGGTGCGTCCGCGTCTATCGCCATCAAGCTCTTCGAGACAACAGGTGCGCCAAGATTCCCAAGCCTTCCACCAAAGACATTAACGGAGTGTGGAAACTCAACCGCTGTAATCGCTGCTCCACTTCTCGTAATAGTCATCGCAGTATCAGGGCTCGTTCCCGCGTCATTCAGCAACCTAAAGTCAAACTGATCTCCATCTGCCCCTATCGCCCATCTCTTCTCATTACTACTCCCGCCAGTCTCATAAAGCGTCAAGAGAGGCGCAGTGTCCTCCAGCGCCATGTCGCCCTGAACTGTAAGATTCTCTTTCAGCGTAGGCGTCGCGCTACCAATCAGCAAACTATCAAGATTAACAATCTTTCCACCAGTAATATGAACAGCATCACTATCCTGATACGCAATCGAGCCGAAGCCTGCATCTTTCGATTCCCACGTCGGAGCACTTCCAGCCCCGTTCGTGGTAAGTACATATCCATCTGTCCCGCCACCAGCAGTCAATGCCAGCTTCGAACCGTCACCATAAGGAATCGCACCAGCGGTCACAGCAACTCTAGCGAAAGCCCCAGTTCCAGAGAAGCCAGCTGTCGCCAACGCATCCAAGTCACTATCCGCTTGCTGTGCATCAAGGCTGGCTCTTGCCGTCGCACCGCTTTCAGCTACCCAGTTTGACCCACTTCCAACAATGATATTATCATCGGTCGTGGCCAAGCTTGCAATATCCGTAAGACCAGCATCCACAGTTTGCGCGCTCATTGCAGTTCTAGCATCAGCTGGCGATACTTTTATAAAATCATTCCCGTCACCAACGATAAAGTTATCCAGCGTAGGAGCCATTGCCGCAATATTATCTAACTCTGCATCCTGCGCTTGCGCCCCAAGACTCGTCCTTGCGGTCGCACCGCTCTCCGCCACCCAAGTAGCACCATTCCCCACGGCGATATTCCCATCCGTCACCGCGAGATTATGCAGAGCCAGCGCATTCCCAGTCAGAGCCAGCGTGCCAGTTGTAGTAATCGGGCCGCCAGTCAAGCCAGTTCCGCTAGCAATATTCGTAACCGTTCCAGCTCCCGCCGCCGCCATCTGCGCTAGTACCCAACCTCGATTAGCTACACCAAGAGAGTCAACTGGATCAAGCGCAACAGTTACATACCCATCATTAGCAATCGCCAGCTTCGCCGTTCCCCAGTCGATCGGATCGTCGGGGTTGCTGCCAGCCGTTGCCGTATAAACATGTACCGCACCATTTACCGCATCTATTTGCGCCGCCTCGTCTGCTATGATATACTCCCAACGATTATCTGTGTCGTCGTAATATCCGTTGTCAGTAATAGCGATACCATTCCCTGCCGATGCGGCGGCATGAGCTGAGATAGCGCCCAAACCACCAATTTGGAATGCGTCTAATACCGCATCCCACGCTTCGGGCGTCACGCCCAACCCGAGATTGCCCATCTGACTCAGAGTCATCTTAACATCAGCCGCAGGATCAACATTCCCGTTGTCCACATTACTATCAACGAGGAACTTCATATCACCAACACCCGAACCGCTCCCATTGTTGATAAAGAAAATACCACCCTTTGTATAATTGTCGGCGTCCCCATCATTCGCCGTCTTAAAGCGGAGTGCCGCATAGGTGCTGGACGCATCCGACTTACTATGGATCTGTGTTATTGCATTGGACGACGCTTGTGCCTCGAAAAGCGCATGAGGGACGGAGGTGCCCAACCCAAGATTGCCGCTGGAGTC
>Ga0209249_1002458_pt1 | contig 15010 bp, 14 predicted proteins | sample SaaInlV_200m_DNA_4_FD_184653 | JGI IMG/M metagenome (GOLD analysis project Ga0209249, IMG submission 184653) | Marine microbial communities from expanding oxygen minimum zones in the Saanich Inlet - SI037_S3LV_200m_DNA (SPAdes) (version 2) | ecosystem: Environmental > Aquatic > Marine >...
ATTCTTCCCATATTGGCATCCGTGGCCTTTGCCATGAAGGCGAACCCCTTGCTGCTGATGATTCCGGCAACCCTTTCCGCATCATGTGCCTTCATGATGCCGGTGGCAACGCCTCCCAATGCCATTGTTTTTGGCAGCGGACGAATCAAAATCGCTGAGATGGCCAAGGTGGGAATATTTATAAACATAATCGGTGTAATAGTCATCACTGCCATATTTTTTATTCTTGGAACAGCTGTATTTTCCATTGATCCGGGTGTGTTCCCCGAGTGGGCCCAGCACATGGGAACAGGCGCGCATTAATCGTCATTGGTCTGAATTGATATAATTACCCGTGACAAATCACAAAACTGAAGGAGATAAAGATGAAAAACAAATTTAAGCAACTTATATTCTGCGTTTTTGCAATTGTTGCGTTGGTATCTTTATCTGTGGGGGAAGCGTCACAGAAGCCTGTCCTTATCGGGGTTCCGCTTCCGCTCACCGGCAATTTAAAAGAATTCGGCATGATGATGAAAAATTCATTTGAAATGGCGAAGGAGTCAATTAACAAAGCGGGAGGAATCAATGGCCGTCCTGTTGAAATTGTGTTTGCTGATAACAAAGGGAAAGTCGCCTCTGCAAAATCTGCATTCGATCAATTAGTTGCTGCTAAACCGGTGATGCTGGTTGGAGGCTATGCCAGTGACCCGACTTACAAAATGGCAAAATTGGCGGAAAAAAAAGATTTGCCGTTTCTCATTTGCACGGCATCTGCAGATAAAATCACTCAAAGAGGGTGGAAGAACATATACCGGTTGAATCCGCCAATCAGCGAATATACCAAGGGGCTGGAAGATTTTTGGATAAAAAATATTAAACCCAAATCTATAGCAATTATTAATGAAAGCAGTATGTTTGGAACGAGTGGTGCCATAAGAATGATAGAGTTCTGTCGCGATCAGGCTATCGAGATACGGGCACAAATCAATTATGATAAAACAAGAATCTCCCCGGCATATTTCCGTTCCCTGATTGCACCCCTGACGGAAGAACCACCCGATGTGATCTACATGATTTCCTATCTTGAGGATGCGGTGATGCTAGTGAAGCAGATCCGGGACTTAAAGCTAAAATCATTGCTCTGTGGAGGTGCCGGGGGATTTACATTGGAAGAATTTGTCAATAGGGCGGGAAACTCCGCAAATAATTTACTGACAGTATCGTTATGGTCTGAACATGTTCGGTACCCAGGAGCAGGTGAATATTTCGCTCTTTATAAGGAGCGTTATTTCAGGTCGCCGGATTACCATGGTGCAGAAGCATACTCAGCATTGCTTGTGGCTGCGGAAGCATTGAAGCGGTTAAAATCTTTCAGCCCGCAAAACATCCGTGGTAGTCTAAATATGGTTTATATGATGACACCGTTCGGACCTGTCAAATTCTATTCGTATGAGGATTTCGAACGTCAAAACAGCATCAATACACTGGTTTTACAAATTCTAAATGGTAAATTCGAGACAATATGGCCTCCGGACGTGGCATCCAAAATGTTTAAAATCCCTTAAATAAAATTAATGATGGAGGGAAAAATGGTAAATATAAATAAAATAATGGTTGGTTGTGACTTTTCTACATACTCAAACGATACCCTGGTATATGCAGCCACTCTTGCCGAGAAGCTTCAAGCCGAGTTGATTATTGTCAATGTCATCAATAAGAAGGATATTGATATCATTCTCAAAGTTGCAGAAGGACAATTCGACAGGAACATTGAAAAATATGTGGAAAAGAGTGCATAAGAATATGTACAAAGAGTTAAGGAGGATAGAACTCGGCAAATGGGAAAAATCATAAATGAGACAGGTTGCGCTGATTTAACTATTCACAGGATTTTCAGGGTAGGCGCGCCCTTTCAGGAATTAATCAGCGCCGTCAAGGATGAAGGTGCAGATCTGATGGTTATGGGACAAAAAGGGCATAGCAATTTAGCAGGTGTTCTCTTGGGATCAAATGCCGAAAAAGTGTTTCGTCGTTGTCCGATTCCTCTATTAAGCATAAGAAGGGGTTCAAAAAAAATATAGTGAAGCTATATTAAATATCTCTTTACAGAGGCAGATGAGATTCATGCATAGAAAGACTAAAAAAAGAGATTGGTATTGGTCTCTGTTCCGGAAGGAAGGTGATATAGGAATCAGACGTTATATGTTGGGATGCTTCAGATCGAGAGCCAGTTTTAGATTTGTTTTAAAATATCACACAGGAAGATAGTATTACAATAAGTAATGGCGGTCACTAAAAAACCTTTCCGAGGGGTACTTTTAAGACCTGTGATAGCGTCCATTCAGGTGATGATATCATCTGCTTCAAAAACCTGCGATAAGTCTGACTGATACACGCTTGCATCTGATTGCAGATATCTGCATGCTATCCTTCTGCCGTGCGGGAATTTTGAGGTTGTATTTTTGAAATACCATAAGGGTAAATCTTTTTCAGAAGCGATCATATATCACCACTATCCTGAGGGATACGATAATTTGTGGATTATGCAGAGACTGTCGAAAACCCCTAAATCTGTGATTTTTATGTTCGTAACCAGTTGATTTTATTACATGCAAAATTGTTAAAATTGCCATTTTGGGGCTTTTTCGACAGTCTCGCAAGATATCTGTACTTAACGTTCAAACTCAGATGTCCCGAGAGTGCCGAAGGCGCGATTCGGGATCAGCTGGAGTGCATTGTTAGATGTAATTTTGTTTTCATTAGTTAATGTCAGTCGGTTCTCATTATTTCAGTCGGTTTCGATTTCATTACAAGTTCTTCTCCATTGATAATAAAACGAACAACCAATGTTAACCTATCACCTACTTTCAAGTAGGGGCCACTGCTAGTTCGTAGCCTTACGCTTTTTGTCTCGTTTGCTTGCAGGTTGCCTCCCCAAGGTAATATTGAGTCAGCATCCCATATTTCAACTGGATAAATATTTTCAGTCCCTGATAGCAGCAAAAAAGCTTCCCAATGTATTTCTTTTGGACCTCCCTTTGAATTATCAAAAATAAAAGAAGACACAATCATTAAAGGTGATCCGTCGTCTTTGCCTGGTCTTGAAACGATAGGTTGCCAATCTCTCCATATAAAGGTATCAGCTAATGTTATTTTGATATCATTATGTATACCAATAATTTTTGTTGGTTCTTTTGTTTCAGCTAGTACAGGAATGGTCACGATATTGATAAAGCATAAAATTATTAGTTGTATAGTTTTAAATGTTTCCATTTTAGTATTCTTTCATCTAACATAGAATTAGGTCGAACATTTTCGGCTATGGTAATTAATTATCAGTTCACTGATTAGATTAAATGTTATAAATTAATATACATCATAATGGATATGAGAAACAACACCAGTTGGCTGCATATAGTCCCAATCGTATAGGAAAACTAACTGCCTTAGAATAGATAATAAAAAATAAATTCAAAGTATTCCATACCTTGATTCCGGTAAAAAGGGAATACCAAAAATTAGCCGATTTTTTTTCAGTGCAAAACTGTCATTGCAGGAGGGGTAGTAGTGTAATGTTAACGTATTCAATATCTTACCAACTTATGAATGAGTATGGATACTCACAATACATGTAAAAAAATGGGGGGCTTATTTAACGGGTCTTAAATCGATTCACTTTCCTTTGAAACGTTACATAGATGTTATAGGAAAGGATGGCAATATAAGAATGTGAATGCGAAATGTTGTGATATCTATAGAATATGTCAATATTTCAACTCATTTAAAAACCTTTGATATATCTGACAGATCCTCGATTATTACTTATTGCAGATATCTGCAGAGACTGTCGAAAAACCCTAATTCTGTGATTTTGATGTTCGTAACCTGTTGATTTTATTACATGCAAAATTGTTAAAATTGCCATTTTGGGGCTTTTTCGACAGTCTCGCATGATATCTGTATGCTTTGTGAAAATATTAAGGTTGTGTTTTTTGGGTTATCAAGAAACAACTTACTGAAAAAAACATAGTGAGACTCATTTCTCAATTTTGTCAATTCAAATATATCTGGGAGTCTGAATATTTAACTATAAAAAATCTCTTGGGACTTAAGCTGTTTTGACTAATGTATTTTGATAGTTTTATGAAATAGAAAATTGGTATCAAATGAGCTTGCTCTGGGGTAAGATTATGAGAATATTTTTTGGAAACTGAGATTTTTAAATTGGCTTAATTTTTTAAGATAGTAAATCTTCTGGAATTGGTCTTCCTGTTATTGATACCCAGGTCTCTTTTGAAATAACTTCAACTATCTCCAATCCTGTTTCTTTCATCTTCTTTAATACCGAATCTTTATTGTCTTCAATTATTCCTGAAAAGATCAAAATACTATTCTCATGTATAACGCTTTTAATATTATCAAGCAGATTAATAATAACCCCTGAAAGAATGTTGGCTACAACAATATCAAACTTAACTTCAATCTTTTTTATTAGATCTCCTGTAATTATTTCAAAATCTGATGTATCAAAACCATTTAACAAAAGATTGTTTTTCGCGATCTCGGCAGCCACTTCATCATTATCAATCCCGCATAATTTGCTTGCGCCGAGTTTACCTGCGGCTATCAGTAAAATGCCAGATCCTGTTCCTACATCTAAAACTGAACCGCCTGGTTTTAGATATTTTTCTAAAGTATTTATGCAAAGAGATGTTGTTGGATGTGTTCCGGTGCCAAATGCCATTCCCGGATCAATATCAATAATAATTTCATCTTTTTCTGGGGTGTAATCACGCCAGGTGGGCCTAACGACAATTCTATCGCTTATTTTCTCAGGCCAGAAATATTCCTTCCATGATTCAGACCAGTCTTCCTCGTCAAGTTCGGTGTATTTTATAACGGTATCAATATGGTTTTCAGTCTTGAGGATGATGAGTTTTTCTTCAAGTGCAAGACGTCTTTTTTCGTAAAGGTTGTTGTTAGGAAAATACCCCGCAACTGAATAATTGCCAGAAGGTTTTATTGCATCGTCGCCCCAGCCTTCTTCAGGTTCGATACCGGGCTCTTCAATAACAACCCCTGACAGTCCGAATTCATAGAAAATATTTGATATTATATCAGATATATCCAGATTGTCGTCACTATGGTATATAACTTTTATTTCAATCCAGTTCATATCAAATCATTTTTTCTTTAGGGGGGTTGAAGTATCCATGTTTTACATCCGGAAATGATTTTCTGATAAGTTCAAGAACCTTTTTTAATCCAATTGGTGTGGTGTTGGCGGAAACATCGCACATTATCTTATAATATCTGGCGGGATCAAAATTTAGATTTCGCCACTGTATAAGACTAATCGTATGGTTTTCCAGGAAATTAAAAAGAGCGTCAATTTCTTCAGGCGAGTCGGTAAATCCCGGACAATTAAGATAGTTTATTGAAACTAACCTGCCCATCCTGTTTGCAGTATCAATGGTTTTTTTCACATCTGAAATGGTATAGCCGTTTGGTCTGAAATATGCTTCATAGCATTCTTCTCTTACACTGTTTATACTTACCCTGATGGTGTCAAGTCCTGCATTGAACAAGGTTTCAATTACATCAGGTTTGCTGGCATTTGTGTTCATATTTATGGTGCCGTCAGGTGTTTGAGATCGAATGATTTTTATTGCAGGTTCAATAACATGTGCGGCAAATATCGGGTCACCTTCACACCCCTGTCCGAAGCTCACCACTGAATTTTTTACTTTACTTATATGTTCCAGTGCTATTTCAGCTATTTCTTCCGGTTTGGGAGTAAAAGATATTCTTTCCTGACAAACCGACACCCTTTTCTCTTTTTGAAGTGATATACATCCAAGGCAGTTTGCATTGCAGGAGACTGAAGTGGGCAGGGGCGCTTCGTACCTTCCTAAAAAGAAGTTCTTTGCAGCAGGACAACCATATTCAAGAGCGCATTTTTCAAGGTGCTTTTCAAGACGGTTTGAGGGCATTTTTTTTCTGATTTCTTTTACGCCTGATTTAACCTTTTCAGGTTTCATGAGTCTCAGATCCTGGCGCCTTTCACTGTCAACAAGGATAACAGATGATCTGAAGCTTTCATCATGCCAGCCCACAGCGCCATATGAAAAAAGGGGAAGAAAATCAGCGTCATCATCTTCTTCGTAAGCACATGCATAAGAATTGACATAACCAGGTGAGTTGAAAGCAGCTACAGGAAAAATTGGTTCTTCAGGAAAATAAGGGTTTGTATCGATTAACTCTATTCGTTCTTCATTCATGTTATACAACAAGGGTATTCTATCAGGAAGGAACATAAGCTCTCCCCCGAATGGCATTTTGATTGTATTTTCACATGTGAGAGGTACAAGCTGTTGTCCGGCCATGCCCACAGCAGCATATCCCTCAAGGTCAAAGATTTCACCCTCAGTGTTGGATACTAGTGCGTTGACAAGATTGGTATTTTTGTTTTTCGAATTCATATATAACTTTAAAAAGATTATTTATAGGTGCTCATTTTCCTTGTTTCGGTTAAGGACGATTAAAGATAAATTATATCCCAAATTATTTCATATCTCATAAAAAAAACAAGGGGGTCATTTCGATAATGATCCCCCTTGTTGAAAATTTAATTAAATGTAAGCGTTTTTTATGCGTCAACCTCTTCCCTGATTGTAATTGCAATTTTAAAAAGCACGGTAAGAATTAAAAATCCGATGCCGTATATGCCCAGGCCAATAAAAATTTCCTTTATCGTGGGGATATACTCATTTACATGATGGAGGGGGGAAGGTACAAAACCACCTGCAATCAGGCCAAGGCCCTTATCAATCCATGTTCCTATTAAAACGAAAACGCATGTAATGCCGAGAACGAACTCATTACTTCTTGTAGCCGGGATAAGGAGAAGTAGAATGGCTATAAGCATAAGAGCAATTGAAGTCCACATCCATGGGGCAAGAACACCATGGCCGTGAAGTCCTACAAACAGATACTTAAGATGCGCTGTATGTTCCGGAATCTTGCTGTAGAATGCAACAAAAACTTCACAGAGTAAAAAGAATACATTAGCAATTAATGCATATGTGACTATTTTAGAAATTGTCTGAATAGCTTCTTTACCGGCATCAAAATTAGTTACTTTTTTAATTATAAATGACAGAATGATAATAAAAGCAGGTCCTGCTGCAAAGGCTGAAGCAAGGAATCTTGGTGCAAGTATTGCTGTAAGCCAGAATCCTCTACCCGGAAGTCCGCAGTAAAGAAAAGCTGTAACAGTATGAATTCCAAATGCGAATGGGATTGAAAGATAAATAAGCGGTTTTACCCATCCTGCTGTAGGTACTCCATTACGCTCGGCTTCAAGAACATTCCAGCCGATTATAATATTTAGAAAAAGATAACCGTTTAAAACTGATGCATCCCAGAAAAGTACTGAGCCCGGTGTCGGGTGCATAAGCATGTTAAAGGCCCTGACCGGTTGCCCCATATCTGCTGCAATAAACAGCAGGCACATGATTAGCGCTGAAACAGCAAGGAATTCACCAAGTATGGTGATTTTACCGAATTTCTTATAGTCATGCAGGTAATATGGCAATACAAGCATAACACCTCCGGCTGCGACACCAACAAGATAGGTAAACTGGGAAATATAAAACCCCCAGGATACATCCCTGCTCATGCCGGTTATTCCCAGCCCCACACGATACTGGTTAATATAAGTAAGAGCACCTATTCCGATGACTCCAAGCAAACAAAATATCCATATCCAGTACTTATTGCTTCCTTTTAAGGCTTTTTCAAGCATAACCACCTCATACTATATAGTAAACCGACGGTCCTGTTCCAAGACTCGGTTTACGTCTAATGGTGTAATTTGATTTCAATAACTTTCTGACTTCTGACTTTGGATCTTCAAGGTCTCCGAATGCAAGCGCACCATGTGATGCTTCAACACATGCCGGTGTTTTTCCAACAGCAAGGCGTTCTGCACAAAAGTTGCACTTTTCCACAACACCTTTCATTCTTGTAGGGAATTCCAGATTCCATTCTTTCCTGTCCTTGGGGAGCACTGTTCGAGGATCAATAAAATTGAAGCTCCGTGATCCATATGGACATGCAGCCATACAGAAACGACAACCAATACATCTGTGGAAGTCCATCAGTACAATTCCGTCAGGCCTTTTAAATGTAGCTTTAGTTGGGCAAACTCTTACACATGGAGCATCTTTGCAATGATTGCAAAGAACAGGCATGGATAAATGTTTCATTCTTTCATCAAGAAATTCATTTTCCTTACCGGGAAATGCATGTTTAAATTCCTCTCCCCATATCCATTTAATTTCATGGTCTTTATTTTTTATTTCCGGAATATTGTGTATCTTACTGCAAGTTTTTCCAAGTTCTTCTACAATTTCTTCAGACAGTTTGCGGGTATCAATAACAAGACCCCACCTTTTTGCCTTAAGAGCTTTTTTATTTACAGAATAAGAGGGCTCAGGTTTATTTCCTTCCTGTCCGCTACTTGCAAAGACATTTACAACAGGTGTCATACTGAACCCGATGGCTGATATTCCAGCAATTTTTAAGAAGCTTCTCCGGCTGTTTTTCATCACTTATTCTCCTTTGGATCTATATGACAATCCCAACAATAGGGTTTTACCGAAGCATAATCGTGACATCTGTCACAAAACTCCGCCTTGCTTGTATGACAGCCAAGACAGGTATTTGAAAGGCTCATGTTATATTCTTTGCCATTTCCATATTTGTATACTCTTTCTCCGCTACGCACAACTTTGTCTCTCCAGATATCAAGAAGTTGCATATGCTCTTTGGTCATATAATCTTTTGATCTCACACATTCTTTCGCTTTTTCCGCTTCTGCTGATAAAACCGGTTTATGCTCAGGATTTTCCTTGTTAAAAATATTATTCCAAAACGGATAAGAGAAAATAGCAAAAAAGACTATCAGCCCTGCTATAACCTTTAATTTATCATTCATCAGAATCACCCTCCGTATCTCCTAAGGGTTCGAATCGCAAGTTGGTTGTTCTCTCAATTTCACCTTCCATTACAAGAGCGTTACCAACGAGTTCATGAACTCCGGTAACATCAACACCCGGAACCCAGTAATCCATAAGGGGAGGGAAAACAGCCCTGTCAATGGCACAAACGCAGGAAAGCATGTTGACTCCGTTTTTGTCGTGAACATGTTTTACGGCATTTGCTCTAGGCAGACCGCCTTGCAGTCTGGTTTCCATAATTTCTTCAGTGTTCAAACCTGATCCGCTTCCGCAGCAGAATGTGTTTTCTTTGATAGTGCTTTCAGGCATTTCATAAAAGTTGTTGCATACATTATTTATAACGTATCGAGGCTCTTCAAACAGCCCCATAGCCCTAGCCGGGTTGCACGAGTCGTGATAGGTAACAACCAGGTGATCATTTCTGCTCGGATCAAGCTTAAGCTTATTATGTCTTATAAGATCAGCTGTAAATTCAGCAATATGAACCATTTTTGTTGAAGCCGCATTTTCAAATTTTGTCCCGGTAATCGGTGAAACCGGCATTTCAAGAAAATCTGCGGGTCCGTTCATTGTATCCATATACTGATTAATGACCCGCCACATATGACCGCACTCTCCACCCAGTATCCATTTTACACCAAGTCTGCTGGCTTCTGCATACATCTTTGAATTCAAGCGTTTCATCATTTCGGCTGATGTAAACAGACCGAAGTTTCCGCCTTCGGATGCATATGTACTGAATGTGTAATCAAGCCCGATGTGTTCGAAAAGAAGCAGGTAACCCATGAATGTATATGTTCCCGGATCTGCAAATGCGTCTCCGGACGGGGTGATAAAGAGTATTTCAGCCCCCTTCCTGTTAAAGGATGGATTGATCGTAACCCCTGTTATCTCTTCAATATCTTCGCAGAAGAATTCAACTATTTCCTTGAAGTTCTGCGGCTGAATTCCAAGATGGTTTCCTGTTCTGAAGCAGTTGGATACCGGATCCTTGATCCAGTGGATATTTATCCCGAGAAGATTGAGAAGCTCTCTTCCCATCATAGTGATTTCCGCAGTATCGATGCCGTAAGGACAGAACACAGAACATCTGCGGCATTCAGAACATTGATAAAAATAGGAAAACCATTCCTTGATTATGTCTTTTGTAAGAGTCCGTGCACCTGCAAGTCGTTTGCCGCCCGGGAATAAACTCATTATTTTCCCGGCTGCAGTAAAATCATTTCTGTAAATTGATCTTAATAGTTCGGCTCTTAGTACCGGCATGTTTTTAGGATCACCGGAACCTATATAGAAGTGGCATTTGTCAGCACATGCGCCGCATCTTACACAGGTATCCATGAAGACTTTTAACGATCTGTATTTATCAAGACGTTCTTTCAAGCCCTCATGTACAATCTCTTTCCAGTTTTCCGGCAGCTGCCAGTCGTCATCAAGAGGAGACCAGTCCCTTGGATTGGGAAGATCGAGGTATTTCAATGATTTGGGTTGCGCAGGGTACGGGTATTTCCCGGCAGAGATATCAGGTGGAACATCCATCCATCCTTTTGCCGGAGGCTTATTATCAACTTTTATTAATTCTTCGGGTTTTGGAACATCTACCATTATGACTCCTTTTCAACTGGAAGCCCAGCTTCTATCATTTTCTCCCTGAATTCATCTTCATACTCATCATATGTATGAACTTTTACAGGATAATTCCATGGATTAATGTGTCTACGTGCACGGCTGTTGTTTGGGAGGTTTCTTGTGGGGCTTAAAAAGACTCCACCCATGTGCATAAGCTTGCTGAAAGGGAAATAAGCCAGCAAAATACAAACAAGGAACAGGTGAATATAAAAAACCGAACTCAAACCTGCTAAAACAGCACCATCGGGTATACAAAAAGTAGCCAGTCCCATGGTGAGTTCTTTTATACTTATGATATCAACCTTTGAAAAATATCTCATAAATATACCTGTACCGGCGATACCCATTAACAGGAAAAGCGGGAAAAAATCAGCGGGCAGTGAAATGTACCTGACCTGTGAGATAAGGACTCTTCTAGAGAACAAAAAAAGTATTGCTGCAAGAAGAACCAGGCCGGATATAAAAAATCCCGGTAAACCGATCTGCAGGGATGTACCCACAACCTCACCGACAAACTCAATCTTAAATAGACTGTCGAAGTATTCCAACATGCTTATCAGGTATGGAACAGGGTCGGTAAAAAAACGCATATGCCTTACGATTACAACCAGAAAGGAGTAGTGAAAAGCAAGGGCGCCAACCCAAAGCCACTTTTCCCAAATATAAGTAACTTTTCCTGATGCCGTGATATCGCTTTTTGTATTTCTAAATAATGAGCGAAAGAGTACGATCTCCAGGATCATTCTGATTATTGTCTCGATACCTGTGGAAGGGTTGTCAATCCTGTTTTGCTTGATCCATGGCAGGGATTTTTGCTGGCCGCATGTTGTCGTTATGCGAAATGGAACAGGAGAGTTTGCCCAACCAAGCATACGTTTTAAAATCCCGAAAACAAACCATATGACGCATGCATAGGGTACAATAACCCCGAATAAGTATTGAAGCCCGAAGACTGTCGTACCAAAAAAGGCAAGTAAGCCGAGGACAACAACAGTTATGAGGGAAAATATATAATTTCCATTCATTTACATTTACCTCACTTTATGGCTTTCTAACAATTTATATATGTTGATTCATATTTTTCAATACCGGCTACTGCTTAGTGCTTATGACCCGGTAAACATAAATTGTTTCAGCCGTGGTATATTAAAAATTACGCGGTGTGATATCCGAGTCCATATCCGGAACTTCACACAACAAATCCGCCTTCTGCAATAATTTAAGGGTTCTATCTTTTACATGGTTTGCCTTGTATTTATATATCTGTTCCCGGCACCCCATGAATATGTCAAAAGCGATCAGACAAAGATCGTCAATTTTTGATTCAAATTCAAGTATGTCTTTTTCCAGGTTTTGTTCAACGATTTCCCTGGCAAGAGTGTCTCGTATAATTTTCTTTAAACTTATTGTAAACGAGACAGCTTCTGAAGGAGTGAATTTCTGAACAGCTCTTATCCTGATAATGGGATCAAGAAAAGATGTAATTGTTTCCCGGTCAGGACCGTTGATTAATTCATCAAGAACAGCACCAAGGCCCTGTATGTTTGTGCTTCCAACCGGATTTGCAAAACTGTCTTTTTCCTTTTTTAAAAATCCGGCAGTATCGTTAGGATAGGTTGAAGCAATTATTTCAAACCATTTTTTAACAATCTCTTTTTTTTTATGCTCAAGGAGCTTATTCAGTAACATTATTAAATGTAACTCCAATATTTCATGTCTCAATTAGAGACCTGAAGAAATCACCCATATTCAAATAAATCCGATATTTCACCGGAATTCTGACCAAAAGATTATATAGACAACACATAATTTCCTGTCAAGGATAAATCAAGAAATGGATATTTATAATAAAATTTCTGAAACCATAAAAGATTGTAGCGACACATTTTAAAGTTAGGAGTTGAAGGCCTGATATATAAAAGTACCGGTATTAAGGTGATGGCTTCGTAAAAAGTTCAATGTCTGCGTTACGCTGTCCCGCCATGGCGGGATCACTGCGTCGTACTTTAAGTACACCTCATTCCTCGAATTTTGCGCCGCCCTGATCTTGAACTTTTTACTTTGCCATCCCGAGTTGACTTTTTACGAGTTAATCAAAGGTGAGTGTTTAAGAAAATAGATATTGACAAAATTGATTGATTATAATAGTTTTTTTTTAACGGGTATGAAGCCCGATAGGCAAAAAATTTTAAATTATTAAAACAGCCACGAAGGTTTGAGATGGAATTAAAAGTCCCTCAAAGTTTGTGGCTTTTTTTTTGACATGATGAGGAATATATTATGAAGGGGAAAAAATATTTTTCGTTTATCTTACTCGGTCGATTTTTTTTAACCATGACAATCTTATTCTTCTTATTAAGTTTTACCTCATCGGTTTATGCTCACAAGGTTTATCTTTTTGCATGGGGTGAAGGTGATACCGTTTATGTTGACAGTTATTTCAGTGGAAAAAAGAAAGTAATTGGAGGGCATGTTGAAGTTTTTGACATGTCAGGCAAAAAATTATTGGAAGGGGTAACAAATAGAAAAGGTGCATTTTCGTTCAAGATTCCGGTCAAATCAGATCTTCGAATTGTTATGGAATCCAGTATGGGACATAAAGCTGAATATCTATTAAAAGCAGATGAACTTCAGGAGGATAACGCTACTTTAACATCGACTCTCATTAATAAAGAAGAAGAAGACGTAAAGGTAGCATCCACTAAAGTTTCAGTTGATATTGAACAGATAAGAAAGGTTGTGGAAGAGGTTGTTGATTCAAGGTTGAAGCCTGTTTCAAGGACTATTGCAAAAATCCGGGAAGAAAAGGGGCCCGATTTTACCGATATAATGGGTGGTTTTGGCTACATATTAGGACTTGTTGGGATTGCTCTTTATTTTAAAAGCAAAGAAAAATAGTGATTGCGTCGTAAAAAGTCACCATCTACTGCGTTATAATGTTTGGCCAGACGTTTGACATACTACATGTATGCCTTCACGACTGACCAAACATTATGCCTTGTATATGAAGATTTTTACTTAGCAATCTGTTGTGCTTTTTACGAGTATATAAATAATATAAATTATGGAAAAATTCTTTATCAGTTGACTATCGTTTTGCATCTTTGAATCAAGGTAAAATTATACTCTTCGGTACGGGAATAATATTTACCTGAAAAAAACCGGACAAGATTGATGAAAAATTCCGATTGAAGTCGGAAGAGCCGGTCATATTACAAGATAATCATCAAGCCATGAAGGCGGTTTCAGGTATCGGATACCTGTATTACCTTTGCGGCTTTTTTTATTTTTAGATGGTGTCGTAAAAAGTCTCCATATACTGCGTTATATTCGTTTATCAGAAATTCGACATACTACATGTATGTCTTCTTCACTAATTAACCAATATGCCTAATATATGAAGATTTATACTTAACCATCAGTTATATTTATTAATATAAGGAGATGAAAATGAGAAAAAAAACAAAAGTTTTATTTACGGCAGGAGTTTTTTTATTAATGATGACAGGTAATGCACTTGCTCATTTCGGCATGCTTGTTCCATCTGATAGTATGGTTATGCAGGGAGATAAACAAAAGGTTTCTCTAAATATTTCTTTTTCTCATCCTTTTGAAGGTATCGGCATGATCATGGTTAAGCCGGCTAAATTTTCGGTTGTAAGCGATGGGAAAGTCCAAAATCTTCTTGGGGCATTGAAAGAGACGAAGGTGTTTGAAAATACCGCATGGACTATAAATTACAAGGTTAAACGACCGGGTGTTTATGCCTTCTTTATGGAACCTGAACCATATTGGGAACCGGCGGAAGATTGTTTTATTATTCATTATACAAAAACTGTAATTGCCTCATTTGGATATGAAGACGGATGGGATGAGCCACTGGGTTTGAAAACAGAAATTGTTCCTCTGACAAGACCATTCGGTCTTTACGCAGGAAATGTATTTCAGGGTGTTGTTATGCTTGATGGTAAACCGGTGCCGGGTTCTATTGTTGAAGTAGAATATTTTAACCAGGATGGAAAAGCTATGGCTCCTACTGACTATATGGTTACCCAGACAGTTAAAGCCGATATGAATGGTGTTTTTACTTATGCTGTTTCAAAGTCAGGTTGGTGGGGTTTTGCGGCACTCAACGGTTCCGATAAAAAGATGAAATATAAGGGTGAAGATAAAGATGTTGAGCTGGGAGCTGTGATATGGGTGGAGTTTGTGGAATGGCAGCAGAAGTGATGGCGTTGTAAAAATCTCCATCTACTGTGTTATAGGGATTGGTTAGAAGTTAGACATACTAGATATATGCCTTCACTTATGACCAACCGATATGTCTTGTATATAAAGAATTTTATTTAGCCATATGTTATTTTTTGAAATATCAT
>Ga0209249_1002460_pt1 | contig 14998 bp, 26 predicted proteins | sample SaaInlV_200m_DNA_4_FD_184653 | JGI IMG/M metagenome (GOLD analysis project Ga0209249, IMG submission 184653) | Marine microbial communities from expanding oxygen minimum zones in the Saanich Inlet - SI037_S3LV_200m_DNA (SPAdes) (version 2) | ecosystem: Environmental > Aquatic > Marine >...
ATGTGGGTATATATCCTTTAAATCTCTATGTGTACAATAATCAGCCATTTGTCAACCTCTTAATATGTTTCTTTCCACTTTCTCTTTCGGCACACTTTTGACATACTTCCAACTCTTTTTTCGTGATAATAAGCTTGAACGCAAAAGCTCTTGCATTGACCTTATAATCTCTACAGGTGTCGCAAGAGAATGACGCTTTTTCACGAAAGGCATTAATCAATTTGACCTGTAGTTTGATAAGTTTTACAAGTTATCACAGGCATATCCCATTGATTAGGAACTGTCCTCCAAGGGTCATAAGGATAAGTTGGGTAAACGGGATAGTAATTATCCTTACCAAATAACTCATTCAAATCATTCCTCAACTTTAAAGCCTTCTCTTTTGAAAGCTTAACGTCTTTACCGTCAATATCTATAACTATTTCTTTAATCATTATCCGACCTTAACCCTTCTACAAACCTTGAGATAGAGTTTAAGACAATATTATCAATAGCATCTATTACCCAAGGCTCTATAAGTTTATTCCAGAACTTCTTTGTCCATTTCCACTTAGTCAAGCCAAGCGTACAAGCTACTCCTGCACCATACATAAATGCACCAAGTTTAGCTTTTATCCAGGTATTCGGAATTCTCTTTAAAGCCCAAGCTATAATGACACCACCGACACCAAACATGGCGTACTGCACTGCCTCAATACTTAATTTTGCTAAAATCCATTCCATACTCTATCCTTTTAGTAATTTCCCATTAAGGGAAGTTTTTCCATCAATTATCTGCTGTATGTGTACTGTGAACATCCCACTATCGAAGAAGTCTACTACCGCAAAAGCATGTGACCAGTTGATCTTACGACCACCAAGCCAAGCATTTGCACCTGAAGTCATATCTTTCAAACATCCTATACTCCAAGCACTCTTAGCCCCATCCATGTGAGTCACCGCATGTTGCTGTAAGTCATGCCAATGTCCATACATTGTACTAACACCAAGTTTAAGAAGATGATTCCTCGAATGGAATATCCCACCATAGTGATGACCATGATAAAGATATAAATGACCGAGTTTCAAGTAATCCCCTATGGGGTAGAACTCATATCCACGTTCATCCAACCTTAAAGCGTTCTTAAACCTATACCTATCAAAAATCTCGTGTTCGTTCTCTTCGGCAAACCGATTCAACCAGTCATCGTGGTTTCCTTCGGTAATGTACTTCTCAGTACAATTAACCTTATCCAGAGCCTCATCTATTTCATCAACACATTCGTTGACTACAAGAATCTCTTTATCAATAGAAGGAAGCTGATACTCCAAAGGAGGTCTTTTCTTCTTCTTCCATTGCCAATGAGCCACACTCTCCCACTCTCCAATATCGCCTAAGTCAACATATATATCAGGCTTAATAATCTCTATAGACTTGATTAAGCACTTAATCGCCTTTTTATCAGCGTACGGAAAATGCTTGTCTGGAGTGACAATTACACGTTTAACCATTTAAAACCCTAACTAAAACACTCAAAGAATGTTCCTTAATTTAGGCTAAAACACTCCATATACTAAAGAGAGCAATACATATTGTACTAATTATCCCACCTGCCACCTTTAATCTTAGGATGAACGTAGAGTTCTTTTTCACATCACTAATCACTTGAGGGAACTTCTCTTCAATATACTTTACAGCATACCAAAGCTTTTCCCTATACTCATCTTCATTTATCTCACCATTCTCGTTTCTCGGAATCCCGTTCATTCTTTAGCCTCCATTAACCTCTAAATAATGTTTAACCGTACCAGCACCATGTTTTGTGTTATAGTGCAACTTCCAATACTCAGCCCTACCCTCTAAAGTATGGGGGATAGGTGGCTTCTTTCTACGATACTTCAGACGGCAAAGTGCAATCTGAACCCTTATGTTACCCGTAATAGAATCTCTGTCTGTCTCGTCAAATCCATATCTCATCAATACTTCTCTATAGCGAGGACGCATCATAGCAAAGTTTTCCCAAATATCGTAAGCGGTACTCGGTTCTACCTGGAAAAAGCCCAAGGCTCTGCCACGGATCTGCTCTAAATGGCGGAATCCGCTTTCAGCCATGCCCGTTTCCATCACTAAATTTACGGCATCTTCACTATAACAATCAAGGTCTTTTAAAACCTTTTTCGTCAAACGTCTAATAGTTTTCTTCAAACTTTCCCAAGCTCTACAGGACTTATAGGTGTACCAAGTCTCATATTATCTGAAAACTCTTGAACTCCTAAAGAATACAACTCATTGTGACCATAAGACCAATACTTCAACTCAACAACATCAACCTCTTGATTGGCAAATATCATCAAGTTGAATAAATACTTGTCAGTGGGAGCAAAATACATAGGGTAAGTTACGCCTCGTATTTCTCCATCCTTCATTGCGTAAATTACATCTTCCATCTTTGGATACCATCTGACATTCTCTTTTGGAAGGTGAATAACCATACTACCATTAAACTCGAAGTCGTGATGGTTAAATTCCAAGGGCACTTCAGGCATTTTTTGGTCATATTTCCCCTTAAGGTGACTCAAACTTATATCTTTACCATCTTTAAGGCCTATGTCTCGTTCAGTTATCTCATTCATCATTAATCTCTTTGTTTAATAAGTCAATAGCATGTCTCAATACTGTGTTTTCTTCCATAGTCAATTTAACTTTATTGACTACACTAACCACAAGCCCTAAAGCCTCTTTTGCGGTCATTTCAGTAACATCTTTAGTTTTCTCCAATATAACTCTCCCATAGTGTTTTACTTGTGTTGTAATTGTCTAATTTCGCCTGACACTGATTAATTAATTTATTCTTGTTAGCCTTAGTGAATTTTTTTGTCACACTCTTTACCTTAGCATTTTCCAAGTCAATCTCAGCTTGTGCAATTTGCTTCTCTGCGGTTAAGATATTCCCCTGTATTCCTTGTAAACCAACCTTACCGTGTTTCTCTGTTTGTATCATATCTTCCCCTTAATAATTAACGCCAACGTGGAAATTGGCTGCATCAATAGAATTATTAACTGCGGTTGTTACTTCAACAATAATGCCCTGTGAACTAGATCCCAATACCGCTTGGCTTAATGCGGCTCTTTTGTAAGAACCATCATCACCATTTGCGATATCATTATTAGTACCATAATCAGTCGCTAAGTCACAAATCGTAGTTCCTCCTGGCACAAACGCAGAAGCATGGTAAGTCCAGCCAGAGGAAGAATGAAGCTTAAGTTTTACATTAAGCCCGGTTTCTGACGCGCCAGCAAGGAAATCTCCCATTTCAAAATCTGTTACGGTGAAATCTTTGTTGCCGAAATCTTCATATTTGCAGAAGCCATAATTGAAAGTGAAAGCCCCGCTCGATCCCGTAAGCGTGTAAGTTACTTGGCCAAGCCATTTTTTGGAAGTTTCAAAATATTCATCTGTGGAGGCTGCATCGGCATCGGCAACAATTATTTCAGAATCAGCGTCATTCCTCACCCCTGCATCTGTTATTGAAACACCTGTGACCGTAAGAACCAAATCTGTCCCACCTGCACCTGAAGCAACGCAAAAGGCGTGCGCACCGTGGGCCTGTCCTGCTGTCCCGTAAGTTCGCGTAACTGTTCCGCCAATAGTTAAGGTTTCATCGGCGGCGGCTGCTCTATACCAACCTGCGGTATAATGTATTCCTGCATTTCCTACATCAGACAAAGTAAATGATTTAAATGCTGTAACTGGATGGATGAGGTGTTCTGTTCCAGCCCCATCTTGAAAATATAAGGAGTTATCTGCTTTGCCATAAACTGACCAAAAATTAGTCCTTGCGGTTGGGGTTGTTGTCTCTGCACCAAATAAAGCATAGTTGAAAACAGTCTCTCCAGTTGTATAATCAAATATTATTGTGTCATTAGCGACACCAAAAGAATAGAGTTTTAAATCAGTCTCATTGGCTTTCCTTCTCAAGTTCCAAAGGTTTGTTGATGCGCCGGAGAGGTAGACTAATGAAGTCTGTTGGTCTGCGTCTGAATTAACTGTAAAGGTAGTTGTTGCACCAACACCCTTAGCAATTAAATTCATATTAAAGACATTAGTGCCAGTCAATAAATCAAGCGTCGGACTTGCACCATTCACTTTAAATGCTAAAGTTCTATCCGAGCTATCATCCTCATTCCACCATAATGCCAATGTATTGGAATTATTAGTGTCATTTAATTGTAACTCAGTAGCCGTTACCTTATCCATGTAACCCGAAGAGTTTGTCACTAAAGCCTTACTTGCTGTCGCTGTACCTGCTGTTACTGCTGTAAATTCTAATTGTGCTTTTGTTACTGCTACGTCTGTAAATCCAAATGCCATGTCAACCCCCTAATATATGTAAGTCCCGTCCGAAATTCGTATGTAATCTTCAGTCGATTCAATTCTAAATAAATTTATACCTGCCGATGCGTATTGTGCCAACCTTCTGTTTAAACTACCCGTGTAAGATAAAGGTGGGTTTCCCAATGTATTATAGATAGATGTGTTTACATTAATGTCTGAAACTGGATAGGCAAGTAAATAAAGTCCCTGTAATGTAGTGTTAATGCTCATAATATCTCCCAATCGCAATCATACTTCTTCAAAATGTTCACCCCTAAATTGTAATTCCAAGCATACCAATTAGAATCCCTGTAATTACCAACGTCATCATTCTTCTCAAATTCTTTATGGTATCCACTATCTTTACCAACACCATAAATTTTAAAATCTCTGAAACCTGACATAATAAGCCAACTCAAGGCTATCTGATAAGTTGACAATACCTCCCCAAAACATACATTCCCATATTTACTGTCTAAATTCATAGTCTGAGTAAATAACTTGTGAGTGTGTATAGGGACTTTAGTGAGCTTTAAAACATCTTTGTAAGTGTAATTTGAAACAGATTCGTTACTATGAAGCTGTATAGGGATTATTAAGTTCTTGATATCGCCGAGATTAATTTTATTTATCGTTTCATAGTCATTTAGAAACTCAAAATCAACCTCTTTAAATAGATTGGAAGCTGTGTTTATTGTGGCTAAATACCCCTCAACAACAGCGTTTTCAGCAGTCTTCCCCTTGGCTACCAAAGTGACCTTAGAGGATTTCATTCTTCCTTTCCATAGTATCAGCCCTAAACCACTTATTAAAAGCACCAAGACCTGCGGATTGTCTATGGTAGTGTTGTACCAAACAATCAATATCGCAGTAAGAAGTTATCCCATGTCTCCAGGCTTCATGATACCAAATAAAATCAGTTAATTGATTCTCTTCTGGATCTTCAACGTTCTGAGACCGGAAGGGGACTAAATCCATCACACTTCTACTAAATAAAACACATCCAACGCCTGCTGCGAAGATAGGTACTAACTTATACCCCTTGTGTTTGTAGTCTATGTAGTCTTGTATAGTCCAAAGTCTCATTGCACTCGTGGTAGGCTGTTCTAAGTTTTCAAATATCTCACAACCAAAAACACCCCATACCGTAGGTACAGGACATTGCCTGATAATCATTGTAACATCGAATTTACCCATCTCCTCATACTTCGGGTGGGCTTTTACAATATCACTAACAGGGCGAATAATCTCTTGGACTGATTGAACGAAATAAAGACCAGTAACTACTTCAACATCATGTTCTAAGAGTTGGTCTATACATCCATCACTTACTATATTGTCACTCTCAAGCATTAATAGATGAGAGCAGTCAGATTTCAAAAAACAATCTCTTATCACATTCTGTTTTCGGGCGAGTAATTCAACACCTGTTTCGTCTTTTCTATCCGCTAAAGATATAACTTTGAAACCTGCCTGTTCGTACTCTTTAACCCCTTGCTTGTCCTCTTTCCATGAAGAGTTCCAAACGACGATCACCTCGTGACCTTTTGATATGACCTTCAATTTATCAATAAACTTAGGCCGAATATAGGAGTGACCATTGTAAGTAGCCACTCCTATCATTACTTTATTCATAGTCTCCTATGCACTTGTAGCTGTCCAAACTTGACACCCATAGGTATCCTGGAAAACATCAGTAGCCATATTAGCAGAGAAGACATAATCAGTTCTGATTTTCTTCCCTTCTCTCTCAGGCTCAAACCTGATAAGAGGATTAACATAACCGAAGCACAAAGCTCCATCACCGAATATTCCAGCCTTGGTAGCAGTTGTAGAAGTTGTAGTTTCCCTACTTGAATAAATAGGAATACCAGCCAATTTACCTTCAAAACCATTTAACAACCATCTAGCCTGTAATTCAGGTGATCCACCAAATTGATCAGAAGTGACAAGATCATCAGAAATCCCATAACTACCCCAAATCTGCTTGGGATCAAATACACCCCTGTATTGCCCTTTTACACCAGCACTTTTCAACTTCTGTATAGCTGTAAAGTAGTTATCAACAGTAATAGCAACACTTGAAGTCCCAACATCATTTGCAGTAGCAAAACTGTCGAACTTAGCACAAATCAAATTGTCAATCTTTGCACCCATAGCATTAGCACCCAATATACCCAATGTACTGTTGATATTACTCTCTTCAGATGAATCTTGAGCATCATCATAAAGAGGGATATAAAACGTGTACCTTGCAGGGGTGAGTGTTTTCTTATCTGAATTGACGGCAACGGCAGCAGCATCAGTACCAGCATCAGACTGACTGACATCACTTGCGTTTACTTTGTTTGTCCCTAAATTCCACTTAGGGAATGAAATAGTATTAGCAGCATCAAAGCCTTTACTTGTAATCAACGGTAACATAACATTAGCATCAGATAACGCTAACAACGCCTCCGATATTACAATTCTTTCAACTAACGACCCAGCATAATAATTAATATCACCAATAGCCATTCTTATTCTCCTTTAAAAATTTTATTAAAGCGATCCAAAGGTATTGATTGAAAGGTTTTTAATGTCTTTGGTATGGGCTGTCTTCCAACAAGCATACCAAACCCATCAGAATCAGAAATTACTTCTTTGTTATCCCACACATAGACCATCTCACCATCTATTGTTCCTGTTGATACTCTACCCTCTTTATCAGGGTTGAAATCACCAAGCTCAGTTGGTTTATTGTCTACGTCCTTTAAATGTTTAATTGTAATCGAACATTCCTTTTTGGGTTTTAAACTTAGCAGATTCTTTCTTATAAGTTTCCATATCAATCTTTCCAGTCTGAAAAGCAGTAGCTACTTCACCAAGATTCTTGTAAGGAGCTTGTTTTCTACCTTGTAAGTCATCTTGTTCTATATCTACAGCCTTATTTTGCATCGCAACCACATTCTCAAGAACTGTTATTGAAGTATCTTCAAAAGCTTCCCTCTTATCTTCGGGTAACTTACTTAACAACTCTTTTTTTCTATTAGACTTATATTTATCATATTCATCGGCTATAGGTTGTAACGATTCAATGGTTGCCTTCTGTTGGTCTATAACAGTTTGCAATTCTCCATCCTTCTCCAGCTTGGCGAGTTTGGCATTTTCTGCATCAATCCCGATTTTAGCCAACTTTTCGTTAGCCTCTTTTAATGCTGCGTTAGTTTCGTTAAACTTATCCCTTGGAACATATTCTTTCCCACCCTTGTTTTCCTCTTCATTGAGTATTGTAGGTTCTTTATTTTCTTCTGTCAATTTAGCCTCCTGCGAGTATTTAATTAGCAACTTAAACATACACATTCTCATAAAGTTCCAATATACTTGCATAATACAACATTATATGAAACAAAATGTTAGTTATAGTGTTAAAGGGGCGTGAAAAATTGGGAACAACACTGCGAATACAAAAGAGAGTGGTTTAAATTCACAGATTACATACCACATAGAGGACAAGAAAAGGTTCACTTTCCAGAAGAGTATGCTCCTTATAGAGTGTACGTTTGTGGAAGAAGGTTTGGGAAGACGCTATCTGCCGCTAAAGAGCTAGAGGTTACAATGTCTTTACCTGAAACAAGGTCTTGGATTGTAGCCCCTAACCATAATCTTACAGACTTAGTGTTTCGGGAGGTCTGGAAGACTTGTGTTCATAACGAAAAGATGGATATAAGATCCAAGTCTAATCGTAAAGGTGAGAAGTACTTAGAAACAGCTTGGGGTTCAACCTTACATGCTAAAAGTGCTGAGAACCCTGATTCTCTTATTGGAGAAGGATTAGACAAGGTAGTAATGGATGAGTCTGCAAGAATGAAGAAAATCATTTGGGATGAACTCTTGCAACCAACTTTAGCCGATAGACGTGGGGAAGGGATATTCATAACCACTCCTAAAGGGTATAATCATATTTATGATAAGTACAAGCTTGGGCAGGTAGGGCATAAAGAGAAAGACCCTGATTGGTATTCTTATCAAGCACCTTCTTGGGTTAATCAACATGTATTCCCTGGTGGGAAGAGAGATAAGTTTTTACGATCTGTTAAAAGGAATCTAACAAAGGAATCATTCGATCAAGAGTATGGTGCTAAGTTTACAACATATGCAGGCAAGGTTTATCCATTTGATAGGTATATGGATACTGGTAATTTCCCCTACAATCCAGACCTACCAACTTACTGTTCTATTGACTTTGGGTATAGGATGCCTGCCGTAGGATGGTATCAGACTGATTCAAGAGATCACATCTTTAAGATAGATGAGATTTCTCACGAAACTAATATAAAGACAGAGGTGCTTGCAAGACGAGTCTTAGCAAAGCCTTACAGGGTTGTTAAATACTTCGGAGATCCAGCAGGGACATCAATTGGTGGTTCAGGACTCGGAGACATAGAGATATTCAGAAGGCATGGGATAAAGGTACATTACAAAAGAGATAAAGTATCGAAAGACATCTCAGCAGGGGTTGAACATGTTAGAAGCTTTATGGAGAGTGCTGACGGGGAAAGAAAGTTCCACGTTGATAAGAAATGTGTAAATTCAATAGATGATTATGAAGCTTACCGTTATCCTGAAGATGAAGGTAAGGATTTGAAGTTGAAACCAGTTAAAGATGGTTTGCACGATCATACTTGCGATGAAACAAGATATTTCATTATCAATCGCTTTCCAATAAGACGAGGAAGATTCACACTATTAGATAGGAGTTGGTAATGTTATCAGACGAAATGGTAAAAGATGCTTTACAGGTGACAAAATTAGAAAGAAGTAGAAAAAGAGATGAAGAGGTCAATAAAAATTTAGACTACTATTCTTCAAATACAAAACAATACACAATGAAATACTTTGACGGGGCTACAGAGAATGAAGCTCCTTACTCAAACTACAATTTCACTACGAGATTTATAGATAAGATGAGCCGTATCTATCAGGCAGGAGTGATTAGGGATGGTGGTGTGAAGTACAAAGATATGATTAAAAATAAAGAGGTTGCCATGAAACATCAAGAAAAGATGTCCAATCTAAACGGTTCAATGGCTCTCTTACCCACTCTTGGAAAAGACCTTATTTTTAAATACCAACAGATTTATAAGTTTGTTCCATTCTTTGACAAAGACCCTCTGAATCCTGTAGCTTTAGCTTACCCTATAATGTTACCAGTTTCAGACCCTTCAAATACGGATGAATTGGGATGGGGATACTACGACAGCACACATTATAAAAGATTCGACGAGGATGGGACACGGGTACACAGTCAAGCTCATAAACTTGGCGTGTTACCTGTCATCTTCACACATAAGGATCACCAACTCGATGAGTTCTTCGTTGAGGGTGCTACCGATATTATCACCGCTAACGAGCAAGTAAATGTTACAATGACCGAGCTTGCCGTTGGGAGTAGGTATCAGTTGTGGGGACAACCCTGGATGAGTGGGGTAGATACCGATAAAACTTATTCTCGTATGGGTGTCAACAATATCGTCGCCCTTGATGACCCCGACAGTAAGTTTGGGATCGAGAGTCCTGGAGGCGATCTCGAGACCTCTGTTAATCTCGTGAAGTTCATGGTCGAACTTGTCGCTCAAAACAACCATCTCTGGATTACTTGGGCTGAGCAAGGTGGAGAAGTTCCTTCTGGTATCAGCCTGATGATAAGAGACTTGGAGAGACATGAGGACTATGTAGATGGTATAGAGCTTTGGAGGCTGTACGAAGACAAAATTTATGAAGTTGAGAAAGCCCTTGCAAAAGCGAGAGGCGTGGAGCTTAACGAAACCCTTGGATTGGACTTTATTCCACCTGAATATCCTCTTAGCACAAACGATCAGATTCTTTGGGATGACCATAGACTTAAATTAAACATAATTACTGAAGCAGAGCTTACACTTGAAAATAACGAAGACCTTGGTACTATTGCCAAAGCAAAAAAAGTTTGGGAAAAAAGGAAGAAAATAAATGATAAGAATAGAAACGAACTTCAGCTTCCAAAGGCTAGCGAGCCAGCTCCCAAAGTTGATAACAGGATTAACGAATAGAGGGGCAAATGACGCTAAGACGCAATCGTCGAAAACCTTAAGAGGAGGTCTATCAGAATTAAAAGAGTCCACGTTAGAAACAAGGTCCCTCCGAGGGCAAGGTAAAAAGCCGTTAATCGCCGACGGAGGACTCTTAGGTTCTCTAAAATCTTCAAAAGGTGGATTCTCCTTTCTTAAGTATGGACTTCACCATGATGAGGGGTTCGTTACACAAAACAACCCCTTTATCAAAGACAAGAGGTTTAAGTTCAAAGGTAAGAAGATCCCTGCAAGACCTTGGGTTTTTCGTGAGTACACTAAGGAGAACATTAAGAAGTTCTTCCAAGGGTTTAGGAAGGCTTTGAGGAAATAACCTTCAACTCTTCTCGTATCGCCTCTTTAGTATCGTCCATCCAAATGTATTTTTGGTTTTCTGTAGCTATGTGAGGCTGATCTCCTATATTCATACCTGTGGCTGCCTTAATATGGGATTTAGAGGTGCAAGTAACGCCCTCTGTGACAATTTTAAAGACTCGGTATGGTATTGTAGGATTAAAAACCCATAAAGCTCCACAACCATTAGCTACACCCCAATTCATATCAGCCTGCATGTACATAGCCATGCGGACTTCTACATTAATATTCTCCACCCTTGGATAGACTTCTAAATCCTCTATTAAACTATATGGCTCACCTATAAACGCATCCCTCCAAGCTTCTAAGTTTGAGTTTCTTTCAGGAGTCCATCTACGTTGTCTAAGAGTGATAAGATTTTGGGTTTTGTAAGCAATATTTAAAGCTGTTTCACCCGCTGTGATGTGTTTGAAGGATTTATCAAAATAAACTTCTTTTTGTATGTCCTTCGTTCTGTAACCCAAAGACCTTCCCTTAGTCCCTATACCCACTCCACAACAATTCGGCATCATCATAGCTAAAGGCATTAAAAGATGTGTGATTCGCCACTTCCAATCGTAACAAGCGGTCTTCTGGAAGTTGTTCACTTCAGGATTAATGTAAACGTAAAACGATTCCTTTTGCATAAGAAGTCTTTCTTGTTCACATAACGTCAAAAAAGTAACAAAGTCAAAAGTTACTGGCTGTCTTCTTAAATCATAATTAAATATCATTTAAATCCTACCTTTACTTTATCAGCTTTACCTACTGTAAGCTCACATTCGTTAAAGACAGCTTGGGAGTAATCCTCTCCCACATAGGCTACTGTGTACTTTATTAAAGTTCCTTCTATTATAGTATTTATTATGATACCAACCCCACCATCATACATAGTCACTTCTGTTCCTTGTCTGTAAATCTCCATGCTAATAAATCCTTATGTGAGGTTTGACCGTCTTCATACAAATCAACGAAAAAACCTTTGTAAAATACCTTTGAAAATAAATAAAGACGTTGAATTGAAGAACCGTCTTCACAGATTATTTCAACTTTCCCCACCACCACTCATTTCTCCTAAAATTTGAAAATTTAAAGTAATCAAAACCAAACTTAAAATAACCTCCAACTCCTCGTAAGTTTTCTTCACCATAAATGTCTTGCAAAGTTCCAAATACTCTTTATTCATCTCCTCTAACCGTAAAGAGGTTTCAACCTTCGTCATACGTTGCCTCAGCTAACAAGATTTCCTCATGCCAACTCTCTAAGGCATCTTTAGTAGGTCTACCACTTGGTAATTGAGCAACCTTAACATCATCGGCTCTTCTCTTCCACTCATTATGTTCATTACGCATACGATTAATACGCTCCTGCTTAGTTTCAAGATCTATCTCTTCTTCTACAACCTCCACCAATGCCTCTTCAGCATCATCGCCTTTTAACAACTTCTGTGCTTCTAACCACATCTGGTAGGGGCTCGGTCCGTGAGTAACATCTACTTTTTTTATTATCCTACCCCTAAGATCACTTAAATATCTCGCTGCACTAACGTCACCCTCCAATGCCTTGTTAACCATAACCCTGTCCACTTGAGGTAAGAAAGAGTCCAAATATATATCTGCTGCCTTGTGGTACTCTTTAACAAAGATAGGGTCTCTACGCCACTTAAATAGAGCCGTCCTGCTACAACCAACCTCCTTAGCTATCTGTGGAAAGGTTTTCTTAGGATCGGCAATCATAATGTTAATAGCCTTCTTTTGGAGGAGACCAATCCCCGTACCATCCTTAACTATTGCTATGTCGTTTCTACGGTGTTTCATTATCCTTCGACTCCACTATTGTAGTTATCTCCATCAACTCACCTAAAAAGTTCCTAAGCTCAGCAGGTGGCATGTACTTGTTGAAAGCAGTCAAGTTTAACTTCTGATTACCATCCTCAACGAAGACCTCAATCTCCGCATCTCCCATCTGACAAACATAACTCTTATTTCTTAAGAATATCATTACCTCTCCTATATAATACTGTAGCTACCATCAAAACTTTTCTACTGTATGCAGGATTATCCTCATACTCACAAGTAGATGAAGCAAGAAGCCAACCCCTCTCTGCCATACGATTAATCCTATTCTCGTATTCAGACATCAACTCGCAAGCACTACGTTCAACTACCTTCAACTTGAAATCAATCGTCAACTTCGCCATTCTCATACTCCTCTATCTTCTTAAATATTAAATCTACTATCCTTTTTGCTTTATTCAAAACAATAAGGACTCCAGATTAGCAATTAAACCGAGCATCTCTTCACGCTTCTTATTTATAATGTCACCACCATTGTCTAAAACACGATACAAAGTTATAGGTTGTTCAACTTCCTTCTTATCGCAAACATCCCTCGGCTCTGGACATATCCTATTAATCAACCCGTCAAGCCTCGATATAACCCCATCCAAGCTCTCTATAGACCCCATCAAACTTATATGCTTCTCTTGCCTATCTGGTGTACATTCCATATTTATCTCCTTTTTAATACGAGAATATAAGAATACTTTTCAATATAATGCAAGAGAAAAATCATGTAGTTCTTTTCTGGAAAAAAGTGAGAGGTTGATATACATACCACAAACCATGCCAATCCGCCCTACCCCTTCCCATTGTTACACTTGGTTACATAAAATAAAACTTGCAAAGCTCGCAGAAATTTCGTAGCAATATTTTCGCTTGTTATTGTATGCATGAAATACTGACCAATCCACAGCATGAAATACTTGCTATAGCCAGTGGTGGAGCATCCTAAGTAACATCATTAAATAACAGTATGTTAATTTTTCGGCTAAATTGCTGAAAATGGCTGAATATGGGCATAATTTCGGCTATTCATTGGTAATTACTACCGATAACCGCAATTCGCAGGTAAATGACACTGTAAATGCAACTGTAAATGACACTGTAAACGCTTACATATATAGGTATAGGATGCCCAATACACGGCCAATATGCCCGATTGTAGGCGTTTAAACCGTTAATTGATAGTAATATAGCGTAAATAAGGGTGATTGATTGATATGCAAATATATCTTTTTAGTTGATTCTTTGTAGGATAATAGGAGGTAATGAATGTCGAAGTTCTATATACGACCATTTTAATCGGGTATAGGTTCTTTCATACTTTACCGAAATTTCCCCATATTAACTTGTTAATTTTGTTTAGGTTGTTAATTTTGTGTTAAAATAATGAATAATTTACTTGTATTGTTTCCCTGGTTCATCATAGCTTTAGGCTGTTGAAGGGATGAGATAAACGATTTTTTAAATATTTTACCGAAATTAAGGGGATAAAATGACTATTCAACAATTAGAAGATCAATTAGAAGTATGTGCTAATGCAGGGGATTGGGATCAGCACGAAGAAATTACAGAAATGATAAATAATGCAGAATATAGAATGAATGACAAAAATGAGGTTGTTTTAATAACAACGATTAATGATCAATTTTACTTAATAGATTAATAATTTACCGAAAATATAAAGGAAACAAGACAATGAGAACTAATTTAACTAAAACAATGATAAAAAAAGCTGTATCAAGCGACCAAATGAAAGAAAATTTGACATTTGCTTATTTGGATACAGACAAAGGTCTTTTGAGAACTTGTCGCAATGGTCATAGTGTAATTAATTACAAAGTTGAATGCGAAAATGATATGTCAGGATACATTAAACCTGAATCGTTTCAGACGGTAAAAAAAGGATATTCAGAAATTAAAATAGATGGGGATAATGTAACATCTAATTTAGCAGACGGGAGTCAAATACAGCTTAAAACGGATCAAGATAGATGTTATCCAGACATTGAACAAGTAACACCAAATATTAATGATAACCACCTTAAAATAGGGATTAATTTACAACTACTGAAAAATATTTATGATTCAGTCCCATTCAATAGTGATAGAAATAAAAACATCGTATTGCATATTAATCCAAATAATAGTAGGAGTGCGATAATTTTTAAACAGCAATTAGGTGCAAACGATATGCAACCAGCTTATGACGGTCTAATTATGCCAGTAAGAATAGATTAATATTTAACCGAAATTTCACATAAAGGATAATAGAATGGAAACATATTACGAATATACTTTTGAAGTAACTCACGACTCAGGATCATTTTTTATGAGAGTAATATCATATAGTAAAGCATCA
>Ga0209249_1002461_pt1 | contig 14996 bp, 7 predicted proteins | sample SaaInlV_200m_DNA_4_FD_184653 | JGI IMG/M metagenome (GOLD analysis project Ga0209249, IMG submission 184653) | Marine microbial communities from expanding oxygen minimum zones in the Saanich Inlet - SI037_S3LV_200m_DNA (SPAdes) (version 2) | ecosystem: Environmental > Aquatic > Marine >...
CACCGTAGTAAGGCCCGGTTACACGGACCTTTGGCTTAGCCGGAGCACTGCCATCGTCGTAGACCCACAGATCAACCGTCCCACTCCCATTCGCATCGCGCAACAGCCATACCGCTTTCCCGCCCGGGCCGATCCGGAGCGAGCCCCCGTCGGCGCCATGGGAACGCAACGCCTCGAACCCGACGTCTCCAGACGTCTGCCACTCTTTGAGCTCGTCAGGTCCGTCAAAGGCCGCTCTCTTCTCCTCGCCAGGCACTGCACCGCCTGCAACCAGAGCCGCCAGCACACACCAGATCAACGCCAGGGGGTACCTATCCATCAAATCACTTTCGTCTGTAACTTGGTGCCTGAACGGAAACCCAGCGGTCGAGGGCGACCGCCCCCCAACGGGTTGCCGCGAGTGATGTCTTCGGCCTGGAAGGCAGGCGGCCTCCGGACGGCGACCTGTCTGGCCACCAACAGAAGACAGTTACACACTCGGATATGACGGCCGGACCTTCGGCCGAGGCTGGGCTCGTGAGGAAGATAAGGGAAACGCATAGGGAAAACAACCTCACCCGACCTCCTCCCCACGTTAGCGGCGCGGGACCTAAATGTGGGAGGCGGTGACATCCGGCGACCTCCGGGGCCTCTCAGCCCAAGTTGCACCTCGACAGAACGGGGACGATCGTACACTGTCGCGATCAATAGCGCACCACAGCCCCACGGCAACCTGACTGAGGATACCACGTGAGAACACGCAGCCTGACCGCTTGTGCCGCTCTCCTTCTGTCCATGGCAGCGCCCGCGTTTGACATCGTGTCGGACGGACGAGCACAGACCGCGATCATCGTCCCTGATGAGGCCCTTCCAGTAGTTACCTACGCAGCGCAGGAACTGCAGTACCACATCCGTCGAGCCACGGGCTGCGAGCTCCGCATCGCCCTCGAACGCGAGAAGCCCATCACCTATACGGGTCTGATCTATCTGGGAGAAACGCAGAAGGCAACGACCATCGAGTTAGCCCTCCCCGACCTTCCTCGGAACGGCTTCGTCATGCGCTTGGTTGGGCCAGATCTGATTCTCGCAGGAGAGGACGGACAAGGTCCGGCAGTCGGCGGATACCGCATCAAGACACTCTCGGGCACGCTCTTTGCGGTCTACGAGTTCCTCGAGACCCAGCTCGGCGTACGCTGGGTGTGGCCCGGTGAACTCGGAGAAGTCATACCAGAGACGGACGCCCTGCGGGTGGATGAACTGGACGTCACTCAAGCCCCGCGCGTCCCGGTCAGCTGCCTGCGCGTCAGCGGACGCGATTCCATGCTCGGCTGGGGAGCCAAGAGCGCCCGTGACGCCTTCCTGCACGATCAGGATGTCTGGATGAGGCGGCAGCGAATCACCCAACCGGAATTCATCTCCTGTGCCCACTCGTTCACCACGTGGTGGAAAGAGCATGGCAAGGAACACCCGGACTGGTTCCAGCGGCTGCCGGATGGGCGCCGCGGCCCGCTGAACGGGGACACGACCGGCAAGAACGTGACCATGTGCGTCTCGAACGCGGGGCTGCAGAAAGCCATCGTCGATAGGTGGGTCGCGAAGGGCGGCCCGGCGTCAGGGACGGTGATACGGCTGGGCGAAAACGACACGCCTGGCATGTGCACCTGCCCCACCTGCCGTGCCTGGGATGCTCCACAGGAAGGCTTCGCCCTCAATCCGTATTGGAGCGGCAAGATCATTCCGGACGCCTCTGAACGCTTCCCGACGCTCTACCTGCCGGAACGGGATCGCTCCCCTTCCCTCGCCGATCGCTACGCCAACTTCTACATGGCTGTACTCAATCTCGCACGGAAGCACTCAAAGAAAGCACGGGTGGCCGGATTCGCCTACGCCAACTATGCTCGGCCGCCGTCGCAGACCGCCTTGGATGAAGACGTCATCATCACCCTCGTCCCTGCGTTCTACTGGCCCTGGTCCGATGCGAAACGCGATGGGTTCCGGAAGCAGTGGCAGGGCTGGAACGACGCCGGAGCACGCCTGTTCCTGCGCCCGAACTACACGCTCTCCGGGCACAACATGCCGATCTTCTACGCCCGAAAACTGGCGGAAGACTTTTCCTTTGCCTGGCGCAATGGGCTCATTGGGACAGATTTCGACTCACTCCTCGGAGCCTGGGCCAACCACGGTCCCAACCTGTACGCCCTCGGCCGACTGCACGCCCGACCCGATCTGCGCGCAGACGAGATCCTCGACGAGTACTTTGCCGCCTTCGGCCCGGCGCAGCCCCAGGTGACCGCATACTTCTCCCACTGGGAGACACTCTCCAACAGCGTCACCGATGCCCGCTTCGAGCGCTACTGCGAAGAAGAGAATGGCGGGAGCTTCAAAGACTGGATCCGGGTCGCCGGCCGCCTCTTCCCCCCCGAAGCAATGCAGAAGGGCAAGATTCTCCTTGAGAAGGCGGCAGAGGCAGCCGCAGGGGATGAACTCGCCCGCAAACGGGTCCGGTTCCTTCAGATCGGCCTGGAGGAGGCACAGCGAACGCTCACCGCCCTGGCCGCCTTCAAGAGCTACGAAGGCGGAGGAACGGAGAGCGCCTTCCGAAGCTATGCAGCCGCCGTGCGTGATCTGGAGACCTACCGGCATGCCCATGAACACACCGGCTTCGCGAACCTGTACTACCTGGCATTCCGTGAGAACAGAGTGTGGGACCGATCACTAATCATGTTGAAGGAGGACATGCAACGCCTGCCGGACCCCTGGCGGTTTGCCTGGGACCCCGACGAACAGGGCGAAGACCTGGGTTGGCAAGCCCCCCGGTTCAATGACCACGCCTGGCTGCCGATCGGCACGGCCTCCGCTTGGGAAAAGCAGCCGGTCGGGATCGCCTGGCGTGAGAAACACGGCGCCGACTTCAACGGTGTCGCCTGGTATCGCACCACCTTCACCGTGACGCCCGAACAGGCGGCCAGGCGCGTAAGCGTGCTCTTTGGAGCAGTCGATGAGTCATGCACAGTCTGGGTGAATGGGAAGCGGCTGCTCAGCCGCATCTTTGATGCCAGAAAGAACCCCAACGCCTGGGCGGAGCCCTTCGAAATCGATATATCCAGCGCGATTGAGCCCGACACACCGAACACCCTCGCAGTCCGGGTCGAGGACCGCAGCGGCGCAGGAGGGATCTGGAAACCGGTGTGGATCAACATCACAGACCGACCGGACACCACCTCAAACCTGCTGCGCAATCCGGGGTTCGAGGCCCCCTTGCGTGGCGCTGACAACTGGTACTTCATCAGTTACAAGAACGAAGATGGTCAGACATACACAGTCGACCGGGACACGGAAGTCGCCCACAGCGGGACACATGCCATGCGCATCCGTGCCCAGCACCAGGCAGATGGACGTCTCGTCCAGAAGATCCCCGACCTCGACCCCAACCAATTGTACCGCCTCATCACACGTGTCCGCACTGCGCCGGGCTTCAAGGGCGCCGTTGGCATACACATCGGTACCCGAGCATCGTGCAAGGACACAGGCGGGGCCTGGCGAGAACTCATCCTCAACAACATCCCCGCCCCGGAAGGCAAACTCTACCTGGGTTTCTGGGTCAGTCGGTGCACAGGAACAGTCTGGCTGGACGACATCGAACTGCACCCGATGCGGGAGTGACCCCAGTGAGGCGGAGCTTGCGGGCCTCGGTGCCGCGAGACGGGTGCTTCAAGGTGGGAGGCGGTGCCATCCGCCGATTGCTCAGCTTTCTGGTCTGGAGACAAGGTTCGGTGCCTGAACAGAGCCGCGACTTTCGCATGTGCGTCAAGTTAGGATATATCCGACTCCCCGCCAGCATGTTGAGTCACGAAAGACAACGGATCAAAGCCACCGTCTACGTGGTCGCCCGTCGCGCGAGCGGAGGCAGACGTGGGCGAGAACGGCAGTTGGGCCTTGGTGCCTGCCGTTCTCGCCCACCGGTATGCGGGGGTTCGGGGGAGCCGCTGCTCCCCCGGCGGGGTCGCGGGGCGGCGCCCCGGCTCCTCTGCCGCAGGAACTTACGGCTTAGCTTGACGCAGATGCGCGATTTTCGGGAGCGGTGCCCCAGGCCGCCCCCCGGTCCGCTCGCCAGCAGTATGCCTGCGACACCTGTCGCCATGGAGCATGCTGAGTCACTGAGCTCCAGCCTCTGCTGTTGCCCCAACGCCCTTAGCGACTACCTTATCGTGCCTCACTCAACCTATTTGCACAGGAGAGTCTTCTGATGGCCGGGAACGTTTCGACACCAATCAATTTCGCTGTCATTGGCTGTGGCATGTTGGGTCGACAGCAGCATGTGCCGAATATCGCAGGGTCACCGAAGACCGTCCTCCATACATGCTGCGATCTGTCTGACGATGCCCTGGCCGAATGCCGTGACATACATGGTGCCCTCCACACGGCAAAAGACTACCGCGCCGTCATCCGCGATCCGGAAGTCCAGGCCATCTGTATTGCCACTACCGAGAAGCTGCGTCTGCCGCTCATTGCGGCTGCAGCAGAGGCGGGCAAGCCGGTCTACTGCGAGAAACCCATGTGTACGTCCCTTGAGGAGATGCGCGACATCCAGCGCGTTGTCAAGGACGCAGGGATCCCGTTTTGTGTCGGGCACAATCGCCGAAGCGGCCCCGCCATGCTCGAAGCCCAAGCGATCTTCCGCGAACACATGACCAACCCCGCACCGTGTCCGTGGCGTTTCGACCGCGAAGGCGAGAACCGCCCGCAGGTTGAGGGCGATGGGACCGCCGCAATGGCTGTGCGCATCAACGATGACTGGTACAGTTGGAAAGGCTGGGCCCTGGATAAGGGGCATGACCCCTTTGGCCCCATGCTCTTTGAGATGACCCATTTCACCGACCTGTGCAACTGGTTCCTGGACGCCGAACCCGAAGAAGTGACAGCCTTGGAATACGGCATCTTCAACCACGGCGTCGTGATCAAGTATGAGACGGGCGAGCTCGCCACGATTATGATGGGAGCCAACGGAACATTCGGATACCCCAAGGAACTCTACGAGATGTTCGGGAATGGCGCAGCAGTGGCCGTCGATCACCTGCTCGAAATCCGGACTTCAGGAATCGCTGGCGCACCCTCGCGCAAGACCTACGCGATGCTCAAAGACCGGCACCCTGACGTCGGCACGGAAGGCGGACTGCCAGGTTGGCTCGCCAAGAAGCGGGTGGCCTGTCAGGAAGCCGAGAAGGCTGGAGACTCATCGCTTATTTTTACAGCCGAGCCAGACAAGGGGCACGCCCATGCGATTGACCGATTTGTGGACGAAATCCAAGGTACAGGCCCGATGGTGTGCGGAGTCGATGACGCCGTTCGCGCCACGCGCGTTGCCTTCGCAGCGATAACATCCGCCCACGAACGCCGAATCGTGAGGCTGGAAGAGATCTGACGATACTCGAGACAGACTCCACAATCCCAGTTCCTCGGCTCCGGCAACTATGCCTGACGAAACCATAACCCAACCGGCTCCCGCTCAACGATGGACAACCGCCATCCTGGCCGGATGTGTGACGTGGGGCGTCCTCACTGCACTGCCCTATTTCCCGACCTTCTGGGTGTGGCTTGCCGCCTTGGTCGTCGTAGGGGTAATGTGGGCCAAACCAATTGCAGGAGCAGGGCTGATGTCCCTGTTCTGCTTCATCAGCATCATGCGGTTCTCAGCCATCTTCGGGATCGCGTTCATTCCGTTTCTGGGACTGGGACTCATGACCGGCACCCCATTCCTCGAGATTTGTGCCTTGCTCACGATTGGCGTCCTTCTGCCTGGCGCGGCTCCTCTGGCCTTTGCCATCCCCCTCATCGGAGGCCAGCACGGATCCCGCAAAGGGGCGATGCTTGCGGCAGCCGGTTGTGTTGCCCTGGAAACCGCAGGGCGCGTACCCGATCTGATCGCGTCCGTGCCACTCATTCAGCTTGCGGCGAAAGACCCGGGATTCACGCTGCCCAACGGGCCGGTGACGAACCCTTTGGCACTTGGCTGGCTGATCACTACGCTCACCATTGTGGATCCTGTGGCTGCAATTCGGCTGGCTGTCAGTCCGTTCAGTGGAAATCTCCTCCTCCTGTTTCAAGTACTGCTGTGGATGTGCGTTGCGGTAGTCGTTGCCGCAGTCGCTGCTCCCCAGCGCATGACCGGCAAGCGCACCGTCTGGTCCGCGTGGGCGATCGGCACCATCGTCCTCATCGCAGGCCACGGGACACTGTGGTACTTCATGGCGGATGTCCCGTTGTCAGTCGCGCGCCTGCTCTACCACGGTGTCGTAGCCGCGGGAACCGCGGGAGCCGTCCTGTTCCTGCGCGAGACCTTCCTGAAGCCGATCGAGCAGACTGAGACGGCTATTGAGGAACGTCCTGCTTCCGCTCCGGAGCCTTCCCCCTCCGTCCCTCGCAATATCCCGGCTGAACGATGGGACGAACTTGCAGGGATCGATGGGATCAAGACCGAACTTGCTGAAGCTGCGTCGTCGCAGTTTGATCCCGCCACCCGAGAAACCATGGCCAGCTTCGGCCTCAAACCAACCCGCGGCATCCTTCTCTTCGGTCCCCCGGGAACCGGCAAGACGAAGCTGGCGCATTGCATAGCCGGCCAGTTCAGGGCAGCTCTTGTGAGTGTCAAGGGAGGGCAATTCGCCAGCAAGTGGTTTGGCGAATCCGAGGCCAATCTCCGGGACTCGTTCCAAGAGGCCATCGCGCAGCGCCCTGCCGTGCTCTTCTTTGATGAACTCGAGGGCGTGCTCCCCAAACGAACAGATTTCGCTCACTCAGACTCTCCCCAACGTGGCATCGTTTCGGCCTTCTTGGCCCTGGTTGATGATCTTGCCAACACCACTGGGATCCTGCTGGTGGCTGCCACGAACCACCCGGAGATTATCGACCCCGCGGCCCTGCGGCCCGGACGTTTCGACCGCGCGGTCTACGTTGGACCGCCCAACGCCGAGGGCCGAACCGAAATCATCACACGATACCTACGTGGCCGGCCGGTGACGAACGGTGTCGACCCGGTCGCTCTGGCTCGCCCTTTGGAGCGATACACCGGAGCTGATCTGCAGGCCGTCTGCATGGGGGCGTTCAATGCCGCCTTGCGGCGCAACCCCAAAGGCACCGACCCGGTCACCATGGCCGACCTCAAAGGAGCCGCAGCCGCCATCAGGGCCTCGGTCACCCTCGAAATGGTTCGTCACTACGGGCAACTCGCAGAACGCTTCTCGCGACGCTCAGAGCGAACCCTTCCGCCCGACCCCATTGACAAGGCGACGCTGGCGTGGGACGATGTGGCCGGACTCGACAAAGCCAAGGAAGCCCTGCGCGAAGCAGTGGAAATGCCCTTCAGCCACGCCGGACTCGTCAAAGAATACGGAGTCCAACCCGTCAAAGGCGTGCTCCTGTTCGGCCCTCCTGGTTGCGGCAAGACGTTCCTGGCAAAGGTGACGGCGGCGGAAACGCACGCCTTCTTCCTGCACGTGCGTGGTCCGGAACTGCTGTCATCACTGATCGGCGACTCTGAATCCCAACTGCGGGATGTGTTTACCCAAGCCCGGGAAAACGCCCCATCTCTCCTGTTTTTTGACGAAATCGACGCCCTGACCGCCGCCCGTGGCTCGCTTGCTGAGGCCGGCCCCAAGATGGTGGCCCAGTTCCTGACTGAAATGGACGGTATCGAGGACCTCAAGAATGTCGTTGTCATGGCAGCGACTAATCGCGTCGAGGCGCTGGACAATGCCCTTCTCCGCCCGGGACGCTTCGACCGGGTCATCTACGTCCCGCTGCCGGACCTACACGCCCGCTTCGCCCTGTTTGAGCACGAACTCCGCCAACGCCCGATCACAGATGACCTGCAACTGACGCGGCTCGCCCAGGTGACAGAGGGTTTCAGTGGATCCGACATCGCCGCCGCATGCAACACAGCCGCAATACAGGCGGTCAAACAAGCACTCCGGGACGACGACAGGCACCCTATCTCGATGGCGATGCTCGAACAGGCAATCACCCAGACACCATGTTCGGTTGCCTCCGAGGACCTCGGGGCCTATGAGGCCCTGCGTGACCAATACGAACGGTAGCCTGACCTTAAGGAGACCATTGCCAATGGCTTACAGAAAATCCATTCTCGCACCCCTCGCTCTGGTGCTCCTATCCGTCCAAGTGTCAGCCCAAGATCCTCCGGCGCCGCGGACAACGGTCTCCCTCAACGGGAACTGGGATCGCGCCATCACGGCCTCCCCGCTCTGCCCCGAGACAAACGAGGCCGAATGGGAGACCGTCAGCGTCCCGCATCTGGACCGTGGGGATGCCAGGGGAAAGTCCCGGTTTGCCTGGTACCGGCGGAACATCGACATACCGACAGAGTGGACAAACCAGCGCGTCTTCCTCAATCTGGTTGGAGCCCGATACCATCCGCGCGTCTACATCGACGGGCAACTGATCGGGGAACGCCTTGAGGGGTGGACCCCATTCGAGCTGGAAATCTCCACGCATGTGGTCCCGGGACAGACACACCGGCTCGACATAGGCTGTCAGGACTGGGGAGCCGTCTTTGCCGATGGCTACACCCTCCCTCAAGATGCTGAGGGAGATCTCCGACGCAACGACATCCTGCGCGGCAAACTCATCGCCCCGATCGGGGGACACTATGCGAACTTCGGGATCTGGGATGATGCAGAACTGCTCGCACGCCCACAGACCTACCTGGATGACATCGCCGTAGACACCTCCATTCGCAACGGCACCCTCACAGTGTCAGGAATGCTACGGGGAAACCTGGCCAATGCCACCGTTCGGGCCACGGTGCGAGACACAGGGACCGCTGTTCTCACCCCCCCCCTCGTCACGGTTCAGGACACCGGCTACTGGAAGCTCGAAACCGCCTTCGGTAAGTGCCATCTCTGGTCCCCCGAAATGCCCCACCTCTATGAGCTGGAACTCCTGCTCGCCGATGGCAGCGGCAAGACCGTGGATCGAGCCGCCCTGCGTTTCGGCTTCCGTGAACTTTGGGCGGAGGGCCCGGACTTCGTCTTCAATGGAGTCAAACGGCACTTGTTGGCGACCAGCGGATGGCCGACACCGAACAACCAGACCGAGGAGGAAGTCCGCCGGTCGCTGCAGGCCATGAAAGCAGGCAACTGCGTCGCATTCCGACTTCATACCCAACCGTGGCAACGCAAGTGGCTCAAGGTTGCGGACGAAGTCGGCATCATGATCATTGAGGAGGGAGCGCTTTGGTGCGATGGCACCGGAACGTACGCCTACAAAGACGATCGCTTCTGGCAGAACGTTCAGGATCACCTGGCCGGAATGGCCCGACGGGATCGAAACCACGCATCACTGGTCATGTGGAGCATTGAGAACGAAATCCTCCACTGCGGAGCGCCCAAGTACGACCCCGAAGCCGAGCGCAAGCTGGCAGACCTGGGTGAGTTCCTCAAAGCGCTCGATCCAACCCATCTCATCACTTTCGAGTCCGACCATGACCCCGGTGGGGTTGCCGACGTCATTGGGCTCCACTACCCCCACGAAATGCCCGCGAACACCGACTACCCCAACACGGCCGACTGGCTGGATGAAGAGGTACGCACAGGAACAGGTGGCGAACTGCTGGGCAGCCGAGACAAGGCCTTCCGCTGGGAGCGCAAGAAGCCTCTGTATATCGGAGAATACCTCTGGATCCCTTACACCGATTACTCACCCGGTACGGTCTTCTTCGGTGAGGAAGCATACCTGAACCGCGCCCGCTACAATCGAGAAGCGAAGGCAAAGTCGTGGTTCCATCAGACCCTCGCCTACCGACGAGCCGGAGTGTCAGGGCTCTGTCCGTGGACGTTCGTGGGCAGCGGGGGACACGTCCGGACGGACGACATTCTCTACACCACACAGAAAGCTGTGTACGAACCCGTCGCCGCCTTCCCACGCGACCTCGACACCCGCTTCTTCACCGGCGCTGCAGTACAACGACGCTTCGATGTCTTCAACGACAGTACGGTTCCCCTTGACTTGGAGCTGCGTCTCGAACTCGAGGGGCGCAAAGCCATCTTGAGTTCGCCGTTCAGACTGCCTCCCGCAGGCTACCGGGAGGTGGCTCTCGCCCTCCGCCTGCCTGAAGGCCCAACCGAACAGGTGATCCCCGCACGAGTGATTCTGCGCGCGAACGGCAACATCCTCCACGAATCAGCCCTGACCTATCGAGTGTTCCCCGAAAACGACATCCAGCTCCCCGACAACACACGGATCCTCCTGTACAATGGCGAAGGGAAAGATACAACGAATCTCCCTCTCCCGGGTGCAATCCTCGTGGACTCGGCGGAAGTCGCCACGGCAAAGACCGCAACGACCGTCCTCATCCTGGCCCCCGGCGTCCTCCAGACAGAGGAACTGCAGCAGGGAACGCCGGTTGTCGGCCCGGCAACCAACAGCATGGCCCCGATCCTCGCCTATCTGGCCCGAGGCGGCCGTGTGCTGTGTCTCGAGCAGCGTACGCTCAAGCCGCTGGACATTGACGTTTCTCTGGCAGACCATCCATCCACCATGGCTTTCCCTATCGGCAAGCCCTCCTCTCTCCTCGCAGGAATCCCTCCGGAGGCCTTTCAGTTCTGGGCCGGGGATCACTACGTGTCACGCTCCGACATCCTCAGACCAACTCGGAACGGTGCCCGAGCCCATCTGATCTCAGGCGGGGAACGGAATCTTGACCAGTCACCGTTACTCGAGCTTCGCATAGGGCGCGGGACGCTGCTGCTCTGCCAGGCACTGGTCGGCACAAAGGTCGACACCGAACCGAGCGCGCGGAAGCTCCTGGGCAACGCGTTGCACTACCTGGCGGAACGCAAACCCGCCCCGCAACAACCTGCCCTGCTGATCACCGAATCCCCGAACTTCGAAGACGCTCTGCGCGACTTAGGCGTTGCTTACCGGCGACCAGGGCCAGGCAGCCGAGGGGTCGGATCGCCGGCGACCAGCGCCCTCATTATCCATGGCCCTGTAACGACCAAACGCCACCTGGCAGCCATTCGGGCCTTTGTTGCCGATCACCGGGGCAATGTTCCCCGCACCGTCTACTGGCATGCCCCGACCCCAACGTCTTTCACTGCCCTCAGCGAGGAATTGGGAGTCGGCAACCTGAAGCTCGTGCCCGGTCGGGGGCCACTCGGACGCATGGCACCCGTCCACGCACTGTTTGCCGGCGTAACCCTGGAGGAACTCATCTACGTTGGGGAAACCACGGGCCGATCCTGGATGCGAGGCTTCACCCCGGACCCCACCATGCTTGAGCATCTCCTCGTACCCAACACCGACTCTGACGTCGAGCAGGTCCGCCTCGAAGCCGAGGCCATGGAACTCGACATCAAGATCGGGGGCCCCAGCGAGGACGGGAAGACGGTCACCTTTGCCACTGCGGGGACGGCCACAGTTAAGACCACCATCGCGCGTGCCGGTCTGCATCGACTCGTGCTCGTTGCGGGCGGCAGCTCCATGATGGGGGTCTACCCCTGCGTGCAGGTGACCACAGACTCAGGAGAGACCTGTCAGATCGCCCTGGCAGAGGGTACCGTCAAAGCCCATCCGACCATCATGCGTTTCCCTGCGGGTGAAGTTGAGCTGACCATCGCCTTTGTCAACGATGGCAGCGGTGGCGGAGAAGACCGGAACCTCGTCCTGGACGCCGTCCTCATCGACCGCGAGCCATTCGGCGATTCGGGCGTGAGCTTCCTCACGCTTCCCCCTGCTGTGGCCGTGAAAGAACGTCCGGGCAAAGGCAACACCGGACTGCGCGTCGTTGTCGACACGATCCGGTGGGATGCGAATGTCGCCAATCTCACGCGTGGCTTGCGCTATGCATCCGCTCTATTCGCCAATCTGGGGATCCCGTTCGCCCCGCCCCTGGCCGGGACGAGCTGGATTGCCCCAAAGTACATCACCCCGGTTGGGACCATCCCTTACTTCAAGAAGACAGAAGCCGAGATTTCGCTGGTAGCGGCCGGAGCTGTCGAGGCGACCTTCGACGCCACAGCCGAACGCGATTACGATGTGCTTGTCCGGGGGCGCTCAGCGCCTGCAGCCGGGGAGTTCGCCGCCGTCACCGTAGAAATAGACGGCAGGGAGATCGGGCAGACGATCGTCGGCAGTCGCTCCCCGGGCACGTTCCGGGTGGAGCAGTGTCACTTGACCCGGGGTTCTCACCACCTGAAGATCATCTATACCAATGACCTCTGGGTCCCGCCCGAAGACCGGAACCTCTACCTGCACGCGGTCGGCTTCCGCCCGATCGAGTAGTTCGCCCTTACAAGCACTCTTCGACGATCAGAATCAGCCAGCTGAACATCCTGAACGCGAAGTAAGCAACCGGCGTGGCCAGCACGACGACACACACGGGATCCGCCAACGCCGCCCAACGTCGAGTCGTCGACTGCACGTCCTGGAACAGCTTGTCCAAGACCATCTCAAGACCTTCGACAGGACTCTCACGGACCATGGCGTTGTGAACCACCCAGTCGACGTCGTCCACTCCGAATGCCATCCGTCGCCACGCCTCGGCCCAGTCCACACCCGACTCCATTGCCCCCACAAAGACGCCAATGCGTTCCTGCAGCCATGGGCTGCGCACACCCCGTTGAGCCCAGCGGGCCGCGGAGACCATGTCCTCCCCGGATCGCAGGAAAGCGAGGAGCGCCCGAATCAACTCGACAAGCTGCACGCGTCGGTAAGAACGTCTGAGAAACGGCGTCCGCAGCCAGAAGTACTCACGCACCAGAAATATCTTGCTCAGCAGAAGCACGAGCGCAGCCAGCAGCCCTCCCCAGATAACCATCAGCAACAGTGCGTTCAGCAACAGATACGAATGGCCACCCGAAGCCCCACCGGTGATCTCCTCGACCATCTTCCCGAAGCGTGGCATGATGAACGTGCTGATCCCCAGAAGGAGCGGAACCAGGACAACAGCCCGGAGGAGAGCCACCCGCAAGGCGGCCAACCGTTCGTCACGTATGAAGCGCGGGTAGGCAAGGCTTTCGGCCAGGACAGGGAGCACCGACTCCAGACGCCCTTCCCGCTCCGCTTTCTCAACCCCAAGGATGTAATACGCCGGAAGGTAGTCGGCAAGGGAAGTCTCAAGGGCATAGCTCAGAGACTCCCCCTGGTCAGTCTGCTCGATCAACTTCTCCAGGGCGAGAGAGAGCGGATACTGGCGCGACCAGAAGCGCGGCAGGAGAAGAAAGAGCATATCCATCGTCCAACGATTGACGCCTGACAGAACAGGCCCCAACTTCGGGGTAACGTAGAAGGGCAAGTGCCGCAGGGCCTCCGCCAAAGGAATCCCCCGCGCCACGGCATGGGCGAGCGTTTCGGCGACAATGCAGGCCACCGAGTCCGTCCAGCCGAACGCTCGCATCCCCCCCGGACGGTGCCACAGCACATCCCGGGATGGCCAAGGTTCGGTCAGCGTGCTGGCCTGGCGGTGTTTCACGGCGACCTCATAGTGAGAAGTTATTTCCGCACCGGCCCTCAACCACCAAGCTTGTCCACCAGTCTGATGAGTGGAAGAAACAGCGAGAGGATCGTCAAGCCAACAATCAGGGACATCGTGATGATCGCGATGATCTCCCAAACAACAACTGTGGACCGCGTCGCGAGAAGAGCCCGGCGCTCATAGATATCGGCCAGACGGCCAAGTTCGCCGGCAAGCTCGGCCTCCGGAGTCTGGCGGAATGCGAAGACGATCAGTCGGTCGATCGACGGCGCTCGATCAAGCACATCTGCCAACGGCTCACCCGCCTCGTGGGCCTCCGCAGCTGAGAGCAACGCGCCGCGAACATTATCCAGCTGAACCAGTTGAGCTGTCGTTTGCAGAGCATCCCCCAAAGCCTGCTCCTGCGCCAGGAACGTGCTCAGGAAGGAACACACCCGGGCCGCGTCCATGGACTCTGTGATCCGCCACGCTCCAGGCAAGTAGGCCACCAGGCGAGACAGGAAACGCACGGCTTTCCTCCCACCGACGAGCAACCACACCACCATGCCCCCGGTCAGGCAGAAGAACACCAGAAAGAGCGGGGCCAGACGGACAACGATCTCACTGGCTCCCAGAACCAGGCCAGTCAATCCGGGCAAGGGTTCACCAGGAAGCATCTCGTCGTACATCAAAGCAAACTGCGGCACAATGAACAATCCCATCCCGAGCATGATGGCCAAAGCAACCAGCGTCGTGACTGCGGGATACAGGAAGACCTGCCGAAGCTGTGCGATCAGGTGGTACTGAAAGTAAGAGAAACGTGAGACGGCGAAGAGCGCGTCGGCCAGCACGCCGCGTTCCTCGCCGGCCGCGATGACACGCCGGTGAAAAGCAGGGAACTGTCGGGGAAACCGCGCCATGGCCTGCGAAAGCAGTCGACCACTCTCCGTTTCTTCCCCGAGAGCGTCAACGGTCCCTCCCAATCCCACGCCCCGCATGTCCCGCCCCAACTGGCGCAGAGCCCCGGGCAAGGGCAAGCCGGCCCGAGTCATCATCCCCAACTCATGGTAAAAATCCCCGACCAAGACCGATTTCCCACTCATAGACGTGCGCTCATTCCTGCCACTGAGTAAGTCTGTGGGAGTCAACATACCCGCGAGCCATCCCCACTGCCACCGTCTCACGCGCGTCTGCCATTGATTCCAGCCCCAAGTGGGCTACTATCAGAGGTGCGTCAGGTCGACAGCGGCGCTCCGGAACAGCAAGCAGACAGCACCGCCGTCGGTGCAGGTCCGGGGTTCAGAGGTCCACGGTTGGTTGCCGACCCCAACTCAAACGGCATTGCCCCAAAAGCGAAGCGAACGAACTACTCCCAACCGTTGAACCGTGAACCAGTTAACCCTGAACCCCGACTCAAGTATAGGTAGCGTCAAAAGTTCTATGAAAACAATGAAGAGAGACTGAGCCGGTATGGAGAATGGTGTGGTTTACCATGACGCTTGCTACCGGGCAAGTTCAGATCCGGCATAAAGCCGCTCGTTCCTCGCTA
>Ga0209249_1002464_pt1 | contig 14979 bp, 12 predicted proteins | sample SaaInlV_200m_DNA_4_FD_184653 | JGI IMG/M metagenome (GOLD analysis project Ga0209249, IMG submission 184653) | Marine microbial communities from expanding oxygen minimum zones in the Saanich Inlet - SI037_S3LV_200m_DNA (SPAdes) (version 2) | ecosystem: Environmental > Aquatic > Marine >...
CTGGACGCAGCTTTCCGAGGAAAAAAACACCAACGAAGCACCGTCACGTCATGAACCGCAAAAGGATCTGAGGCCGTCGCGCCGCCCGGACGCTTAGGTTGACGGCATTGCCCCCCGGGGAGCACCGTCACTGTCCCCCGTCCCCGGAAAGCCCTGCCCTCGACAGTCTGCGCATGCGGCGGGTGCGTGAAGCCTATTGCGCAGCAGTTACCCTGATCGACACCCACATCGGGAGGATTCTCGATGAACTTGAAGAGAGCGGACTGGTGGATGACACGCTGATTCTCTTCATGACGGATCATGGCGAGATGCTTGGGGATCGAGGCTACTATCAAAAAGTCGTCCCGTACGATCCCTCGGCCAGGATTCCCTTGATCGCCGCGGGCCTCGATGTCCCTGCCAACACCACAGTCGATTGCCCGGTGACCACATGGGATGTCAGCGCCACGATTCTTGATGCTGCGAGGATCGACCCGCCGGGGACGCCGACCCTCGTTGGCAGCAGCCTCCTTGGGCCGGAAACGAAGCGCGTCGGCCGGATCGTGGCCTACCATCAAGCGCTGGGAAACAACCGGTACGTTGCCGCCGTAGGCGAAGGCCACAAACTGATCCACTGGTTCAGTGGCGGCGAAGAGGAGCTTTACGACCTCGTTGATGATCCACGTGAACAGAAGAACATCATCGGCGAAGAAGAGGTCACGGGGGTTGAGGAGCGCCTAAGAAACGCCGCGGTCTCTTTTGAACGGGACCACGGGGTCGAGGCCAACGTCAGCAATGATGCCTTCGTGGACCTGCCCTACAAACAGCCCCCGGAACACTATCTGAGTATGTATCCCCACTGGTCATCGTTTCAGTTTCCACCATGGATGGTAGGCTATTCGGAGGACGACCTGAAACTCATCGCGGCCGAAATGCGAGACTGCCTCAGGTCGGAAGCAGCGTACATCTGCCGGGATCCAGAGTGGCGCAAACACGCCCTCCAGCAGTGGCTCGACATCGGCGGAGCTCCCGCAGTCTATGAGGCGCTGTTCAAGGACGCTGACCATGCAGATTGAGTTGGTTCAGGGCGACATTGCCCGGTGGGATTCGTATGATCTTTGATATTGTGATGGCCCTTGTCGCCGGTCTGCTTGTGCTCCGCGGCTGGTTGCGTGGCTTCTATCGATCCGTCGCCGGAACGATCGGCCTTGTTGCCGGATACGGCATTTCTTACGCATCCGCTCGCCCAGTCGGTGACAAGCTTTGGGGAGCGTATCCCACGCTTCCGCGCCCAATTGCCTGGAGCCTGGCAGCGTTCGCTGTCTTCATCGTTGTCAATCTGGCCGTGGTCCTGACCGGTGACGCTCTCCTGCGAGCCCGGGTGAAGGGGCTGCCCCCGGAAGACAGACGCCCATTCCTACGCCAGAATCGCCGGGGTGGCGCCTGCATGGGGCTTCTCCGAGGGGCACTGCTCGTATTGTTCATTTCGCTGGCGGCCGCCCTCATCCCTGTGGATCACAGAATTGCCCGTCTACTGGGCGCCGATGAGTCAAAACTCGTGAACGTGGTGCGACCGCTCGTTCATCCCATCATCAAGAAGGCCACCTCCATCACGGTTGGCGACGACGAAAGTGGCGAGATCCTCTCCGCCGTGCTCCGTGATCCCGAAGCAGCCCGAACGGCGTTGGAAGCCGTCTGGGCGAAAGAGGACTTCCAGGCACTGCTGGCCGATCCGGAATTCGTGGCGGCCGCGGAATCCGGGAACACGGATGCCATGGCGGAGGACGAGCGACTGATTCGGCTGATGGGTGAAGCTGATGTGCAAGACGCTCTCCGAAGCCTGGGAGTAGACCTGGCAGTGGACCAGGAGACCTCCCCCGGTGACACCGCCAGGGCACTGGCCAGAACACGCAAAGTCGTCAAGCAGCTTGCCCCGTTCCTCGAAGCCGTTCAGGCCGCTTCCAAAACGGACAGGCCAGCCACCGAGGGCACGACCGGGGGGGGGCCTTCCCCAACGGTTCAGGATGCCATGGACGCCCTCAGCTCAGAGTGACATGCGGGCCTTCCGCGGAGAACCACCGGACGGCCGAAGTTGTTCGGCGCACTGCTTCTCCGCTGGCCGAAGTCGCACAGTCGAGAAAGAAGCCACGCTATGCCAAAAAACGACTCCCGGAAGATGCCCCAACCAGTACCGGCCGATGCCGTCGTTCTCTCCAGCGTCCCCGGGCCGGCGACGCCGGAACACCCGCGCAACACTGAGGCCTCTCTGCTGGTGCGGCAGGATCACTCATACCTGCTCGCGTACACCGAGTTCTGTGGGGCCGGGAACGACGATTCCGCTGCAAACATCGTCGGAGTGACTTCGCGGGATGGTGGCAGGACATGGGGGGAGAGACGGATCATCCAACCCAACACTGGGGGGTGCAATGTGATGTCCTCAGCACTGTTGCGGCTCGATGATGGAGCGGTTCTCCTGGCGTTCATCCGCAAAGACTCACGCAGTTCCTGCACCATCTTCACGCGTCGCAGCGAAGACGAAGGGAAGACCTTCGGTGAGCGGGTTCAGGTGAACGACTGGCACGCCTACATGGGAATCGTCAACGACTCCCTGGTGCAGCTGCGCAGTGGCCGGGTGATCTGTCCTGTCTATTTCTCTTCCGAGGCGTGCTGGACACCCGGCGAACGTTTCGTTGCGCGTGTGTGCTTCAGCGATGACGGAGGACGAACGTGGCACGCGGCCGAAGGAGACGTGCAATGCCCCAAACGAGGCGCGATGGAGCCGGTCATCCTCGAACGCGACGACGGCAGCCTGCTCATGCTGATGCGGACACAGATGGGGTGTGTCTACCAAGCCGCGAGCACAGATCAGGGAGTGAATTGGACCCCGGCCACGGCTACGGACACCCCCAGCCAGGAGGCACCAATAGCCATCCGGGCAGTGCCGGATCGACACATGGCCATAGCAGTATGGAACGCATCATTCGACCCTCAGGCAGGTTCGCATGGAGGCCGACGTTCGCCCCTCCATATTGCCGTGAGCAGGGACGAAATGCGTTCCCCGCTCAGGCCCATGATTCTCGAGGAATCGGAGGAAGCGACCTTTGCCTACGCAAGCATCGCAGTCGATCAGGATCGACTGCTGTTGACCTACTATGTAGGCCAGGACAGCGCCTTGATCGATGGTCGTGCCGCAACCCTTCTCGCACTGAAGTTCACAGTCGTCGATTTGACTGCATTGACCAGTGAGTGCGATCCGGAACCCCCGGTCACAATCGTCCCCCCGTACACGCTCTATCCCACCCGGACCAGCGTCAACCTGCGCTGGTTCACGGACCGCCCCACACACACCGGCCTGCGCTACTGGCCGGAAGCCACCCCCGAGGCCGTCCGAACCGTACCCCCAAGCCTAATCAGGGACTGCGCCCACGAGGTGACAATCGAGGGGTTGGTTCCCGGGACGCCCTACTCCTATATCTCAACCGACACCGGGACTGCTGGGGGGTTTCGCACACTTCCGGGGAATGACGGGAGCGCGTTCTCATTCGTCGTGTTTGGTGATCCGCAGAGCCACAAGAACTACGCTGAGAGCGTGTCACTGGCCGCCGAACTAAAGCCTGATTTCGGGGTGGGTCTGGGCGACTTCGTCAGTCGGAGCTCGGAGGAGAACTACCGTAGCGTCCTCTCTCTCAGCAAGCCTCTACTAGCCGCAGCACCGCTTCTGCCTGCCATCGGCAACCATGACTACAGGAGACATGCCCGCCCGTTTGCCCAGGACAATGACATGATGGTCTATGACCGGTATCTTGGTGACGGCAGGGGAAACTCCTCAGCGACTGACTGCGGATCTCTCAGGCTGATCATCCTCAACTACCCGGACAAAGGGACACTCCCACCGGATGCGGCGCAGATGGTCTGGTTGGAGGCCCAATTGGGCGATGCCCGCAAAGCCGGACTCAAAGCCCTCCTCTTCCACCATTGCCCCTGTTTCACCTCGACGTGCATAGACTGGGCCGTCGAGGACAGCGTGTTGCCGCCGCTTCTGTCCCGGTATAGCGATGTCGTCCTTGCGGACTTCGCAGGACACATCCACACGTACGAGCGCTCAGTTGTGGATGGTGTGACCTACGTCACAACCGGTGGGGCCGGCGAACTCTATGAGTACCCGGTGAACGTACGGAACAACCCCTGGCAAGTCTTTGCGACCGATGCGCTCCACTTGTGCTTCGTCCAGGTGAACGCCGCCAAAATCACTGTCCGGGCGATCGGCCATGACCGAGCCACGATAGACGCCTTTGACCTACCATTGCGCTAGTCAGCGCCACACCGCCAGTCACAGCCTACCTACTGGTTCCCGCGGACAAGGATGAGGAGCTTGGCCGCCGTGTAGCTGCCCGCAGACTTGGTGAACGTCCAGTCGGGATGACCGCTCGGGCTGTTCCCGATCCCCAGGTCCGCCTGTCCCTGGGCTCTCCAGTTGTTGTAGGCAAAGACGACCTGCTTCGCGGCCCGGTTGTGTATCTGCATGGATCCGTAACCGTGGGCCACTCCCGTGTTCTGCTGATCACCAAAATCGTACGCGCTGTCAGATGCCCCCGGGACTTTCCTGGCGTTCGACGGACCGTAATTGCAGGGCCAGAACTCTATCCCGCCTGCCAGGTTGTCCCCTGCCTTCAGCCCGGGGACGTTGCTTCTGACCTGGAGACCAGCCACCTCCTGTTGCAGGTGGACCTTTGTCTTGAAGACGGGCACTCCCACTTTCGTGATGTCGTCGGTGAACGCATCCATCGATGCAAACACGAACTGCTTCGTTCCGTCCTTCGTCATGAGTATGAGGAAGTAGGCAATCCGGTCGAACGCCCCGGAAAAAGCAGCAGCATGGTCTTCGTCATAAACGATACCATCCCCCTCGTACCGGACCCGCGGGAGAGCCACCGAGTAAACCAGTTCGTAGTCCTTTGCCTCAGCAACACAGTTGTCAACCACTGAACGAACCGGGATAGTGCCAACGGAAAACGCCGTGGCCGGCAGCCCTGCCCCGTTGGTCAGATTCGGCTCAGCCAGCTTGCTCCACGCAAAACGTGCTGCTGTCGGGATCGCGACCTCCGGTGAGGACAGGACAACCGTCTCGCCGGTGATTGCAGCGTCCGCCTTCACAAAAACGCCATTGTTCCCACCGATTTCGAACCAATCCGAGGCTTTGCCGTCACGTGTCCTGAGTCCTGCAGCATTTTCAAAGGACACGATGACCTTGGCTCCGTCGACCTCGTGCCCGGCAAACAGCGGCCCCCGGCAGACGCCACCACGACCATACGTCTCACTGAGCGCCAACCCCGCCAGACGTTTGCCGACCGCTTGCTTGTTCTTCGGGTGAATGTCCTTGAGGTTACCGACATCGCTGATCACCGCCATCCCGGTATGCGGAACCCTCTTCTCAATCGTGGCCTGTGCCTCCCAGAAGGCGGCGAGGATGGATGCATTCTCGCTCCCGTATTGGTAAGGCGCAATCTGTACGTAGTAATACGGCATGGCCGGCTTCCCCCAAAGCCCTCGCCACCCGGCAACCAGAGCTTCCGTCTTTGCGACGTAGAGCATCCGGTCGTGGTGGTTTGACTCTCCCTGATACCAGATTGCCCCCCGAATCCCATACGGCACCAGGGGGTGAATCATCGCGTTGTACATGGCACAGGGATCCCCTCTCTTGTCGAGTGGGATCAACCCAGCGGGGAAAGCTGGGACAGGCTCAAACGCCCTGGATTCGAGCATGGCTTCCCTGGCCCCGTCTCTCCACGCCCCCAAGCGGGTGAGGAAGTCTCCCATTGCCTCAAGGTGCGATGGGCTACCAGGCGTGGCCATCTCCACCCGGGCACTCAGGGCAGAGACCTCGGCGACCGATCTGAACCCAAGTGGCGGGGTCCAGGGCTCAATTCGCGATCCCCCCCACGACGAGTCAATCAGGCCAATCGGCACCCCAAGTTCAGCATGTAGTGCGCGCCCGAAATAGTACGCCACCGCGCTGAAACCCCCCCAGGTTCCGTGCGTTCCTATCGTTTCAGGCGAGCAGCGAACCCAGTTTCCGGAGAAACCACGCTTCGGCGTTGAGGAGAGTGTCTTGGGTACATCAATGAGACGGATGTCCGGGTGGTTCGCTGCCGCGATCTCCGCACTGGGGTTGAGTGAGACGCCCACACCCTGTTCCATATTTGATTGCCCCGAACATAGCCAGACCTCTCCCACGGCAACATCCTCAAACGTGACCGTGTTTGCCCCCGACACGGTCATGGTGAAGCCAGTTCCCACGTTCATAGGAGGAAGGTCGAGGCGCCAGTCCCCGTCCTCTCCGGCGGTCACCGAGTGACTGCCGCCAGCGATACTCACGGTCACCTCTTCGCCTGGATCTGCCCATCCCCAGATCGGGACACTCTCAGCCTGCTGCAGAACCATGTGGCTGCCGAAGATGCTGGGCAAGGTCACCGCCCCGCTTGCCGCAAACGAGTACCCAATCCCCGCCGCAGCCAACATGAACCGCTGTGCTACTCTCAACATGCCGCAACCTCCCGTTTGTCCATTTGCTCAGAACGGCTCCGCAACGGAAACACGTCGTCACCGGGAAACACAATCGCACAGGAAACAAAGAAACATGAGGGAACGGCCTGGAGGGGGGCGCCACCTTCACCAACTAACACACGCCACCCCACGTCGTCTGACGCCTTTCGGGACAGGCTACCTCTCACCCCTTGAAGGCGTGCAACGCTTTGGCAACTTGGGCTTGAGTCTCGCTGGAAAGGAGTTTGGACAGGCGTTTCTCGTCGTGGACGAAGTTGGCCAGGCGCTGCAACACGGGCAGATGTGATGTCGGAGCGAGAGCTGGTATTGCCAGGAGGAAGAAGAGCTGGCAGGGCGTATCGAGGGAGGGGTTGAACGCCAAACCAGGCGGAGGAGCAATGCCAACAGTCAGCGCCAGGCGGCGCACGAAGGGCGAACGAGCGTGTGGGAAGGCAACCCCACCGGCCAACTGAGTCGTCACTTCGTCTTCACGATGCTCAACTGCATCCAGGAAGACCTCCGCGTCAGAAATCAGCCCTTCCTCGAACAATGGGGCGCTGAGCGCCCCAAGCACATCGCGCCGCGTACCGCCGCGCAGGGGCAGCACAACGTGCTCTTTCGGGAGTAGCACCTTGATATCCATTATCCAAACACCTCAGAAGCAGCGGAGAGGAAACTATGCGTCACTGGTTACCTGAAGAAAGCGGCCGCAGTTCGGGCAAATCCACGGTATTTCTTCCCGCCGCATCCGGCCGAGATCGCCCATGGTGACGTTGAGATAGCAACCGCGACACACCCCCCCGACCTCGCGCACGACCCCGAGCCCTGTTCGCCGATGGCCGTCATAGCGAGCCAGAGAGTTGCTTGGGACACCTTCGCGCAAGGCATCAATTCTCACTTTGAGTTGAACAAGCTCATCGGGCGGATTGTCCTTGTGCAGAATTGTTGACTCTTGGTGGACAATCTCAAGTTCTTGAAGCTCAATGAGTCTGTTTACTAGCTCGCGCATAAAACCGCCTGGTTAACAGTGCCGTCGACAGAAGATACCTGTCCACGTGGCCCGGGGCAACAAGGTGCACGCCCGAGGCGCAGCCCTGGCCCCCAAACCGAGAGGACCGGATGCGAATCCCCCAAAACTACCGGAGAACGACTGACCACGCCCCTCACTTGGACGCCTTCCGGACCATATCAAGCGCGGCACGAGCCTCACGGACCTCAGTCGCGCCCCGCGTCAAATCAACCTGGAGCTTCCGGACCTGCTCGTCCTTCTCACGGCACCGACGTTTCCATCGGTCGAGTTCCTTGCGGACACCCGCCATCTGCTGCTTCAGATAATCTCGCTCCTTGCCGAGTTCTTCAGCCTGGTGCCGCAGTTCACGCACCACGGCGTTCTCCCGTTCCAGCAGGTCCATGTGCTCGCGCGTTCGATTCTGGTTCCCCACCTGGAACGTGAGAAGCACAACCAGAAAGAGAATGACGGCCAACAGGACGCCGCTGTATGACCTGGGACGTGTTCCTGGGGCAGGAGTTCTGCTCATGCCGTTCTGTTCCTCTTGCGGTCTCTATTCAAGCTCGCGAAGTCTGGACTCACCTTCCGGGGGAACTGCGCAGCGCCAAAGCTGCCAGCCTGGCTTCCACGTCTGCTCAAGCAGCAGCCAAGGACGTCCGCGTTCGTGGATTTCTCCGAGGTGGCTCCCTTTGATCAGGTAGAAAACGCCCGTTCTCGGCGGTACCAGCAGGTGAATCTGCTCGCGCCGAGCACGAGCAAGGAAGTCCTGTTCCCGGAAATCCAACTGAGCGACAAAGCGCTTCTCGGGCAAGTCATGGTAGATGGCCGGGGCCGCTACACCATACACGGTGACTCGCGAGTCAGGCCAGTGTCGGTCGATCCAGCCCGCAATGGCTTCAGCGGGGGGAGCAGGAAGCATGTAGTCGCCTTCTGACGATAGCGGTGGGGCAGGACGGAAACAAGCAACTGCCACACAGGCCCCAACGCTCGGGAGAGCAATGAACAGACGGCGACATACGGCCTTACCCCAGTCGAGCTGCAACACGGGAAGCGCAGTCGCCATCCCCGCCAGTGTCAGCACCAGGATTCCGCCTCCGGGGGCAAATGCCCCGACTCCTCGCAGCACTGCATGGGAAACTACAGCGGCGCAACCGCCGACCAACAAGCAGGAAGCAGGACCATGCACATCCGTCCAGAGCGAGAGTACCAACACGACACCACCAACAAGCGCCACGAAAGATGTTGCCCCCAAAGCCTGCACGCTACCGGTAAAGAACGCCTCAGCGCCACCGGCAACAACGGTCCCCCAAAGGTGCTTTGTGCCGAACAGCATGTCATGCATCACCAGTCGGTTCCAGAGCAGCCAGATACAGACGCAGTAGCAAAAAGGCGCCCAGATAAGCACTTTCACTCCGCCCTGCTCAGACTTTGCCACGATCGAGAACCGACGAACGTTGTGGCACAACACAGCCAGAATGGCAAGCGCAACGACCAGACCGGGCACGCCGGCAAAGGCAAGGAGTCCCAGGTTCATCGCGCAGACAATCACGTCGCGCAGGGCGTTGGTTCGGTGCCAGTTGGTGGCGTGGTAAAACAGGCCGCCCAGAGGCACAACGACGACCCAGTTGGGATCCAATGCAATGGCCGCATCCCGAACATCAGGAATGGCGGCGAAGGCGCCAAGCAACGGCAAGGCAAGCCAACTCCGACGGCCAGACTTGGCTGTCCGGATAACGTACATCAGCGCCCATGCCTGGGAGCAGGCCACCAGGAGACGAACCGCGTCAATGCCCAGCAGGGGAAAAGGCCAGCAGCGCGCGACCATGCGAGTGACCAACAGCCCTAGGGTCGGGAGGGTCGGAAACGCGAGTGACCCAACCAGAGCCTGGCGTCCCCAGTTCTGCCCTTCGATCAAAGATTCGACAATACGAGAGTGAGTTACGCCTGCATCGGTTGGGACAAAGGGCAGAAGGAGCCGTCCAACGACCAAAAGCAGGAAAAAGAGAGCCCAGCCTCCACCCCGGATGCCGGCTTCCCGCTTCTCACGGGAATCCGTGATCTCCAGAGGGCCTTTCCATATTGCACTGCCGGAGTCCATTATGCGTCCTCCGTCATGGTCGCCTCAAGGCCCTGTGCCTCATTCGAGAAGTGTTTTGTCTTCTCCCAGTGATGTGGACGAGTCAGCAATTGCAGGAACCCTTTCCAGGCCCCGATGCTGAGGAGGACCCAATACGCCGGCATGGCCAACCCATACTTGGCGAGATGCCCAAATCCCCGTCGCACACAGGCGATTCCACTTGTATAGGCAAAAATGAAATTTCCGGCAAACAGGCAGACAGCACCGATCGCGAAAATGGGGCCGGGGAAATACACTTCGAGCCCAACCGGTTGGAGAATCAGCCAAAGAAGCGCAAGCAGCCAGTAAAACGGGCTTATCAACTGGCAGAGCGGCGTTCCTCCAATGAGCAGCTGGAACTGGATGAAATTCCACAGGCCAATCCGCCGGAACAAGCTCCACGGACTGCGCATATGCACCAGGTAGGTTTGCATGTAACCCTTGACCCATCGTGAGCGCTGACTGATCCAGAAGGGAACGCTTGGGCACGCCTGCTCCCAGGTCGTCGAATCCAGCACACGGGTCTGCCAACCGGCGGCAAAGAGCCGCAAGCCAAGATCACAGTCTTCCGTAACGTTGAATTCGTCCCAACCACCAAGGTGCTTGAGCACGTCCAGCTTGAAATGGTTAGAGGTCCCGCCAAGGGGAATCGGGGCCTTCAGGCAGTCAAGCCCGGGCAGGCAGAGATCAAACCATGTCGCGTATTCGGCCGTGAAACAGCGGGTCAGGAAATTCTGATCGGGGTTGTAGAAATTGAGTTTCGCCTGAATGCAGGCCACTTTCACCGGGGATTTGGTAAAGGCGAGAACAGCCTTCTTCAGCTGGTCCTTCTCGGGGCGGTCCTCGGCGTCAAAGATGACGAGAAAGTCAGCGTCAGTGTTCGCAAGGGCAACGTTGCAGGCCTTGGGCTTCGTCCGAGGGTGCGACACCGGTATGGGGTAGATCACGAAGGGCGGTTTCAAGTCAAGGGCTTGCGCCACGTCCATCGTCTCCGGGTCATCCTCTTCTATAAGCAGTCGGATTTCGAGGCGATCCTTGGGATAATCAAGCTGGCTCAGCCCTTTCACCAGAGTCGGTAACACATCCCCTTCGTGGTACATCGGGATCTGAATCAGATAGCTAGGCCACCCTCCTGTCCATTCCCCGATCTCCTCTTTGGAAATGGTCACCTCACGCTCATGCCGCAGAGAGAGGTCGATCATGAGGACGCGATACAGACTGGAAGCCAGGTAGAAGATGGAGCAGACGATATTGAGGACAAGAAGCTCCGTTCGAAAGTCCACCACCGCCGCGGCCAGGAGCCCAAGAATAATCAGAACCATCGCAACGCGTTGCCAGGGGACGAGCGTCTCCACCGCTTGCGGGAACCCGCGCGGGGAGTAACGGTCGCGTCTGGTGGCCTTTGGGGACTGTTGTGCCGTCGAAACCATCAGCGCGTTGCCTCCGGGCGCAATTGTTCTTCAACCAAACGGCACAGCCACGCTCGCCCCAGATTGTTCGGCGTTGACAGCAACACCGTTCCCTTCTCGTCCCGGAAGCTCTGCACAAAAGGCTTGCCCTCCATGCCGGTTGCCTTCTCCCGGGAATAGGCGTCCACAACGGGGCTCCCCAGACGGCAAGCGATCTCCTTTGTGTAGAGAGCTGATTTTCGCAGAATAGCAGGAGAGACGCCAGGCACCGACGGCAGTGTGACAAACATCGGGATCGCGTTCTCTGCCAGAGATGCCTGAGCCAGGAAGAGAAGATGACGGCTCAGCTGCCTGGGAGAGAGGCCCGCCCGGAGTTCCTCAGTCCCCACGGCCCACAGTGCCACGTGCGGCCCTGCGGCCAGTGCGCGTGCCCCGACGGGGAATTTCAGTAGTTCACTCCTGGCCCCGCCGGCAGCCAGGCGGCCGGCGACATGTCGGGTCACGCCGTGAAGCCCAGAGTCCCGAAACCAGGCCTCCGGAAGAAGATCCGCATCAGGCCCGGCAGCCGTCGCCCAGAAGTCATCGACGATGGCCAATTCAGTCGCATCGCCAGCCACTTCTTCTGGCTGACGGAGCATCTGTGGTGAGGGAGCGTCCTGCAGAGCGTCACAAACCAACACCGCTTGGTCTTGACCGATCCAGAGTTGCTCTCCACATGCCCAGAGCTGCGATCGGGCGAACCCGGATGGCCTGATCAACCGAACAACTACCTCCCGTGAGAAGCGTGTATTCCGAAGCAGCCCGGCAAAGGCCACGCAAACGGTCTCAGGGGTTACGGCAACCGAGAACGCGGTTGCCCCGCCCCCCGCGGACACCGTCTCACGGCCCTGTGTCAACGCCTGGCCACCGGCGTTGCGAGCGACCCATGCGAGGGCCACAACATCGCCAATGGCAGCATGGATTTTTTCGTCGAGCGTTAGATGGGCATCCACCCGCAAAGGCTCATCAGGGGCAAGCACAGTCGGCACGCGGCTGACCGTCAGGCTTGGAGAGACAGCGGTGGGAGAAACCGATGCGAGACGGGCGGGAAAAACGACCTCCATGGCAAAGCCGAGCTCGTCAGTCGCCTGGTAGCGCAGTTCGGGGATCGACCTGCCAGGCACCACCAACGGTTCCTCCAGGCGATGCGGAGTACGGGATGCACCTATCCACAGCTCCTGCTTGGCGATTGCCCGTTCGAAAAGATGCAAATGCCTCGGGACGGGAGCCACAATGAGAAACTCAGTGGCACCATCAGCCGAAAGGAGCAACTGGGGTGCGGGCGTCTCAAGTCCCACGTGAAGAACACTGTCCTTCCGGCCCACAAGCAGCGCAGGGGGATGATGGGCTGACACGAGTTCCTCCGGTGGAATCTCCTCCGGCTCCCCAGCGCGCCATTGGCGCAACAACACAGGGATGGTCTCGTCAGACTCCTGTACCACAAAAAACTCGAGCCGATGTAAACCGGACGAGATACGCTGCCCTTCCCCCAGGACCGCATCCGACGGCAACCGTCGTCCTCCCCGCCAGGAAGCCACAGGTACACCATTCAGAAAGACGAACCAGGCGACTGTGCTGGGGCGAGCCCCAAAACGCATCGTCGTATCCTGCTTCACAACCAGATCACTGGTGAACTTCAGGAAGGCGGAACGACGTTCGGTGGGTGCATTCCAGTACTCGCGTTCAAAATGCGAGAGGAACTTGGGCAGATCAATCCCCACAAAGCGCTGACGCAACTTGGCAGTCAGCAGAACCATCTCATGAGGCGCGAAAGGACGTGTAGTCAGACGGTGGACAGCTCGTTCGAGAAAAACGGGGGTTCGTTTGGACGGGGCACATGGAACGTGATCTTCACCACCGGGCAATAGGTACAGCTCAATCTCAGGCTCTGCCTTGATCGTCTTGCTCCGCGATCGACGCCTAGCCCAGGGGACGAGACATTCGACAGCCACCACCCGCGTCCCAAGACGGATGACCGACGCAGGTAGCGGTTTTCCCGTTGAGCCGTAAGCAGCAACAGCACGAACGCCTACCGCAAGCTTCGCAGGAACATCGACACGTAGCAGGTGGGACCGTCGCTGAGCAGGGGCGGCCACCAACCGTACCAGAGCTTCAGGGCAACGCCAGACCGTCTCGGGCACAGCAACGTCTGCCGCGTGGGACAAGGGTGAAGCGGCCCTGAGTCCTGCCAATGCCAGTACAAATATGCTGTGGAGGGGGAGTTTCAGAAAGCTCCCACGTCTCATAGTCAACGACATCCGCAATCACTTCTCTGCCGCAAGGCGTTGCAGGACAGGTGCGTGTTGTGTCGGGCTGAAGGCGCCCCAAAAAGGACGCGGCTAATATACGCGGTCAGGGTAGCCTTACCACGCACCGGAGAGACAGGTCATGTCACACGTCGACTGAGGCAGGACTTCGGAGTGCAGACCGTCTCAGCCGTTGTGACTTCAACGCGGGAGAAGACCCGTTCATTGGCCGGACGAGAAGAAACCGTTCTCTATCTTCAGAGACCCAGGCCGTGCCATTCCTTGATTTGCGGTGGGGGCGCCACTATCCTTAACCGCGTCGGAGCATCCAATCGGATCCGACGGGTATGCTGTTCCGCAAACAGCCGTGCGTGAGCGTCTGCCATTCCGGTCGCTTCAGGTGCATCGCCAGGTGTGGAACGGCATCCTCAAGAGGAACGCAGAAACGGCGGGGCGGCCCGACAAAACAGTATGTCATCGGGAGGAGCGACCAAATCATGGTAACTTTCGGAACGGCGAACTACGCGGTCTTGCTGCTCTATCTGGCGGGAATGTTGGGGATCGGTTGGGTGTGCAGCCGGCGCGTGACCGACAGCCGCAGCTACTTCTTGGCCAATGGCCAAATGAACTACATCGTCGTCGGTGTATCCATTCTCGGGACCTACCTCTCAGCCTTGACCATGCTGGCTCTGCCGGCGATGTCGTATGGCGAACACGACTGGACGTTCATGGTGCAACTGCCGTTCCTAGTGGTGACCGGAGCGGTCGTTGTGAACTTCATCCTTCCACGATATCGCGACGCTGGCGTGATCAGTGTCTATGAATTCCTGGAGAAGCGGATTCACGTGTCCGCCCGGCTGGTTGGTTCCATCTCCTTCATCATCATGTCTGTCGCCAGGATGAGCATCATCCTGTATCTCACCGCCCTCGCCCTGCACACCGCCACGGGACTCCCTCTGGTTGGGACGATTGTGGTGATGGGCGCCATCATCATCGTTTACACCTGGCTCGGCGGAATCGAGGCAGTCATATACACAGACGCGATTCAGGTCGTCATCTTCGTCTTCGGGGCAATTCTCACCCTCTTCTTCATCCTTAACCGCGTCCCATTTGACGCATTTATTGCGATAGCCGCCGAGAATCACAAGCTGCGTATGTTCGTTACCGACTTTGACCCCACTAAGATTGTGACACTGTGGCTCATCCTTGAAACCATCTTCCAGACCATCCGGATTTACGGAACACAGCAGGATATTGCTCAACGTTTCATGACCACCAAGTCAACGAAAGAGGCCAATGACAGCGTCTGGATCGCGACTCTCGGGTACATCCCCCTCGGCCTTCTGTTCTACTTCATCGGTACAGCCCTGTTCGTCTTCTACAAGGTCTATCCCACCCTTCACTTGCCGGCCAAGTATGACCAGATCTACCCGTTCTTCATCGTCAACAATCTCCCCGCTGGACTGGCTGGGCTGGTCGTGGCTGCCTTCTTTGCCGCAAGCATGTCCAGCATCGATTCAAGCATGAACTCCGCTTCCACGGTCTGCGTGGAGGATTTCCTGCGGCGCTTTGGGAAGAAACAGCACTCTGATGCGTACTACCTGGCCCGGGCAAGACTCTTCACGGTGCTGTGGGGTG
>Ga0209249_1002478_pt1 | contig 14905 bp, 17 predicted proteins | sample SaaInlV_200m_DNA_4_FD_184653 | JGI IMG/M metagenome (GOLD analysis project Ga0209249, IMG submission 184653) | Marine microbial communities from expanding oxygen minimum zones in the Saanich Inlet - SI037_S3LV_200m_DNA (SPAdes) (version 2) | ecosystem: Environmental > Aquatic > Marine >...
GGTCCACTACAGTCCAAATGATATTTATCTTGGGAAAGTTGATGGATTTGGTGTAGTCGTATTCCTTTTTCTATACCATTAGTGCCAAATAGGTAACTGTATTCAAATTCATTCTTTTTCCTATCAAGCCATAATATGATGTCTCCCACGCTACCTAGAGGAAGGGAGAACGTCCCATGTATATGTTTAGGAAATAGATATTGGTCCAGCAGGGTTTCGAAGTTAGTCGTATATATATTTTCCCGTGATCTAACTTTCTTGAGAACCTCTCGACTAAATTTCCGCAAAACTTTCTTGGAATATTTTTTGTTTAGTAGCTGTATATATAAGATGTGGTACCAGTAGTTATAAAGGAGGTAGGTATAGACTTTAACGTTGTCCAGTGTAGTGTTGTTTTTCTCAAAAATATGTTGACTTATCCATCGTTCAAATCCAATTAAATTTATTTCATCCCTATGTTTGGACAAGAAAAGTCTTGCTGCGTCGTGAGCTTTTTTCGTTTCAGGATGAATTTCAAAATATTTATAAAAGTCAACTAGTATTTTGTCTCTATCATTAGCTTGAATAAACTCATTGAAGAAAGCATTAAAATCTAAATATTTGATAGCATGAACCGGTCTATCAAACGGTATTTCTTGGGTTTGCGCAAAAACAGCTAAGGTTAATCCGTAGCCATATAGAAAAGAATCATACATATCTGTTTTGTGCCTACCCTCTCAAATAACTTGCCCCATTCACATCAATGATCGTTCCTGTAGAGAATTTCGATTCTTCTGCTGCGAGGAAGATGACGGCGTAAGCCACTTCTTCGGGTTGTGCAACACGCCCTAGCGGGCTTTGGTTGCGAACGCCTTCGCCGCGTTCGCCTTCAAGGACGTGGGTGACCATTTCTGTTTCTACAAATCCGGGAGCAACCACGCCGAGATAGATATTGTCGGGGGCGAGTTTCTGTGCCAGCGATTGGGTCATTGCGTTCAGACCGGCTTTGCTTGCACCATAGGCGGGCATTTCCGGCTCGCCGCGAAAGGCGCCGCGCGAAGAGACGTTCACGATCCGTCCTCCGCCATTTTTGAGAAAATGTTGTGTTGCCCAGTAGATGACGTTTGCGGGCGCACGCAGATTGACGGAGAGAATCCGATCCCAAGCATCTTGCCATTCTACATAGCTGGCAGTGTCAATGGGGTGGCGTTGGGAGATCCCGGCGTTGTTGACGACGATGTCGAGGCCGCCTAATCCCTGCACGGTAGCGGCAATCAGCCCCTCGATGGCGTTCGGGTCGGAGACATCCGCTTGGGCGAGAATATGTCCTTTGCCCGGTAGAAAATTCAGGGTTGCGTGCGCAGCGTCTTCATTCTGCACATAATTGATGGCTACTTTTGCGCCACGTTTTGCAAAGGCTTCTGCGCAGGCTTTTCCTATCCCGCGTGAGCCACCTGTGATCAATACGCGTTTTCCCGTGAAATCCATAATTTTCTCCTGAAGAAAAAGCGTGGACATAAAAGTATCCACGCTTTTTAGCTAATCGCTCAATAATTTAAGCAACTCTGAAGGCGACGAGGTGACCGCTGTTGCGCCAGCGTCATGCGCTTTTTGTTTCAAGGTTGCGTCTACTTTGTCGGTGTAGATGTAGATCGGTACATCCTCGTCCATTTCGCGGATTAAGCTGGCAAGCTCTATACCGGCTTGGCAGTTATCCAGCTCTCTGCCTTCGTGGCGACAAGAATCAGAGATGACACAGTCGAAAGAGCCGTGTTTGAAACGCTCAAGGGCATCTTTGGTATTTTTTGCTGTTGAGACAGAGATGTTTAGATAATGCAGCGCATCAATGAGGAGGGCGTTATTTTTTGGCTCGTCATCTACCCAGAGAATGGCAGAAATATCATCGTCGATATTAAGGGAGCGGTAAGGGTTTGTTTCAGCCTTGGGGGCGCTGGCTTCTTCCCCGGGCACTTTTATTTCTCTGGCTATATCCTCTTTTTCCAAGACCATGATCTTGGAAGGTTCTTCGAGCGGTTTTTGGGTTTTCCCATCGACCTTACGTTGTAACTCATTCACGCGCGTTTGCAGATCTTTGATCATCATGGTTTGTTGCTGGCTGAGTTCGTCCATGCTTAATTCCATCTCGCCGATCTTGACCTTGAATTTGCGTCCGCGCGCCGATTCGATCAGCGATTGAACGCTTTGACGGAAGAGAACGAGTATGACGATAACGATCAGGGGCCACATAATTGTGGCGATGCTGTTGATAAGGGTTGAAACTCCTTCCATGTTGTTCTCCTGAACTTTCTCACTGCGTGGCAGTCTCCTTATGATTAGGTGGAGATTGCTTCGACGGTAAAGCCGTCTCGCAATGACAGCGATCTTTAAACGGTATCAAGCCTAACGCACGGGCGTTAGCGTAAATCTTTTAATCCCGCAAAGGGTGAGATGGAATCATCAGGTTCTTCGGGGGGTAGTTCATCGTGTCCGCAATCGCCAAGGTTTAGGTCTGTGCCGCAGACCTGGCAAAGCCCCTCGCAATCTTCTTTGCAGATCGGGTGAAAGGGGATATCCACCTCGGCATCCTCGCGGATGAATTCGTCCAGATCAACCTGAGCGTTGTCGGGCAAGATCAGATCGTCGTCACTCGCATCACGGCGATTAAAAACATATAGTTCGGTTAGCTCCGAATGCAGTCGGTGTTGATAAGGTTTCAGGCAGCGCACGCATTCAAGCTCAAAATCGCCCTCGAAAAGACCCTGTAAAAGCAGTCCTTGCGGCATGCGACTGACAGTAACCGTCCCTTCAAATTTGCGCAGAAGAAAATCTTTACCAAGTTCAATCTCTTCATACGCGAAAGGGAAATCATGGCGATAGCCAATAGACTGGGGGAGAAAAAACCCCAAATTTAAACGAAAAGGATGACGTGGAGTATTCACAGGATTTTCCTTTGAAAGAGGATATGCGGATTTTAATCGATTCTGGTTGCCGGTGCAACGCCACGCATACGAATTTAGGCTTGCTTCCGTTTAAGAGCAGATTTCTGGTTGACAAGATAAATACCGCCTAATACCAACATCCCGCCAAGCATCTGGTTTACGGTAAGCATTTCGCCGAGAATAAAAAAGCCTAAAATAGCGGTAACGACAGGTTGCCCCAGTAAACTAACAGAAACATGCGAAGCGCGCAAATGCCCCAGGGCATAGTTGATGAGCATCCAACCAACGACTTGCGGGCCTAATCCCAAAGCGAGCAACGACCACCAGCTTTGAGATGAAAAGCCGCTCATTTCCTGTCCGGTGAGCAGGGCAACGGGCAGTAAGGTGAGTGCAGCGGTGGCTGTGTAGAGTGCGCTAAAGGTGAGCGTATCAACACGCGTCCGCGCCTTTTGGGTGGAGAGCATTACGCCCGCATAGAGAAAACTTGTGCCGATCGCCATCATATCGCCGATGTTGAACTCAGACGTGCGCCAACTATCCACGCCGACAATAGTCGCCATGCCCAAAAGCGCTAATGCCAAACCACTCCAGTATTTTGGGCTCAACTTCTCCTTGAAAAGGAATGCTGCGCCCAGGCCAACCCAAATCGGTGAATTATTTGCCAAAAGCGTCGATTTTGCAGCCGTTGTCAGTAAGATGCTGGTATTCCAAAACGCAACATCGGTGCCGAAAAGAATCCCGCCCAAAAGGATAAATTTTAAATTATGCCAGGAGGGTATTCCTTCATCTCGGTTCTTGTATAGCCAAATAGGGAGCAAAACGGCTGTTGCGATACCGACACGATAGAAACCGGAAACAAGCCCTGGCAGATTGGCAAATTTGACCAAAATAGCCGAAGTGCCGATAATGAAAACCCCCGCTATTAAAGCTAAATAAGCGGGGAGGGTAGATGGATTTGATTTTTGCATAAAAGCTTTTCAAGCCGAGAATCTAGACATCTCGATTGGTGACGTATTTCGTAAGCTTTTCAAGTGCCTGGCGTTCTGTGCTATCGGGTTGTCCATTGAGCATTTCTAGCGCATCGGTAGCAAATTGTTTGGCTTCTTTTAGCGCAAGCTCAATAGCATCGCTGTTGCGGATCGAATTGACGAGGTTTGCCATCTTTTCTGCGTTGTGATAATGCCCGTCAAGCAGAGCTTTTACATTCTCATCATCAGCATGATTTTCGATATAGTAGAGCGCGGGGAGTGTGATCAATCCTTGCAAAAGATCGCTCCCGACAGGTTTACCGACAGTGGCTTGTTCACCCGTAAAGTCAAGAATATCGTCCACGATCTGGAAAGCAGTGCCCAGTTTGCGTCCGAAAGTGCGTGCTTTGGCGACTATTTCCTTATCTATGGGGCTGATAATAGCGGCGCCATGTGTAGAAAGCTCAAAAAGTGAGCCCGTTTTGGCATAAATGCGTTCGTAATAATTCTCTCGGCTTGCCAAACCACGGCTATCGAACATTTGCGTTAGCTCACCATTAACCATGATCGCTAAAGTTTCAGCGAACTCTTCCATTACTGTTAATGAGCCGGTTTCGGCAGCCAGTTTTGCGGCGCGCGCAAAAACAAAATCGCCGGTCAGCACCGTTGCGGCAGGAGTCCACTTGGCGTTTAGCGTGGTATTTCCGCGTCGCATCAGCGAGCCGTCGATCAGGTCGTCGTGTACGAGTGTTGCCGTATGCAACATCTCAATGGCAGCTGCCAGAGTAATCAAACGCTCAGGATCAGCACCGAACATATTGCCGGTGAGCAGAACCAGCGTTGGGCGCACGCGCTTCCCGCCTGCGGCGAGTAGGTTTTCAAGGGCAGCACGCAGGTCAGGATGCCGCTCATCTGCCTGAGCGCGCATCCGTGCCTCGACTTTTTCAATGGTTGCCTGAACAGGCTTTATAAAAGTAGACGTACTCAAAATTTCACCAATTAAATAACCGTGCAGCATTCGCAGAAGTGATCTCTGCTATTTCTGCCGGAGTTTTCGCATATAATTCGGCGACTTTTTCCGCGACCAAAGCGACATAAGCTGGCTCGTTGCGTTGTCCGCGATGGGGATGTGGGGCGAGGAAGGGGGCGTCGGTTTCGATCAGTAGATGCTCGATAGGGATGGATGAAATCACCTCGCGCCGCTGGGCTGCATTCTTAAACGTGACAGGTCCCGTTACGCCGATCATAAAGCCTAATTCGATGGCTTTATATGCCGTTTCGCTTGTGCCGCTGAAAGAGTGTAACACGCCTGGAGAGATTGCCAAAGAACTCGCTCGTGGCCCCAGGTTTTCTACCCAATCCTCGAGCAGGGTGAGCAGGTCTTCAGCGCAGTTGCCGTGCGGCGCATCGTCTTTTTCGCGGAGATGTAGCACCACGGGCAAACCAAGCTCTTCAGCGAGGGAAAGTTGTTCGCGCAGTATCTTCTTTTGAAGATCGTGTGGAGCCGCATCCCAGTAATAGTCCAAACCAATCTCACCGATGGCTTTGACGCGAGGATTTTGGGCGAGTTTACGCAGATAATCGCGCGTATCCTCTGTCCATGTGAGGGCATCGGTGGGGTGAATGCCTATAGCGGCAAATACGGTGGGATGGGCATCCGCTAATTTGACGGAAGCAAGGCTGGTTTCACGTGTGATTCCGGGAACGAGGATGCGCGTTACGCCGGCTTCTGTGGCGCGCGCGATGACCTCGACTCGGTCGTCGTCGAATTTATTAAAGTACAGATGACAGTGAGTGTCGGTTAATGTCACAGGTTTCAAGTTGAAGGTTATTTAATCCCTGCGATTTTCAAGCCGTCTTGCAAGATAGCTTCGACTTTATCTTCGTGCATGGTTTCGCAGTAGACACGGATAATTGGCTCTGTGCCGCTAAAGCGGATAAGTAACCAGCCGCCATCTTCAAGGTGGAATTGGAAGCCATCTACTGTGACAAGTTCGGTTACTTTTAGCCCGCCGATGGTTGCAGGGTTGGCAGCCAGAATGCTGTCGATTTTTCCTTGTTTATCACCTTCAAAAGGTGTGTCAATACGATTGTAGAAATGCTCGCCGCCCACTTTCTCGAAAAGGTCTGCGAGAAGCTCAGTTGGTTTCTTACCGGTGCGTACCAGCATGTCGAGCATGTAGAGACCAGCGAGGATGCCATCGCGCTCGGGGACGTTGCCACGGAAAGCGTATCCGCCAGATTCTTCACCGCCGATGAGGGCATCTGTTTCTGTAAATTTGGGGGCAACATATTTGAAGCCCACGCCTGTCTCGTAAACAGGAACATCGTAGACTTTGCCCAACTTGTTGAGCATGGTAGTGGTAGAGAGCGTTTTAACGATCGCACCGCGTTCGCCGCGTACTTCGAGAAGATAATAGGCGAGCAAACCATAAGCACGAAGTTGGTCGATAAATTCGCCGTTTTCATCGCCAAAGCCAACACGGTCTGCGTCGCCATCGTTAACGAGGAAAATATCGGCGTTGTTATCTTTGGCAGCCTGCAAGCCAACATCCACATTCGGTGGAATTGGCTCCGGGCGTTTCATTTCGGGGAAGGAGGGGTTGCGCTCGTTGTGAATTTCGATGACTTTTGTTGCGCCGCCATTGAGCAAACCGGAGAACCAGCCTGCGCCGTTGCCCCACATCGCATCAACGAGAATGGTGAGTCCCGCGTCTTTGATAGGCTGCACATCGATCAGTTTTTTGATATGGGCAAGGTAGTCAATGGTCGAGTCAAAGAGAACGATAGAGCCATTGGCTTTTGCTTCGTCTACATCTTTGATCTTAACATCCGCAATATTGTCGGGGATGAGCGCTTCGATCTTTACCAGACCTTCGGGGTCAATTGCGCCGCCATTCTCGTCGCGGACTTTGAATCCGTTATCAGTGGGCGGATTATGAGATGCGGTTACATTAACTGCGCCAACTGCTTTCTTGGCGACCACAGAGTAAGAAATGACAGGAGTGGGTGAAGCATCGTCGGTCAGATAAACATTTAGACCGTTGCCAGCTAAAACTTCAGCAACCGCTTCAGCAAAATGCTCTGAGCGGAAGCGTTTATCGTAACCAACGATGACCCACTTGCCAGCGTTACCCTCTTCAAGAAGGTAAGAGGCGAATCCTTGCGAGCAGCGACGCACATTTTCAAAAGTATAGTCTTCGGCAACATGTCCGCGCCAACCGTCGGTTCCAAATTTAATTTTTGTAGGCATAAAAACTCCTATGAAGTATTTTCTTTTTAACGAAAGCTATTATAACAGGTGGAGGCTGAAGCAGGTATAATCCGCATATCTTTTTTGATAAAATCTTGTTCTTAATGGTAGATTGTTTAATATGGAAATAATATGGCTAAAGTTGTAGTTGCTATGTCTGGAGGGGTTGACTCATCTGTTGCGGCGGCGTTGCTCAAAGAGCAGGGTCATGATGTGATCGGGTTGATGTTGCGTCTCTGGTCGCAGCCCGGCAAAGAGAGCGAGAATGCCTGCTGCACCCTCGAATCTGTCTCTTTGGCAGAGCAGGTTGCGCGGCGTTTTGATATTCCTTTTAATGCTGTCGACGCGAAGGATGCTTTTCGTAATACGGTCGTCGACTATTTTTTGGAAAGCTACCAGCAGGGTGAAACCCCAAACCCTTGCCTGATGTGCAATCGACATATTCGCTGGGGTGTTTTGCGTGAGCATGCGCTGGCATTAGGGGCAGATTTTATTGCATCAGGGCATTACGTTCGTTTGCAGCGTAAGAGTTCCGGGGAGATCCAATTATTGCGTGGCTTTGACCGCGGGAAAGATCAGGCGTATGTCTTGCATGTTCTTACACAGGTGCAATTGAGACAGTCGCTTTTTCCTGTAGGCGGTTATCCCAAATCGGAGATCCGTGAGCTTGCGCGTAAGTTTGATCTCCCTGTTGCTGCAAAAGCAGATAGCCAGGATCTGTGCTTTCTCTCTGGCGGTGATTATCGTAACTTTTTGAAAGAATATGCCCCGCAAACCACACAGATCGGTGAAATTGTAACCCGCGATGGCAAGGTTTTGGGGGAACATCAGGGCTTGGCGTTCTATACCATTGGGCAACGAAAAGGGTTGAATGTGACGGCTTCTGAGCCGCTATATGTGTTGGCAAAGAATGTTACTTCCAATCAGCTCATGGTTGGCACGGCAGATGAGTTGGGCAGCCGTGAAATGGATGTGGAGAAAATTAATTGGATCTCCGGGGAAGCTGCCCCCACTCCTTTTCGTGCACAGGTCAAGATTCGTTATGCGGCGAAAGAAGCTTGGGCTGAGATTGCGCCAACGGGACCTCAGCAAGCCCACGTCACGTTCGATACGCCGCAGCGCGACATCACACCCGGGCAGGCAGCCGTTTTCTATGAAGATGAGATTTGCCTGGGCGGGGGAGCGATCTCCTCATCCAAAGAAAGGTAAATATGTCTGATATAGCGAAAACGCACCGCGAATTTGCAACGCAGTCTTTCAACGCCGTTTGGGATTTGCTGGATAAGCAAACGCGTACTGCGGATGAAGATGTGCAGATGATCCACTTGGCACATGCCTCGCGCTATCATTGGAGCGAGATAGGTACGCCTCTGGAGTTTGCGCGTGGCGATTGGCAGATTTCACGCGTTTACGCTACTTTAGGCTTTGGCGTGATGGCATTCAAATATGCCAAACGTTGCCTTGATCTTTGTGAAAAAGATAGCTTGGGAGATTTTGACCTTGCCTTTGCTTACGAAGCTTTAGCGCGTGCCAGCGCAGTTTCAGGAGATCTTGCTAAAGGGCAAGGTTATCTTTCGCTGGCAAAAGACGCAGGGCTAGCGATAAAAGAAGAAGATGATCGAGATTATTTCTTTCGTGAATTAACTAGTGTAGAAGAGTTGCTATGACAATCCCATCCTTTTTACTTGCTTTTGTGATCGCGAGCCTTTATGGAGCGCTCTATCACCTTTGGCGAGGGGGCGGCCCGGGGCGCATTCTGTTTTATTTGGTGCTGGCTTGGTTTGGTTTCCTCGGTGCAAATTTCCTGGCAACTTGGCAGGCTTGGCATTTATTGCCGATCGGCTCCGTTGATATAGGCATAGGGACGCTTGGTGCGCTGATCTCGCTTTTTCTGGGAGATTGGCTGGCATTAACAAATACGGAGCAGGAGTAAATATGCCTGGCAGCGAGCAGGGGGTACGTTATGATCGTTATATGTGCATTCCGCGTACGCTGATCTTTCTAACGCGCGGTGAAAAGGTGCTGCTGCTTAAAGGTGCAGCGACGAAACGAATTTGGGCAAATAAATATAATGGCGTCGGGGGGCATGTCGAGCATGGCGAGGATGTGCTCTCAGCAGCCAAACGAGAATTGGACGAAGAAACGGGACTTAGCACGGATTTGAATTTGGTCGGCACGTTAATGGTGGATATTGAACCCAATGCAGGAATCTGCATTTACATCTTTACTGGAGAATCTACCGCTGGTGAGCCGCGCCCCTCTGAAGAAGGCGCTCTTGAATGGCTACCCTTTGATGAACTAGATGAATATCCCCTTGTAGCAGATGTTGCTATTTTACTGGCACGCATCCACGCGATGAGTGCAGGCGATCCGCCATTCTCAGCGCGCTCATTTTATGATGATGACGATAAGCTGATAGTGACATTCGGCGAATAAAAAAACTCCCCGCGCGGGGAGTTTTTGCTATTTTGTCTTCTTCAAGATCATCGTAAAAGTGCTGCCTTGCCCCTCTTGACTTTCAACTTTAAGTTGCCCATCATGCTGTTTGATCACCTGGCGTGTGATAGCCAGCCCAATGCCGATCCCGCCAAAGAGATGTTCGTCATTCCCCTCGAGATGGTGAACACGGTCGAAGATATGTGGCAAGCGTTCTTTCGAGATGCCAATACCCTGATCCTGTACGGAAACAGAAAGAACTTCATCTTGCGCAGAGAAGCGGATGTCCACATCGCCGCCTTTTGGGCTGAATTTGATCGCATTATCGACCAAACAATCTAACGCGTGTTCCAACGATTTCGCATCTCCAGAGGCATCTGGCAATCGCCAACCGGTTTTAAGATGTAATTTAACACCTTGCTTGCGCGCTTTGCTCTGATACTTCTTGACAACATCTTTGGCGAGCTTTTCCATATTTACAGGTTGAAAATCGGGTAGCACCAAATCCATCTCCTGTAGAAAGAGAAGGTCGTTCACCAATGTAGTGATCTGCTGAACATTGCGTGCTACTGTTTCAAGAGTATTATCCAATTGTTCGGCTGGGATCATACCTTGTTGAAGTATTTGCAAAAAACCACCCGCAGCCATGAGCGGCGTGCGCAACTCGTGAGCAATATTGGTCAAAAATTCGCGCCGAGTGAGTTCCTGCTCAGCAAGTTGTTGGTACGCTTGTGCCAATTCACTGGCGCGCAGGCGCAAATCTTCAACAGCCATCTCGTCATTCGTGCGCAGCCGATTGCTGATCTCGCGCACCATTGTCATCGCCATACTGCTGCTGTGTTTTAGCACGCGGTCAAAGGCTTCTTTATTCAATTCGAGTGCAACAAGATGGCTTTTTGCCGTCACACTGGCAGCACGCGGTGCATTGTGGATCAGTGCCATTTCCCCAAAAAAATCGCCAGAGTGCAAGGTTTTTAACAGCCGCATTTCGGATTGATTAATAACCTTGGTCACTTCAGCTTCCCCCTCCAAAATGATATAAAAAGTATCTTCCCTGGCATTTTCCTGACAAAGTGCAGTGCCTGGCGCGTACGCATGCACCTGGCTATTGGCGATCAACTCGGTCACTTCGTCGGCTTTGATGCCGGGAAATGCGCGAGGAATAATTCGACTGGGTGCTCTGCGAGTGGTCATCTTCGCTCCTGAATGAAATAAAACACAACTTGCGTTAAGTTTATCATTTTAGAGAGTGGTTTTCTGTCAGTTATGACCTTTGGATGATGTTCGCATCGCGCGTGATTTGAACTTGCCTCCCATTGTCGACATCTATAAAAAGAGGAAGTATGTCGTTGCCCCTGCCAGCAGACACGACATACTTCCTCTAAAATAGATTTTACGCTATTCCAAAAAGAAGCGCCAACCAATCAAAAATCAGCTCCCCGATTCCATCTGGATTATTTGGAGCTTGCAAAAGCTCATCTCCGTGTGCGCTACCAGGGTAGATCATACTTTGATAGTAATTCCCCATTGCGCTATCACATGCTGCTACAGAGGTATGATCATCTTCAGACGCAACACAGGTAACCGGTTTTTCTACATCATCCAACATTTTAACGGCAACTGGATAGGGAATTCCTAAATAGCCTCCAGGTGAAAGCGAGAACGCGCCTAAACAGCCTTCTACGCAAGCATCTACAACAGCATCCGCACCAATGCTTGAGCCAATGCCTGCGATGCGGGTTGGGTCAACACTGCTCAGTGTTTTGACTATTGCATAAGCGGCTTCTGCATCCATCATGCCGCCAGTGGGATCGAAGCTCCCGCTGCTTTCCCCGAAACCACGAAAATCAAATGTGAAAACAGCGAAAGAGACGCCTTCAGGCATAACGGGATAGATCGCGCTTTGCAGGGATAAGGATTGATCCTTGCCGCCATTTGCGCCACGATTTTGTAACCAAGCGATCATGCCATTATTTTGCCAGTCAGTTTGGTCGCCACCTGCCCAGTGCATCAGCACAACAACGGGTGCATCGGGAATAGCAGCTGGATAATAATAACCAACCAATGCGGTGCCGTCAGTAGATTGAAACTCTACGCGTTGCCCATCAGGGGGTTGCGGATCAAATGTCGATTCAGGAATGGCAGCTGGCTCTTCTGATGCGGGTTCTTCAGTCGGCGCGGGCGGGGGAGCTTCTTCATAGCTGGTTGGTGGAGGTTCTACAGCAGGCGCTTCTGTAGCAGGGGTATTGCCTCCGCAAGAAACGAGAAGAAGGGCGAGCAGAAGAATAACGGTATAAAGCAATCTCTTTGTCATTTTTGACTCCTCTTAGCATCTAGGGGGATTTTAATAATCTATTACCTATTATAGGGAATATGGCGGTTGACTTCAATATTTAGATATAAGAAAAGGGCTTTGTCAGAAAGACAAAGCCCTTTGGTGCAAGGATATTACCTTTAGGAATCTGCGCGAGCGGCACGGCCTAGTCTCCTAAGGTCGCGGTAACTCCAGCGCACTGCCCAGATGCGTATGGCAGCTTCAAGCTGAATTTTGAAGGACATTTTTGATTTTCCCCATCGGCGGTCTGCAAAATAGATCGGCACCTCGCCAAAACGATAGCCGAGGCTATGGGCTATATAGACCATTTCAACAAGGAATACATAGCCATTTGATTCGATGCGTTCAAGAGGCATTCCCTTGAGGGTTTCTCGACGCCATAGACGGTAGCCGGTTGTCACATCGCGCAGTGAGAAATTCAGAAGTGTTCGTGCGTAGAAGTTGCCAAAAGCTGAAAGCCCTTTGCGCCAGATGGGCCAGTTTTCGTCGACGCTCCCGCCAGGGACGTACCGTGAGCCGAGTACCACATCTCGGTTTTCGAGCAAGTTTGCCATTTCGAGCAAACGCTTGGGGTCATGCGAGAAATCGGCATCCATTTGGGCGATAGCATCTGATCCTTTAGCGAGGGCACGTTCAATTCCGGTAAGATACGCGGTGCGGAGTCCGAATTTTCCCTTACGATGCAAAACATCCACTTTTGTGGGGTTTTCAGTAGCAAGATTGTCCGCTATGACGCCTGTGCCGTCGGGGCTATTATCGTCGACGATGAGGATATCGAGGTCGAGGGGCAAGGAAAATAAAACGGAGACCAGTTTGGGCAGGTTCTCCGCTTCATTATACGTAGGGATGATTACTGTAATGCGCAATATTTCTTTCCTATTTTTTTGTACTTAGCAATTCTTTCTTTAATGTAGCCGGTGTGTTATTTGCTCCATCATAAGACAAAATTTGAGATGTCTTGATGGCGAGACGGTCAGACCAGTTAACTGCCTGATCTCTATCTCGGATGGGGTAGAAGTAGTCGAGAGATTGCTCAAGACGGCTAATAATGCGTTCTGCGAGAGCGGAGGTGATTGAAGAAGAAACTGCCAAAATAAATTCTGTCGCGCTTAGATGACCAAGAAAGCTATCTGCGCTGTCTATTTCGCGCATGGCGTTGTAGATCATCAGACTGACCGCGCGTAAAACATCGTCTGATGCAACAAAGCCATATAGCTCTCGAAAGGCTTGCAGGTTTTCAAGAGATACTAAAAGCAAAGCTTGCTTGTTTTCTTTGATGCACTTTTCGAGGTATTCATCCACCAATGTGCCTTCGGGCAAACCGCTTACCGGGTTGGTGAGCGAACCTTGTCCCTTACGTTCTAATGAGTTACGCACGCGCAAGCGTAATTCTTGAACGTCAAAAGGTTTGGTGATGTAATCGTCGGCGCCAAGCTCAAGTCCATGCAGGCGGTCGGCGCGATCTCGTTTTTCAGTTAGAAAGATAATGGGGATGTTTTTTGTGCGTCGGTCACTGCGTAAGCGGTGTGCAACTTCGTAGCCATCAATATCTGGAAGGCGAATATCCAGGATGACCAGATCAGGTTGTTCAGTTTGGCTTGAGCGTACACCATCTTCTCCCCAGTTAACAGTAAAAACTTCGTAGCCTTGAACGCCAAAATAGGCATTTAGCATTTCAGCGACATCAGGGTCGTCTTCTACGATTAAGATTTTTGATTTGGGGGTTGCCACGATGTGATCCCGTTTAGGAGCTTAGTGGTTCTTTTTGGATAACAAATTCACAGACTTCATCGCCCATTGCATGGCAGCGTGACTCGTTGACGCGGAATTCGCTTCCGCCAGAGATCCATTTTAAGCCTTCCTGAAGAAGTCCGGTTGCAATGAAGCAGACTGGTTTATCTGAGTCAACACGTCCCCAGCAAACTGGGCATTTGTGAATAGTATAAACAAATTCGGTGTCTTGTTCTTCAACAGTGCTTAATTGATCGCTGACCTGGGAGAAGATTTTTGCCATTGCAGGTAAGCCAATGCGAAGCTTGGCTTGCAGAGGTAATACTTTAAACGCCAAATCTCCAACGCCAGCTAATGCGCCAAAATCTTTCAGGGCATCAGAGAAGGTTGCGCGCCCGGCACGTAATGCAAGGCCCCGACCACCACGCGGGCCATACATTTCCTCCAGGGCGATGCCCAGAGATGAAAGCTCGGCAAAGTCGAAACCTTTTTCCAGATTATCCGGAGGGTAACCGTCGATATATTTTGTTAATCCTGCAAGATTCAGAATGGCATTGAGACCATTTCTTCCCATAACATCTTCAAGAGCCTTGATAATAATAAGACCAAATTTGTTCGGATAATATAAATCGCTTTTTTCGACAGGACTCATGCTGACTCCATTAGATCAGTTTTTCTAGGTCTTCAACAGCGCGACGCATATCAAGGAAAATCAGCCCAAGTTTAGCTTTTTCGCTTGCTAAGGCAGTAAGCACTGCTTCTTCGCCAACAGCCATCAGGATAACAAAGCCGTTTTCACCTTTGATATAAACCTGCTCGAGTTCTCCACGTCCTAATTCACTCGCAATACGCTCTCCCAAAGATAGCATAGCCGCTGACATAGCTGATACGCGGTCTTCTTCAATTTCTTGTGGCAAAGCTGATGCGATACTTAATCCATCCACGCTGACAATTGCCGAGGCTTCAATATCAGGGGAGGAAGCCTGCATTTCACGCAGGCGATCAACCATCTGTTTTGTGCGCGACTGAGACAAAAGAACCCTCCATAAATAAAATTTATTTAATATTTCAACTAAAAAGAACCCTTGTGGAATTTATAGCATTTTGAGTAAAACCATTGGTTGTTTCTAAAAAAGACCTTGGATTCAAGTCGTAAGTGCAACAGGTTGATGTCCGAAGAATACCTCATAAGGTGTCTTGAAATCAAGGCGTTTTCGCGGACGTAAATTCAGTTTGTCCATAATCATTGTCTCTTCTTCCATGG
>Ga0209249_1002481_pt1 | contig 14896 bp, 2 predicted proteins | sample SaaInlV_200m_DNA_4_FD_184653 | JGI IMG/M metagenome (GOLD analysis project Ga0209249, IMG submission 184653) | Marine microbial communities from expanding oxygen minimum zones in the Saanich Inlet - SI037_S3LV_200m_DNA (SPAdes) (version 2) | ecosystem: Environmental > Aquatic > Marine >...
TGGCTTGTCCAGTTCCACCAGTGTCAATCAAAACTGCATCTCCCATTCCAATGTTGTCAGCCAACTCAGCGCTAAAAGTAGCTGTTCCAGAAGAAACTGCAACAGTGTTAGCATGAGAAGAATCAGTTGCCAAAGTTGAAGTATTGGAAGGCCCAACTGAACGGTAGATTGAAATCGGAGAGCTATACTCATCTGCTCCGATATCCCAGTCCAAGGTTCCGAAGTCTTTTACGCCTGGTCTTGTGTTTCCATCAATATCAATCGTGAAGTTTAGATAATCAGAGGAAGACAAATCAGTTCCAGAGTCCAAGGCAGTTGTGTCGGTGGAGGCAAGATGAAAATCTTCAGAACCAGCCGTGATTGAGACAAAATCGACCGAGGCACTGGTTTGAGGATTGGTTCCTGGTGCAGTTAAATCAGATGAGATATTATCAACCGAATCATATTCACTACCATCGATACTAAAACATTCGTCACTGCAAACTAAGGCAATATTATTTTTCAAAGTAGCATCAGAATATCCTGAGCTTATTCCTTCTGTACATTTATAGACTGTATTTGAATATATAAACACTCCTTCGTTTGCCCCACCAACATTTATGCAATTACCATTACTAGGGTTGTGATCAAAACCATAAACGATATTATTATCAATAAAAATATCATAGTATACTGTGCTAGAAGTATAGATTCCTCTTTTAACCACAGTAGCACTTACGGTGGTATCTCTGACAATATTAGAAGAGATCCGAATATCATGATAGGCATCAGTAGCATCAGTAGCAAAAATACCATATTTATAAGAACCACCTGATTCCCCAGTCAATTCCATTTGAATTCCTTCTATCGTTACATTGCTTTCCACTATTTCCAAAGCACTTGCATCGGTTATCACTAATCTATAGGCATTCGTTTTCCAAGCTCCATTGTGTCGAGCTAAATTCGTAGTATAAACTTTTAGATAGTTGTCCTCATCAGTCGCCCAACCAGAAATTCCAGTAGCTGTCGTATCAGCACTCGCCCAAGTCCCATCAATCTCTGCTATCGCCTGCGCACTGGCGCCAAGAGCATCCCCAGTTCCAGAAACTGTCCACTGATCGCCACCTTCTCCCCCACAAACATCCGCCTTCCAAAGATACCCAGAGGTGGTTGTGACTGGATTGGTCGAGCCAGTAATTCCGTCAATCAAAATTTGTCCGCTATCAGTATGAGCAACAACAACTCCGTCAATGCCAGTGTCGGTTGAAGCATTGCAAAGATTCACCGTCGCATTTTCTGCTAAAGTTCCGGAAATTGAACCTGAAAAAACTCGGGTGGTGCCAATGGTTAGATCAACTTCCACAGCATCTTCCCAAGCATTCAAAGTGTTATAATCTAAGTCAGCACAGTTTCCTCCAGTTCCTGTTCCTTCACATATTATTGAGACAAACTCCACTGGCACTTCGTCAGCACCGATGTCCCAAGCTCCACCTCGAGCAGTACCATCAATATCATCCACAAAAACTAAATTCGCATTACTTGATAAATCCGTACCGGCATCACGGGCAGCGGTGTCAGTAGAAGCAAGGTGAAGATCTTTGTTAACTTCATCGACGAAATCAACGCTTGTATTTATTTGGTTACCACTTCCTCCCCAATCATCAGCTGTATCATCTGATGATATACAACTGTTTACTGTCATAGCAGTTACGGAATAAGCCGAACCAGTATCACTTATACCAATATTATTATACAAAGAACCTCCAGATCCTCCTCTAAAAGCGCTTCCTCCACCGGCGATACCTGTATTATTGTATGCATAAGCTGTGCTTGAACCGTCATTGAAGTAAAAAGCTTCTGAACCTCCATCTGCAGAATCAGTTATCCCGATATTATTCCACATTTTCAACACAACATCACCAACAGCATACAGATCATAAACATCATATGAAGTATCTCCTGTATACCAACCAAAACAATCTGAAATTTTTATCTCACCTGTAACATCACTGCCATTGCCATAAATAAACACAGCTCTACCGTCTGAATTACGCATTGACAAACCATCCAACCAAACATAGTTTTCATGTATAAAAAATGCTTGTTGACTAAAAGAACCATCGAGTCTATGGCCACTATCCCATTTATTTTTGTGTCGTGCTAAATCCGTGGTATAAACCTTCACATAGTTGTTTGCCCCAGTTGTCCAACCATCAATATCAACAGCCGTCGTATCAGCAGTCGTCCACGCCCCGTCAATCTTTGCCACTGCATTAGCAGGATTTCCGTCATTTGAAATGGTGACATAGTTTGAAGTGGAGTCAGCAATTGAAAATACGGCAATCCCCACTGTAGTTGGGTCGGAGTTTGACCAACTAGCAGTACTCTCTTTCGTCCCTTGTGTGGTGCTTAGAATAAACGCAGACTGAACAGAAACACTGTTAGCATTAAAATAAACATTGTCTCCAAGACTATTAGTCCAACTCGCAGCTCCACTATCACCTCTTTGGGAGAAACCAGTGACAAGAAGTGAATCGTCTGTAGTGCTTGATGCCGTAGTACCAGATGACAGAGATGTTACTGAGTTAGTTCCTGAATTATTAGAAGTAACCACATCAAAATCTAAAGCTCCTTCATCGGTGGAATATTCAGCAATGATAAGATTGTTAATACCATTCGGATCCCAAGTTGTTTGAATGTTAGTTGGTTCACTTGCTCCAGCAATCTTATAAAACATAGCCAATCCTCTTCTATCAGAAGTACTGCTAGCTGTTTTGAAATGATTGTTTACTATCCTAGTCCAACCGGTTCCACTAATAGAAGCTGTATTGGGACTTGCGTCCTCACCTACTCTCATTGCAGTTATCGCCACCAACAAATTTCCTTCAGTTGGAGTGCTGTCAAACGTAGCCGAAGCAGTAGGATCAGCAGAAGACGTCTTGTATTGCTCTCTAGTAATTGTAGGAGAGATAGAGCCACCATAATAAACCCTTTCTCCTGATTGAAAAGTTCCGGAAATATTCTCCAAAAGAACTTGGGTATCTGAAACATGAACTACGTCAGCCGTGGCTCCTGAAGTAGCTCCCCTGACGGAATCAGTGTCAGCAATCGCTCCAGTGATTCCTCCGTGAGAAAAAACTCGAGTAGTATTAACGGTTAAGTCTGTTTGAACTCCAGCTTCCCAAAGGGCTAAAGTGGAATAATCTCCTCCCGATTGCATTACGGTTGGATCAAAATCAATTGAAGCTTCGTCTGCTCCGATATCCCAATCGGTTCGGAGATGTCCGTCAATGTCGGTGGTAAAAGCAAAATTTGCATCAGCGGATAAATCCGTTCCAGCATCGATGGCGGAGGTGTCTAAGGGCGAGAGATGGAAGTCGTCGTTTGCTTCGTCTATGAATTTAACTGTTGTATTTATTTGATTATTTGTTCCTCCTAATGCCGTAGCATCTGAAGAAATATTATTTTCAAATTCTGCACTAAAACTACCTCCACCTTCTGAAGAAAAATCTGAGCGATCACAATCCACAATATTATTTTTTGCGACAATCACACCATCTCTAGCCATTATTCCTATATCTCCACCATCTACAATAGTATTATTATACACATAGGCTGTTACGCTTGCATTCAAATTAAAAGCAGGACGATAGACATAAACGCTAGAATCAATGATATAATTATTCCAAAAATATACGTTTCCTCCTGTTGCGTATAAAATATTAACTGACTCTGAGTAATTAGATGTTGTTCTATTGCCCTTAATAATAGAATTTGAAATATATAAATCAATCTCTCCTGTGGCATCAGAAATAATTAGAGAGCTATTTTCTCTATATATCTGTAATCCATCAATCCGAACATTTTCCTCTGTCGTTATTATATACGCACCACTTATATTATACTTATCGCTATCCCATTTCCCTTTATGCCTCTGCGTCACCCCAACCTCACTCGAACTAACAGGAGTAAAAATCTTTAAATAATTCCCTGACCCAGTTGTCCATCCGTCAATCGTCACAGCAGTAGTATCAACCGCATCACCGTAACAAGCAATGTTCCAAATATTGTTAGCAGTCACCAAATCATGCCCACCACTCCAAGTATCAAAATTACGTACTGTTGGATTTATTCCGGTATTTTCTGTTCCAGTTTCTGCTAAAGACAGGGAAGTATAAGATCTATAAATCTGCCAATCGTTGTCATTACTCACTACCGTAGGTAGAGTTCCGCTTGCGCTGTGTACTAGATACTGACTACTAGACAATCTCTTCGCGATAAAAGCGATGGCGTCGATTGAGTTGTTATTGTCAGAATCGTATTGTATAGCGTCTCCCACACCGATATTATCTGGTTGAGCAGTTGAGAACGTTGCTGTTAGATCATTGATTGTGAGAGTGGTGGATGAACCAGTAGATAGAGCGGTAGTGTTACTTGGTCCAACACTTCTATATATCTTAACCGCCGCTTCATCTGCACCAATATCAAAACCATTAGACCTCGTTCCGCCATCAATATCAGTGATAACATTAATGTTTGCATCAGTCCGAAGATTAATTCCAGCATCAATCACGTCAGTATTAGCGTCTGGGTCTAGGTGGAGGTCTTCGCTTCCTGTTGTGGTAGAAACAAAACTTATACTTGCGTTTATGATATTATTGTCCCCTGTTCCAATATCATCAGTTCCGTCGGTGGCATTGTAGTCAGTGCCAGCGGCAAAGGTGTTAGAATAGGGATTTGTAGTCGAAGCAATAAGATTATTTTTTGCAACAACATCTCCTTGATATGCTATAATGCCAGATGCATTATCATATAAAGTATTATTATAAATAGAAACTTCTCCCGTACAATACGAAACTATACCGTAACCAGTAAACCCATAAATAATATTATTAAATATATTCAAATCCCCTCCAGGTGTCCTACCTGCATCTCCTCCAATTCCACGGGAACTAGCCGTACCACTTAATTGTCTGATTATATTATGCGAAAAAGTATAATCTATTAAATCAGGCGCATCAGACCAAATTCCAATCGACTGAGGTTCAAGATAAGCTCCTGTGTGAATTCCAAGCTGTATTCCTTCAATCCTTACATTCAATGAGTACAAACGCATTGTATTGTGATAATCTGCTGTAGCTGTACTTATTACTCTATATTTATTTTCATTCCATTTTCCATCATGCCTAGCTAAATCAGTAGTATATATTTTTACATAATTATCACTATCAGTTCCCCAGCCATCAATATTCCTGCCGACATCTGACACGCTCCACCCCCCATCAATCTCCGCCACTGCTCGGACACTTGCTCCTAAATCATCACCTGTTCCTGAAACTGTCCAATAATTAGCAGTCGCATCACAATCTTCGTCGCTCCAAAGATATCCACTAGTAGTGGTTATTGGATTAGTTGCATCAGTTATTCCATCAATTAGAATTTGTCCGCTCTCTGTGTGGGCAACAACAACCCCATCAATATTCATATCAGTCGCACCATTGCAAAGATTCACTGTGGTGTTTTCCGCCAACGCTCCGGTGAGAGTTCCTGAAAAAACTCGGGTGGTGTCAAGGGTCAAGTCAACTTCCACTGCGTCTTCCCAACTGGATAAAGTTGAATAATCTAGATCAGTACAGTTTCCTCCGGCACTAGTGTTTTCACAGATGATTGAAGTAAAATCTGCTGGCACCTCATCTGCTCCAATATCAACTGCTCCGCCCCTTACAGTCCCATCAATATCGGTTGTAACAGAAACTGTTGAAGTTCCCCCATCACGAGCTGATGTGTCTACTGAAGAAAGATGGAAATCGCCACCGGCTGCGTTGGCAAAATCAACAGTTGTGTCTGTTTTTGAGTTTGCACCAGGAGCAGTGGAATCAGAGGAGATGTTATAGTCAGAAGTACCACCCCAACTATCCCCACCTGAATCATAAAAATCAACAACATTGTTATATGACAAATTATTAATAACAACTGGTGATTGATCACCATTGACAATTCCTCTTCCCGGTTGATTATCAAGACCTGAACCATCTATATTATAAACGGTATTATTATACACTGCTGCACTACTGCCATTGAGCTGAATTCCGGTATGGTTTAAATTAAAAATTATATTGTTATATATCACCGCTCCGCTATAATCAGTTGCAATTCCGATACTCCGCATATAATCACCGTTGTCAAAATCGTGAATAATATTATTGCTTACTATACAATTACTTGCTGTTATTCTTACTATAATACCATAGCTCGGAGTAAAATTTGCAGTCTGAATTCCTCTTATTCGCAAACCATCAACAACAGTATATGATTCATGTATTGTTAAGGCATCTCCATTCGCTATTGGATCAATTGTATATCCATTATCACTTGATCTACTATCATGTCTCCCATAAACATCAGTCGGATCAGTCCAAACTTTGATATAATTAGTCGCTGAAGCAGTCCAACCATCGATTTCAACATTTGAGGTATCTGCTGTTCCACCAGTACTCCGACAAGTCGCCACCGCAATTGCGGAATCTCCAGTATCCGAAGAAACTATAGAGGTGAGTGAATTATCTATATTAATTTGCTCGCCAGATTGAAAAGTTCCCGAAATTGTATCCAAAAGAATTTGAGTAGTTGTCGCATGAACAACATTAGCGGTTGCTCCAGATGTTGCTCCAGTCACTGTATCCGTATCAGCAATAGTTCCAGTGCTTCCAGTATAAGAAAAAACTAAGGTCGTCGAAACAGTTAAATCGGTTTGCACTCCCGCTTCCCAAGAACTTAAAGAGGTATAGTCTGTTCCCGTAGCATTATCTGGATCAACAATTGAGACAAATTCCGTCGCCCCATAAGCCGGCGAAGCAATAGTTATTCCAAAAAAGAAGACGAGACCAATAAGCAACAATCCAAATCGACGCATTTTCTTTCGGCTGACAACAGGGTAGATAGCAAAAACACTCTTGGCCTTGGTGATGGCTAAAAGGTAAATGAAAAATAATAATATTGATTTTAGTTTTCGGCTCATACTTTGGTATTTCGTATTTTGTATCCCCAATCGTAGCCGATATTTTGTATAACAAGCATACAATACACGAAGGCATAAACAGCGCTCCAGATTCCGGGTTCTACTTTTTTGGTTTTAATTTACAGTAAAAAATCCGGTATCTACTTTAAAAAGAGTGACTTTTAATTTCACTTTATTTTTTCGAAATTAACTGGAAATAAATTCCAGAGCTCACTCAATTGTCTCACACCTTATTTTAACATATTTTTTTATATTCGACAAAATTAAAAAACACAAAAAAAGCCTTTTAATAAAGGCGATTCCATTGTGTTTTCATTGAGACATCAGCTCTTTCTAACCGCCCCTCGAACTAAGGGGCGGAATTCAAAATTCAAAATTATAAATCTTACTTCTTCTTCTCCACAATCTCCCAATCAAATTCTTTATCTGGAAATGGTTGTGCTTCTCGAACTTTCATTAAATCAAAGTCCATATCCTCAATCTTCACGCGATACTCCCTAAAAATAACAGCTTGTGTTAATGCTTGATTTAATTCCTCCTTTTCCATCTCCTTCAACATCTCATCGTTAACAACTCCTTTTTCTTTCGCTTCGTCTTTGGAGAGTTTTTTGGTTTTTGGTTGCACAATTTTTTGAGCCTCTTTTTCAGAAAGTTTCATCTTAATAATCAAATAACTGACTTTTTCAGTAGTTGACCACTCTTTTCCAGTTTCTCGCACCAAAATCACGTCCCCTTTTTTGGCAGAATTTCGAGCATCTTCTTCGGGGTCGGAATTAGTACGATCACGTAATTGAATAACAGCATCATACACTTTTATTTCCCCGCCATCACGCGAACGAAAAAACCAAATTCCACCATAAACAAGCGCTATCATCAAGAGTAATCCACCAAAGAGTAATCCTAATTTCTTATAATCAATTTTATATTTCACCCTTTTTTTAGGTCTTTTTGTTTCATGTTTGGACATTTCTTCTTGCTGTTCCATTTCGTGTTGATTCATTTGTTCGTTCATTTTTTCAATATTAATATTTAGTATGGAAATCTAATTTTCAATTTCCAATTTCCAATTTTCAAACAATGTCTAATTTCTCAATAAGTCAATTTTTAAACACTGGATATCGATTATTTCCCTCTTAAACTAGCAGAGATTTTATTAAATATCAATGTTAACTCTTGGGCTTCTGACCATAATTTCTTGAGCTTTTCTTTATCTTCGGGATTTGATTCAGCCAGCATTTCAATCCAATATTTCGTTTCTTGAATTTCTTTCTTACAAATGAAAATTTTATTCCTGAAATCTTTTTTTGAACTAGCTCCGTTGGCTTCACAATAATTTGCCCCAACACTGGTTGCAGATCTAATCAATTGAGAAATCATGCTTTCGTTTATTTTGCTTCTTTTGATTTTCATCAAAAAACCAATGATCTCCTTACTAAATTTCCTAGTTCTATTTTCAAGATCATATTGCATACTTTTTTCGAAATTAAAGCATTGAAAATTGTTTGAAAATTGAGAATTGCAAATTAGAAATTCTCATCCACTCTATTCTGTCTGCACAATCCAATAATCAAATGCTACATCGAATTCTGCTTCTTTTTCCAATCTAATCACAAAGCCTTCTCCGGCTCTTTTATCGGAGACAATCCAATCAATTGGGCTATTTCCAATTGGGGTCACAATGATTCTTGAAGTATTCCTAATTTTTGGATTTTCCACAAACACTTCTACTTCACCTTCATAGATTATTGTTGAACCAGTATTTTTACTATCACCACTTTCATTGTCGTTCGTCACTGTATATTCACCAGCGACCATTACATCTGATTTGATTTTCTCAGCCGAAACAGTGCCTTCAAATACCACATCTCCCTTGTCATTAACTGTAAATTTATCACTGTTAACTAGTGCGTCCATACCGACAGCTGCTTCTAAGTTTGCAATCCTATTCTCATGAGCAGAAAGTTGATCAGCAACCAAGTCATCAAAGGCATTTAGATCATCAAGGGCTGTTTCTGTACTGGCTAGTCTTAATTCAGTGTTAGTTGACTGAGTTTCAAATTGAGTTTGTAGATCCTGAACGGTATTGGCAATTACTGTGATTGCCTGCGATTGATCTGCATCTAGAAGTAGGTTCAAGTTTTCATCCAAGATGTCATTTTGAACTTCGATTTGCGCCAAAGAGCGAAGTTCTGGGGCTTCAAATCTGATGTTTCTAAGTTCGACTCTAACTTCAGTGCTAAATCTTAGATAGACTCTGAAGAAGTCCGAGGCAGTCCAGTCAATGTCTTCGATTGAAACCATTTCAGCAAGTGGAAGTCTAACTTCATTCCAACCAGTCGCAAAAAATGGATGTGAATCTTTCAACCATTCAAATCTTGCGTCCCCATTGCCATCATTTCCAAATTCAGTTGTAAAATCTTCAATTGAATCAGCATCGCTCATAAAGACATCGAAGACCAATTCACCTTCATTTACTTCAAATCCACTCAAATCCACACCTTCGGCTTTTTGAATAACAAACTCTCGATCATCGCTCTCTCCGTTATACATTCCACTAAAGTTTCCTTCACCAACCTGAGTTTCTCCGAGATCAGTTGAAATTTCACTATCATCATCTAGTGTAAATTCATGCCAAACCTCTTCAATTGGAGCAGAAGTTGCAACACCATCAATCGAAGCCACCTTTTCTGATAGAGCATCGATCATTGCCAATTGTGAATCAACTTGAGTTGAAAGAGTTATTGCTTGTTCATTTAAGCTTCCTGTCGCAATTGTCAATTCTTGTAATTCATCTCTCGAAGCAAAAGTTTCTAGCGATTCTTCAATCGATGAAAGTCTGCTTTCCAACAAACTAGCTTGTGCTGTTAACTGAGCTAGCACACTTTCAAGTAAACTTCCCGTGTTTCCGTTTCCTAGGCTTGCAATAATTTCCTCAAGTCTCTCAAGTCTACTTCCCACAATCGCAATATTTTCATTGACTTGAGTTCCAAGATCTCCCAAATTTGCAATTTCTTCAATAGTCTTTAGTTCTAAATCCTCAAGATCCAAATTTCCTTTTGTTTCAATCGAAACTAGTGTGTCTTGTTTTGGTCCATCTTCAATCGTAGCCCCTGTTAACAAGTCGACTTTATATATCAATTTTTGTCCAGATATTTGTTCCAATAGTCTCATCGCTTTAGTCATATCAACATTGATTGCTGTTGTTCCTCTCTCTGAATAATATGACCAAGCGAGTGACTCTCTGATAACCTCCTCAGGAATCAAAGAGAAATTATGTGGTGAAAGTGTTGTGATATTTCCAGCTTCGTCTCGAACTCTAAGTTCATGAGAACCAGATTCTTCAACTGCAAAAAGTTGAATTCCATCGACTACACTTGTTGTTGGTGCTGTCGAAGAAGCAATTGCCAAAACATTGTTTGCAGCCGTTCCGAAACTTGTCACTCCACCAATTCCCACATTAACTCCAATTCCCAAAATAACTCCTGTGTCAATCACAAAATCTCCAGATAAACCAATCTCGATTGCTCCAGTATTGGTGGTAATTTGAGCGTTTGTTCCATTGTGTGTTAATTGAATATAGTCAGTACCAGCTGAGTCATATATTTGCAAATAATTCTGAACTGCTGAGGTGTTCAATCTTGTGACACCAGAAGAAGCTTGCAATTGCAAATTTCCAGCAGAATCAACATCGAAAGAAGCATAATTTGAAGCATCGTATGCCAATCTCATCTGCTCGGTTGTTCCCATGATATTCAGTAATGCATCCGATGCTGCTGTTCCAATTCCCATTTGTCCTCCATCTGCAAAGATGAATTCTGCAGTTGCGTCTCCGTCTGGATCAATTGTTAGATAGTTATTTGCTGTGTCATATGCCACAAGCGCTGCATTTCCATCTGTTCCAAGGTTCAAACTTCCGCTTAGATAACTATCCTTAAATCTCTTTGTGCTACTTCCAAGATTATACGTATCATCTGCGTCAGGAATGATATCACCAACCATCTGCAAAGTATCGTCAATAACCACACTTCCAGTGTTAGCTGCAGATAGTGTTAAATCCAAGTTCTGCCAAGCTGATTCAGTGAGCACATATCCAGGTCCTTCAAATTTCACCGAGGCTGCGGTCGAATTGGTCATCACTAAATCATGTGCCATGGAAACATCTCCTACATTTGTGAAGTTCACAGGATTGTTAAATGTTGTTTGTGCATCAGTCACTGTCACAATGTCTGTTCCGTTCGATGCGACTCTGAATAGATCAGAGACTCCTGAGGCTCCAGAAACATCCAAGACATAGCTTGGAGTTGCGGTTCCAATTCCTAGTCGATCGTTAGTATCATCGAAGAAGAAATTTGTATTATCTTGTGCGTAAATTCCAGAAGCTCCAGCAAAAACTATTGAACCTGGAGTGAACTCGGTTGTTGTTCCTGTTCCTCCCGTTGTTACTCCAAGCGAAGAACTAACAGACCAAGTTCCAGTAGCGATCGTTGGCACACCAGTTGCAGCTGAAGTATCAATTCCAGTTCCGCCATACCCAGCACCAATTGCTGAGCCCATCCAAGTTCCCGCTGTAATTTGTCCCGAAGCATTGATTTGAAGCGCATCAGCTGTCCCAACTGTAAATAATGCAGAGGGCGAATCATCACCAATTCCCACGTTTCCAGCAGCTGTAATTGATAAGATTGGAGTTGTCCCAACAACTGATCCTGTTCCAATTTTCAAAATATCGTCTGTATCATCTAATCCGAAGTAGAAATCTTGTGCCGATCCATCAAATTGCACCAAAGTGTCCATCTCCAATCCATCTCCAATTACTAAGGCTGAATCAGTTGCTCCTGTACCAACTATTGTTAATTCTCCGTTACTACCAGCTGAAAGTGAAGAATAATTAGCAGTATCATATGACAATCTTATTTCGTTTGAGGTACCATAAACATCCAACATCGCGCCTGGTGTTGCGGTTCCAATCCCCAATCGATTTGTTGAATCATCGAAGAAAAGACTCACATTGTCTTGAGTGTAAACTCCGGATGCTCCAGCAAAGACAAGTGAACCTGGAGTGAATTGCGTTGCAGTTCCAGTTCCTCCGTTAGTTACTGATAATACCCCTGTGATATCAGTTGTAAGATCAATTTGAGCAAGAGTTATTGCTTGATTAGAAAGTGTTAGATAATCATAAGTCGCAGGAGGAGAATTAGTGAGTGTCACAGCATTGTGTGTTATTGCATCTACATCTGAAACATAGGCAATTGTTTCTCTAGTTGTTCCAACTGGAGTAAAGTATAGCTCTGCTCCATCATATTCAAATGCTCCTGTTTCAGCAGTTCCAAGATTTGTTCCTGAAGTTAGTTTGATTGGAGCAGTTCCAGCCGTAGCGGTTCCGGCTTTGATATTTAAATAAGCAGTCGGAGAAGTTATACCAATGCCAACATTTCCACTATTATATAGAATGCCATCAGTAAGATCAGATTTTAATGAATATTTGCTATTTGGCTGATTGGTAAGTCCATTTGTATCCATAACATGGAAACCGACAAATTCACCAACAGTTCCTTCATTGGTGCTTAATTGAGATTCAATACCAATAGCTGTTGTGATTGTTTGGTTTGTCTCTACTTCTATTTTTCCTTCAACTCCTATGCCAGCAGCGAGAGTTGCAGCGCCCCCGGCATCTAGCATTCTAAGATAACCTAAAGCCCCAACACCATGACCAGAATTATCAAAGGTGGAATTATATTCGAATAATCCGACTAAAGGCAAATAAAGAGAATCGTTGTTTGCCGTAGGTTCCGCCCTCATCTGACTGATAACTGAAAAATTTGTGCCTGTATTAGCTGTCTCTGTATCAATTGACAACAAATTGTGATTAGCGGAGGCAACCCCCATTCCAAGTGTCATTCGTGTCCCAATTATATCCCCTGACACAGTAACTCCGCCATCAACGTCCAAGGCAGCAGTTGGCGTTATTGTTCCAATCCCCACATTTCCACTTACATATAGATTATCATCGACTACAACCATTCCACTGTTAGCAGCAGACAATGTTAGATTCAAATTATCTGATGGAGAATCTGTCTTGAGATATCCAGGTCCATTAAACACAATGTTTCCAGCGGTCGTGTTAGTCATAATCAAATCATGTGCCATGGAAACATCTCCAACGCTAGCAAAATTAACTGGGTTGCTAAATGTTGTTTGAGCATTGGTGATAGCCAAAACATCTGAGCTATCATAGGACAGTCTCAGGATGTCGCCTGATCCAGAAATTGCACTAATGTCTAAAAGATAGTTCGGGGTAGTCGTTCCGATTCCCACGCTTGAATTTGTAAATCCAAACGCATCCTCATCCTCATAATATCCAAAAGTTCCATCATTAGACTCTCCATCAAATGTCCAGACAATGTCAGTTGCAGCTGTTCCGTCAAACCAAGTAGTAGTTCCGATTTCTGTTGTGTCAACACTTAGTGTGTGAGAAATGTTTTCTCCAGAAGTCGCTCCCGTTGAATCAATTCCAAGTCCTCCAGTAATTGAAGAAGTGTAATCTCCAGTTGTATGTGTAGCTAGGGTGATTAGATTGTTTAGAGAAGAAGCGCCAGTACCTCCATAAACTACAGCTAAGTCCGTAGTTAATGCTACGCCTCCAAAAGTTGGTGTACTAAGTGTAGTTAAAGGCTGTCCAGTGTTGAAGGCTAGTTGAGTGTCTCCAATAGAGTCGGCTACTACATCAGCTGAGATTAATTGAGTGGCGAGAGTTAGGTCAATTGTTGAGGTATCGGAAACTGTAACATCCGTAGAATTATCAGTTCCAGCAACATCTACACCAAGGCTAGCTCTAGCAGTAGCTCCTGATTCGTATGCGAAAGTTCCAGCTCCAGTGGCAACGATAAATTGTCCGTCTGTTGCGGCTGCGCCTAGAGTATTTAGATCTTCTAATATTCCAGTAGTTGTTAGTCCTCCTGTTGTTTGTAGTAATCCTCCTGCCGCAGTTACTGTTAGAGTATCATCAGTTAATGTTATTCCGTTACCTACTAATAGATTTGTTTCAGTTGAGATATCCCAAGGATTAGCAGTGTTGATCCAGTCAGCAGTAATGGTTTCAGCTTCGTTAAGCATTGCAGCATAAGTAGCAATGTCTTTACCGTCTACTGTTCCAGTTGTTGTGATGTTTCCATTAACAGTTAGAGCAGCGAAGGTTGGAGTTGAAGTTGAAGTTAAGTGTTGTCCAGTGTTGAAGGCTAGTTGAGTGTCTCCAATAGAGTCGGCTACTACATCAGCTGAGATTAATTGAGTGGCGAGAGTTAGGTCAATTGTTGAGGTATCGGAAACTGTAACATCAGTAGAATTATCAGTTCCAGCAACATCTACACCAAGGCTAGTTCTAGCAGTAGCTCCTGATTCGTATGCGAAAGTTCCAGCTCCAGTGGCAACGATAAATTGTCCGTCTGTTGCGGCTGCGCCTAGAGTATTTAGATCTTCTAATATTCCAGTAGTTGTTAGTCCTCCTGTTGTTTGTAGTAATCCTCCACCTGCGGTTACTGTTAACGTTGTTCCAGTTAGAGTAACTCCGTCACCAACAGAAATAGTAGCTTGTTTGTTATTGAAAGTAGACCAATCAGTTCCAGATAAGGCTCCGGTTACTCCAGCGGAAGCAAGGCCTAGACTCAACTCTTGAGTTGAAAGAGAAAGTCCGTTAGCGGTTCCGATTGTAACATCCGTAGAATTATCAGTTCCAGCAACATCTACACCAAGGCTAGCTCTAGCAGTAGCTCCTGATTCGTATGCGAAAGTTCCAGCTCCAGTGGCAACGATAAATTGTCCGTCTGTTGCGGCTGCGCCTAGAGTATTTAGATCTTCTAATATTCCAGTAGTTGTTAGTCCTCCTGTTGTTTGTAGTAATCCTCC